>Ga0310124_10003167_pt1 | contig 11156 bp, 10 predicted proteins | sample CB11b_AW_Bot5_MG_FD_203507 | JGI IMG/M metagenome (GOLD analysis project Ga0310124, IMG submission 203507) | Marine microbial communities from Western Arctic Ocean, Canada - CB11b_AW_Bot5 | ecosystem: Environmental > Aquatic > Marine > Oceanic | place: Canada: Western Arctic Ocean | collected...
GAATTCATACAGTGATTATATTGATTTGATTAATTCAATTAAACCAAGTGTTAATTCAGCTATTCTTATTGGTCATGGATCAGTCAGGAATGGCAGTGGATTAAAAAATGAAAAAAGATTACCTAATCAAAATGAATATGATGAAATGAAGGGTTGGATCAAAGAAGGTATGGAAGATGGGGCAGTTGGCTTTTCTACCGGATTGATTTATGAACCCGGACGCTATTCTTCCACTGAAGAAATAATTGAATTGACAAAAGTTATATCCAGGTATGATGGCGTTTACTCAAGTCATATGAGAAATGAAGGAAATAATTTATTACTATCAATTGAAGAGACTATTAAAATTGGGCAGGGTGCAGAGACTTCTATAGAAATATCACATCATAAAGTTTCTGGAAAAGATAATTGGGGACTTTCTGAGAAATCAACTGGAATGATAAATGATGCAAGAGATATGGGGATTAATGTACATTCCGATCAATATCCATACATAGCTGGACAAAGTGCACTTTTTGCAATTCATCAAAATAATGCATTTAATGAAGGGGAAGGAGGTTTGGGCACAGTTTCAGGAGATAAAATCATTATTGCGCATGCCCCTATTATGCCTGAATATGAAGGTAAAAAATTATCAGATATTTGTGATGATTTCGATCTTCCTGAACAACAGACAGCAGAAAAAATATTATCACAAGATCCGCATGTTTTGGCAATTATTGAAGGTATGTGTGAAGAAGATCTTGTAACTATATTATCCAACCCTCACACAATGATAGGATCTGATGGAGTTCCTGCTTCAGGGGCAAATCCTCACCCTAGACTATACGGATGTTTCCCTAGAGTTTTGGGCAAATATGCAAGGGAAGAAAAAATCATTTCTATGGAAACAGCTATATATAAAATGACAGGATTACCTGCGAAAAAATTTAATTTAAATGATAGAGGCACAATTGAAATCGGGAAGGCTGCTGATTTAGTTGTGTTTAACCCAGATACTGTAATTGATTTAGCTACATATGAAAACCCAAGAGTATATCCTGAAGGAATAGTTCATGTGATAGTCAATGGAACTTTTGTTGTTAATAATTCAAAACATACTGGAAGTAGAGTAGGAAAAATAATTAAAAGATCATCATAGTATGAAACTAAAAATGCTTAAAGGTGAATATGTTGTTGTTAAATTACCTTTTGATTTTCAAATTCCAGAACAAATATTAAAATTTGATTTTTATAATCTGTCCAGGACTTCTGACGAATTGTCTTTAGTAATAAGAAATGATGAAAATTATGATTACAAAAAATTTGAATATGAAGATAATTGGAGTATTTTTAGATTTGACAGTTTATTAGATTTTTCCTTAATAGGTGTTTTGGATGGCGTTATAAAACCTTTATCTGAAAAAAAATATAAGCGTATTTGTCTTTTCAACATTTGATACTGATTATGTAATGTTTAAAACTGAAAATAAGTTTAAAGTTCTTTCAATATTAGAAAATTTAGAATACAAATTTGTAATTTAATATGAATATTAACGAAATAGAAAAACAAATCATAAATTTTATGAGTGTTAATGATGTTCCAGGTATTTCTGTTTCAATGGTTCATAATAATGAGATAGCTTATCAGAAAGGATTTGGTTATCGGGATGTTTTAAATAAAAAACCGGTTACTCCTAACACAGTATGGCCTATTGCCTCTATAACAAAATCTTTTACTGCAGTTTCAGCCCTTCAATTAGTTGAGCAAAATAAACTTGATTTAAATAAACCTATCAGAGAGTATTTGCCTTATTTTTCAGTATCTGACAAGTATGCTTCTGAAGTTATTAATTCTGATCTTTGTCTTAAACATGCAAGTGGATTAGGAAGAACAGGTCATCAGGATAAATATAGAGAAGAAAATTATAATCCTTTAATAATCAGACCTCAGCCAAATAGAGAGCATAATATTTTTCCAACCAGGAAAGCATTAGTAGAAAATTTGTGTAGTGCTAAATTACAAAGTCAGCCAGGACAATTTTTTTCTTATTGCAATGAAGGCTATGCTACTGTAGGGCATTTAATCGAAGTTTTATCAGATATAAAATTGGAAGACTATTTTAGCCAAAATATATTTATGAATCTCTCCATGCATCAAACTTATACTAATTTTGATGCATGGAGAGATGAAAATGACAGGACTTATTTGTACTCCAATCAAAATAGCAGTCCTTTTTATACAGGAATCGATCATGGAGATTATTCTGTATTAGAATTAAGCAAAGATTATCAATCTTTTTTATCTGCTGGTGGTATATCTACTACAGCTCATGATTTGTCTTTGTACCAGATTCAAACTATGAATTTTAAAGATTCGCAATTAAATTTACATTCTGAATCTTTAAATAAAATACAGAATGTAAATATGCCATTTGGTAATTCAGGATGGGGTTATGGTTATGGTTATTGGATTTCCTATGCAGATGATTTGAAAATTATTAAACACTCCGGTGGATTGCCAGGTGTAAGTACATTTTCAATTATGATTCCATCTGAAAAAGCAGGCGTTGTAGTTTTAGTTAATAAGAATGAAGTCAGTTCAGGGAATTTGGCAGAGATTATTTTAAATATTATGAGAGGGAAAGTTTTTAGAGGAAATTTAAATGAACCACTAAAATTCAATATTGATAATAAGTTTTTAACAGAAGATATATTGACTGAATATTTAGGTGAATATGAATTCAGGCAAGGGATTTCAGAAATTGTTATTGAAAATGACAAGTTATGTATTCATGCACCAAGCAGATTAGAAGCGGTTCCTGAAAAATTAGTTTTGGTTCCTGTTAGTCAGGATAGTTTTATGAATCTTTATGATGGTCAGTCAGTTTCGTTTGTAAGAAATGATGATGGAAAGATTACACATTTTTTAAATGGTGGTTATTCGTATATTAAGATTTAGTCCGTCAATAATTTTTCAAAAAACAATTCCTTGTTTGGTTCCCAGTGAGATAATTCAAAATAACCACATTCTTTAAATCCAATATTTTGATGAAATTTTATTGCTACTGAATTTTCAACTTCAGTAGAACTTAATATTCTTTCTACGTTCACTTTCTTCATTTTCCTTTCTAAAAATTTAATCATTTTTTCTCCTATACCTTTTCGATGAAATGATTTGTGTATTCTTATCAAAGATATAAATGGAATATATCCCCAAAGATATTCATACCATAAATATCCTATAACCGTTGATTTTGTTGATGAAATAATTAAATTTTTATTGTTGATAGCTTGCTTTAAAGCATTATATTTTTGAGTCTGCTCATTTTTATTGATTGTTATTTTTAAAGATTTATCAATGTTTTTTATTTCTTTTAAATCAGCATTTTTGCCAATTCTGATTATTAAAGATTTGTCATTAAACATGATCACCCAATAACTTCCCTAAAATATCTCAGATAATTTAAACCTAATATTTTTTTTAATTCCTCTTCATTGAATCCTTTTTCTGCCAACTTTACTGTCAAATTGGACCAATCACCAAAATTTTTAAAATCTTTTATTCTGTATTCATCACTAATTCGATGTTCTTCTCTGAATCCAGACCAGTCAAATACATCCGGATTTCTTCTTTGTTCCCCTATTGTGCCAGGCATCGATTCAGGATATTCAATCATTGAACCTGTTTCTGGGCCATTGCCACATATATCACTTCCAATGCCAACATGATCAATTCCCATAACATTAACTAAATGTTCAACTTGCGTTGCAAAATCATCTAAAGTTCCTAAATGTTCATTTTCTTGCATAAATCCAGGAACTATAGTTACGCCAAAAAACCCCCCTGCATCAGCTACAGCTTTAGCAAGATTATCATCCTTAGCTCTATCATGTTTAGCTATTGTATTACTATTTGAATGAGTAATTATTATTGGGCTAGTTGATATATCTAGTGCATCCCATCCTACCTGTTGGCTGCAATGACTTACATCAACTGCCATGTTTAAAGAATTTAGTTTTTCGACCATAGATTTGCCAAAATAAGTTAATCCTGATTTGGTTAATTCCGTACAACCATCCCCTACAAAGTTACTTAAATTATATGTTAATTGCACAACTCTCAATCCTAAATGATAAAAAGTATCAACTCGATCTAAGTTTATACCAAAAGCTAAAGTATCTTGGAAATCTAATATTAATCCTCGTTTTCCTTCATTGTATGTTTTCTCAATATCATCGGCATTAAGAACGAGTCTAAGCTCACCATCTAAAGAATCAATAATTCCTCTAGCTTGAGCTATTCCCTTAACTGAAGTTTCAAAAGCAGCATCTATATCTTTAAGTCCTGATGGAGGACCTGCATAAGTAGCACTACATACATTAACACCTGCTTTATCCCATAAATCGAGGTATTCTTTTTTTGCATCATCTGTTTTATTAATTTCCATCGCAGCCATGCTTGCAAGTATTGCGGCGGCCTGATTTCTTTTATAACCCTTTTGTTCTAATTCATTTAATTTAATTTTCATGTTGTTGTTAAAAAGAAATCCATTTGTTGCTGGTGGTTGCTGAGAATCTATAACAAGGGTTTTGTGATGTAATTCAAGAGCTTCTTCTTTTGATAGAATTTGCTTTCTTTTCATAGTCATTTGGTTATCCTTTAATATGTAGTATTATAAAAATATTTAATTATAAATATATTGTTAATATAGATTTTGTCAAACAGTATATTTTAAAAAGGGATTCTAATATGCGTAATCAAAATAATAAAAAAGAGTTTTTTGACAAAGCAGAAATGAATGTACAAATAAATGTTTCTTCTGAAATGAGAGACGGGATAATATTGTATTCTGACATTTATTCCCCCGCAGAAAAAGGTCATTACCCGGTTTTACTCAGTAGAATACCGTACGGAAAAAATAAGCCAAGATATCATTCATTATATATGGATCCTTTGAGGGCGATTCAAAGAGGATATGTAGTCGTTATACAGGATGTTAGAGGAAAGCATACTTCAGATGGAGAATTTGATCCGTTCTTTAATGAATTATCAGACGGTTACGATACACTTGAATGGATTACAAATCAAGATTGGTGTGATGGCAATATAGGGATGTTTGGCATTTCTTATCATGGAGCAACACAATGGCTTGCAGCTGCATCTGAGCACCCTTCTTTAAAAACTATCATTCCAGGTGTAACTTCAGATTCTTATTTTGATAGTTGGACTTATTTAGGCGGAGTTTTACAGTTTTATTGGCTTACTCATTGGGCTGTTGGTGGTTTGGTATTAGACGATATTAAAAGAAAGACTCAAAACATAAATGAAAGAAAGGAATTAGTTAAATGGAATTTAGATAATACTGATTCAGAGAGTTTAACTTCTCCATTGAACAGTCTTCCACCTTTTAAAGAAATTGGAAATTTTTACAATGAATGGATTGAACATGATTCATATGACGATTACTGGAAAAAAACCAGTCCAAAAGAATACTTCGATCGGATCAATATACCTGTTTTAAATATGGGAGGATGGTATGACGGATTTTTACGAGGAACCGTCAGATGTTTTACGGGAATGGATAAAAATGCAGATAAAGAAATATCTAAATATCAACAATTACTTTTGGGGCCATGGACTCATGAACCAATGCCCAAGCCTCTTGCTGGGCAAAAACATTTTGGAAATAAGGCTTCAGGTGAAGCTATAGATATTCAGGGGACAATGTTGAATTGGTATGATTATTGGCTTCAAGGCCATACGTATAGTGATTCTCATAGAGTTAAATATTATACTATGCTTGAGAATGAGTGGAAAACTTCATATAATTGGCCTCCAGAAAATACAAGCAAAGTCACTTTTTACTTACACAGTAATGGTAAAGCTAATGAGAGTATGGAAGGGAGATTAAATTTCAATAAACCTGAGAGTGAAATTTCTGATCGATATTTATATGACCCCAAAGATCCAGTTATTACCATTGGCGGAGCACATTTAGGTGGAGTCCCGGGTAATTTCGAAACAGGTGTTCATGGACAAACAGAAGTTGAGGAAAGAAAAGATGTTTTGATATATACAACAGAAGTATTAGAAAATCATTTAGAAGTGTCCGGAAATGTTAAAGTGAATTTATTTGCTGCTTCTACAGCTGAAGATACTGATTGGACTGCCAGGCTATGTTATGTGGATCAATCTGGTAAATCATGGAATATTTGCGATGGGATATTAAGGGCAAGTTTTGCAGAAGGATTAGATAAGAAAAGATTTATTAATCCTGGTGAAATATATCAATATTGTATAGATTTAGGCCCTATAAGTATTAAATTAAATCCTGGCATGAAATTACGCCTGCAAATTTCATCTAGTAATTTCCCGGCTTACGCTACAAATACAAATTTAAAAAATAATGATTATCCAACAACTGATTTTGTCAGTGCTAATCAAATTATTTATCATGATCCTGATCATCTATCCAATTTAGTTTTTGATGGGATCGTATAAATTAATCTAATATTTCAATATTTAATTTTTCCCTGTTTATATACACAGGGCATTCTGCATATTTATCAAAAATTAAATATCTGTTTTTTGCAATTATTTGATAAACGAAATCAATTAGAACGGTTGGGAATAATTTTATTAGTTTAAAAATACTGTAGATGCCAGCAAATTTATCTGCAATTCTTTTAATGGCCATGCCATTTATATAATAATTGTCTTTGTCAATTACTATTATAGAATCTGCTATATTTGACAGATTAAAGTCGTTGATAATTTTCCTACCTGAATTAGATTCCATTGAACAAAATACTATTGTTTTATTATGATTTATTTTAGTAATAAATCTTACACCTGAATTACAGATAGGGCAAAGACCGTCAAATAATATTAATAATTTATTTTTATTTAAATTTATATAATTAATATCCCTTTGCTTCTGCTACAGGAAATGGATCAGATCCTCCATATATAGTCTTTTTTTCCTGATCAATGACAATTGCTGATGGTCTTGCAAAACTATACCAAGCTTCTGCATCATCAACCATATGAATTTTATGCCCCATTTTATTTAATGCAGAAATTACATTCTCATCAATCCTGTAATCTAATAGAGTAGTAGCTCCGCTAGCATCAGCTCTTGATGTAGATATTGCTTCTTGTGGCCCCATGCCAAATTCTAGTATATTAAGAGCAAGATTAGTATTTGCATTATGAATTTTTCTACCCCCAGGTGATCCAATACTTGCATATGGTTTTCCATTTTTACATGCTATGATTGGCCCCATGTTTACCAGGGGTCTCTTGTATGGAGCAATGGAATTTTTATTTCCAGGTTTAGGATTAAACCATATCATTGCATTATTCCATAAAATTCCAAGATCTTTAGATACAACTTTAGACCCAAAGCTGTTAACAGCTGTTTGAGTACAGGAAACTAAATTGCCATATTTGTCAGCTGTGCCAAAATGTGTTGTACAATCTGAGTCTTGATTGTAATTTCCATTTGTTGAATCTTCTTTATTTGATTTTGTGTCATATTTCCATGCATCATGTATAGCTATGTCAGAATAATAATTCCAAGGATCTCCTGTATAAGAGTTTTCCAATTCAGCTTTATTTAAGCTTAATTTCTTGGATATTTCTTTTGCATATTTTTTCGATAACAATCCTTTTATTGGAACTTCTACAAATTCAGGATCTCCATAGTAATGATATCGATCAGCAAAAGCATGCCTTGCTCCTTCTATAAAAGTGTGTAAATATTCTGCACTGTTATGTCCCATAGATTTTAAATCAAAGTTTTCTAAAATATTTAATGTTTCTAAAGTAGTCCATCCTCCATTGGGTGCACTAGGTCCATAAACTTCAAAATCTCTGTAAGTTGTTTTATAAGGTGTTTTCAGTTCAGCTTTAAATTCTGCAAGATCTTCCATCGTAATTAACCCGCCGTTTTTTTTCATGTCTTCTTCAATTGCAGCTGCTATCTCTCCTTTATATAGGCCATCGGCACCTTCTTTAGATATTTTTTCTAATAAATTCCCAAGATCTTTTTGTTTAAATTTAGTGGCACTATGATCTGCAGAACTAGGATCAGGGATATACTTAGGAGGTAACCCATTTGGTAAAAAAATTTCTTTTGACCCATGAAATTTTTGTAATTGTTCCATATTAGTCGCAATCATTAATGTAAGTAACCAATATGCGTCATATCCTTCTTTTGCATAATGGATAGCAGGTTCGAGTACCTGTTCTAATGGAAGCTCGCCGAAGATTTCGTGAGCTTTGCATAAGCCCGCAGTTGTTCCTGGCAGAGCAATTGATTGATATCCGTCAGTATTGTGATTTCCTTCTACTGAGTATGTAGAAATCCCACCTCCAGGGCCAGTTATTTTATACATGTTTGATCTTGCAGCTTTAGGTGCCCTCGGGCCATATTCAATTACCACATTTGTTCCTGCAGGGTAATTCTTAATTTGAGAATTTAAACTTACTTGCATAAATCCAACTCCAGCTATAGAGCTATTGTTAGGTTCTAGTACTGATATAGCAAATCCTGTAGCTACTGCAGCATCGACTGCATTCCCGCCCTTGCGTAACATTTCTATCCCAGCTTCAGACGCATAGGGATGCATAGAAGCTACAACTCCATTTTTTGAAATAACTTCATCTTTATTTGGTCTCCATGTACTTCTTAAGTTCATTTGATTTCCTTTTGATTTTATAAGAATAAGTATTCAATTGACTTATTAGAACATTTGTTCTAAAATCTTGTATATATTATTATTCAAAGGAATATTAACATGTCAGATATTAAAGTTACAATCATAGGAGTAGGTGGGGCCGGATGTAATACGATAAATAGATTATCTAATAAAAAATTTAAACATTATAATTTGTTAGCTGTGAATACAGATACTCAGATGCTGGAAACAATTAACAATTCAGATGTATTTGCATTAGGACCTTTGACTACCAAAGGTTTTGGTAGTGGGGGAAATCCTAGAATAGGTGCATTAGCAGCAAAGGAAAGCAGCGAACAGTTTTCCAAGTTATTACAAGGGCAAGATTTAGTTATATTAACAACAGGATTAGGAGGGGGGACTGGTACAGGAGCAACACCAGTTTTAGCTTCTATGGCAAAGAAAATGGGTGCACTAGTTATTGTTATAGCAACACATCCATTTAATTTTGAAGGTCAGACCAGAGTTAAGTATGCAGAAAAAGCTGTAAAATCTTTAATTAGATCTGCTGATAGTTTAATAGAAATTAATAATGATGGATTGCTTGAATCATTGGATCAAAAATCTACAATAGATTCTTCTTTTAAATACGCTGATACCGCTTTGATAGATATTGTAGAAGAGATAACAACTGTCATAGGTAACTCCGGCCTGATTAATATAGATTTTGCAGATATTAAAAATTTACTTACCAAATCAGGTAAAACTTATATCTCTAAATCTAGAATTAATAAAAATGATCAAATTGATACCATTCATGAAAACTTGAAACAAAATCTGCTTATTAATTATGGTTTCAGATCTTCCAGGAGATTACTTTTATCTATAAAATCGAGTCCGGATTTTTCATTGAATGAATTAAATTCAATAGCCACAAAAGTATCCTCATTTTTATATAATCCTGAAAATATTTTGATATGTGTCAATAATACTTTTTTTAAAGAAAATATTATTGAAGCAACATTAATTGCTTCCGATTTAAAATTTTCTTTTGCTAATGATCAATTACCAGACGAGCCTAAATCTTTTTCTTATATTTCTAATGAACACTTAAATCCTCAATTAGTAAATAATATAAACAATTCTAATGATAATGCCATTAAAATGAGAATTTTAAATTTACGAAAGTTAATTAAAATCCCTATTGGCTTTAATTAACTTTTTTTTGTATTTATAGTTATATCTGTATTCTGTTAAAATTTCTTAAATATATTTTAAAGGATCCAATGAGTTATTTTAAAAACATACATACACGTGAATCAAAAAATTTAGCTCCAGGTGCCAATACACAAACTTTCTGGGGCGAAAAAATGTTAATTTCAGTAGTTACAATTGATCCTAATTCTGTAGTTCCAAATCACACGCATCCTCACGAACAAGCTGGTATTTTATTAGAAGGTGAATTGGAAATGATAATAGGTGATGAATCAAAACTTCTTAAACCAGGAGATATGTATATTGTTCCAGGTAATATTGAGCATTACGCTACTGCCACAGATAAAGGAGCAAAAGTTATTGATATATTTTCCCCTGTAAGAGATGAATTTAAATATTAAATGAAAATTACAAATGATTCATATTTTACCGTTGGTAATAAAAAAAACCCGTCATTAGTTTTAATCCATGGATTAGCTAGTAATAAATTTACATGGAATGCTATTTTAAAAATTTTAAAAAATGATTATTATCTTATTGCAGTTGACTTGCCCGGTCATGGATCAAATTCTGCATACGAAACTGATTTCACATATCCTAGTATGGTAAATTATTTATTTAAACTTCAAAGTCATTTAGGACTATCTTTTAATTATATAGCAGGACATTCCTATGGTGCTTCTGTATCAACAATGACTGCCTTAGATAATAGATTTAAAATAAAAAAACTTGCCCTTTTAGATGGTGGAGTAGTCCCTTTGAAATTATCCCCTGATATGACTGTTGATAATTATATGGTCAAGCTAGCACCTCCTGACTTTACTAATAGAAAATTTGATAGCATTTCTGAATTTATAGATAACAATTTATCTATTAAGTCAAATCCTTATTCTGACCAAATTAAACATGCTATATTAAGTAATTTTGATCATACTAAGAAACCTTTTTTGGTTCCATTTTTAAATAGAATAAACCACTTAAAAATAGTAGATTATTTGTGGAATTATAATCCGGAATTTAATTTGTCTAAAGTTCAAATTCCTACTTTGGGATTAATGGCTTGTAAATTTGATACAATCGATGAAAGATCTTCGCATAGACGTCATTATGCTTCTCTTATATCTGATAATAATAATTTAATTAATATTACATGGGTACTTAATACTCCGCACGATTTGCAGTTATATGCTCCCAAATTGGTATCTCGTAAACTAATTACACATTTTAATTCTTAACTGTTATTTAATAGCAATGACTCTTACAGGGGATCCTGATCC
>Ga0310124_10003168_pt1 | contig 11154 bp, 10 predicted proteins | sample CB11b_AW_Bot5_MG_FD_203507 | JGI IMG/M metagenome (GOLD analysis project Ga0310124, IMG submission 203507) | Marine microbial communities from Western Arctic Ocean, Canada - CB11b_AW_Bot5 | ecosystem: Environmental > Aquatic > Marine > Oceanic | place: Canada: Western Arctic Ocean | collected...
ACTGGCAGATTCAGTCTTGCGGAGTTTGGATTAGAGGCTTTTGAGAACGACTTCAACGAGACCGCAATGGCCGGCCTGACAGCGATGGCAGACGGCACTATCTCCTACGCTTCCTTCATTTCTGAAGTGTCCATGCTCTCCTAGTTTGAGCCGTTCAAATCCGCTTCCCGGCCGGCGCGTCTTTGATATGCTACGCTTAAACTCCATTCATAATGCAACGAAGCGGAGTGCTCTCAGTCGCCGCGTTGTTCGTCATTTCTTTACTCGCAGGATTGCTTGCGGCAGCACCTCCCATCTCGTCAAATCTCAACGAGGAGATTGGCCACTTTGGAGTGTCCAACAATGCCACTGACCACTGGGTCACTCCCGCAGGAGGAACTGGCGCAGACATGGTGTGGGACATGGTCCTAGACTCTCAAGGCAATTCCTATCACACTGGCTCATTTTCTGGAACTGCTACCTTTGGTAGCACTACCCTGACCGCCAACGGCGGAATGGGCATGTTCGTAGCTAAGATGGATCACGATGGCAATTGGCTTTGGGCGAGTCAGACTCAGGGTCAGTACGATGAGTGGGGAACTGGTATCACCCTTAGTCCGACAGGAGAGGTGTATGTGACTGGGGTGTTCATGGATTCCCAGGGAAGTAACTCTCCAAGCGTCACTATTGGCTCCACTAGTCTGTCTGCACATTTGTCATCTAACTATGACCTTATACTTGCTAAGTTGGATGGGAATTCAGGTTCGTGGACATGGGCTATGACCTCAGATAAGTACGCTGACATGTGGGTTGGCGTAGATGAGTATGGAGCAGCGATGCCGATGGACCTCATCTATCACGACAACAAGGTGTTCGTAGTTGGCTCGTTCGTAGGAACACTGTCTGTTGACTCAATGGACTCCAACTTCTACAGCAGCAACGGCAGCAGCACTGACATCTTCGTAGGTGCGGCCACCCCACAGGGGACATGGGAGTTTCAGGCTGGCCTTGGAAGTTCGGAGAGTGCTGAATGCGCCTATGCAATTGCGCCCACCATCAATGGAGGCTTCGTATTCGGCGGGATTTTCCAAGGCAGTTCCTCATACTGGAGTTATCCACTCTCTAGCGCAAGTAACAGCCAAGATGTTTTCATCGGACATGTAGACTCGGCACTAGAAGTCACTTGGATGACCTCCGCTGGAGGTAGTCAGGTCGATGAGTTGCGAGACCTCGTGACCGATTCATCAGGCAATATCTACGCGGTTGGCGAGTTCAACGGAGTGTTGGCACAGTTTGGTAATGACAGGCTAACTGCGAACTCTGGAGGCACTGACATATGGCTCGGCAAACTCGACTCAGTTGGTTCTTGGCAGTGGGCAAAAAAGGCAGGTGGTGCGAGCGATGACATGGGTTTCTCCGTCGCACTCTCCCCAGACCAATCAACCGTCTACACTACTGGTCAGTTGGCAGGTCAGTCTACCTTTGAGAATTCTCAGACGACTTTGATGGCAAACAGCAGCGGCGCATCGGACGCATTCGTCTCATTGAGCGACGCACTCACGGGTGATTGGAGAGAACTCTACCTCGCAGGCGGCCCTTCTGGTGGAGATAGAGGATGGGCGATTGATGTCGATTCCGCAAATGTCGTTCATACCGCAGGTCGCTTCAAGGGCACAGCTTCCTCTCCTGGAGAATTCGGTTCGGATGAACTGACCAGTGCAGGCGATTTCGACATATTCGTTTGGAAGGGGCTCATCGAAGATGATGACAATGATAAGATTGCCAACGAGGATGACGACTGCCCCGACACTTGGGGAAGTGCGACGGTCGAGCCGTATGTCGGTTGTGTCGACACTGATGGAGATGGCTACGCCGATGTTGACGACAGCCATCCAGTCGGTCCTACTCAATGGCGGGACCAAGATGGTGACACTTATGGCGACAACCCGAGCGGCAACCTCGCCGATGACTGCCCCACCGTGAACGGCACCTCGACGATTGACCGGTTGGGATGCACGGACTCAGACTCCGACGGCTGGTCGGATCAGCGAGACGCATTCCCTACCGAGCCGACCCAGTGGAATAACTCGGATGGAGATGCATTTGGCGACAACTGGGATGACGAGGAGTTGACCTCGGTATATGCGAGTCTTGGACTCGGCCAGTATGTCTACGGAGCGGTCGACATGGACTACTGTCCGACCTTGCCCGGTGTTTGGACGATCGACAATCCCGGCTGCCCGGACACGGATGGTGACGGCTATTCCGACGTTACCGATGACTTCCCGAATAACCCGACGCAATGGCAGGACACCGATGGTGACGGCTGGGGTGACAACAGTTCGAGTGGTTCCACACAGCACGATGATCTGCCTTTCGATGAAACACAATACAGAGACCGCGATGGGGATGGTTGGGGAGATGACCCGGATGGAAATTCAGCCGACCAGTTTCCAGATGACTGGACTCAGCAGGTGGATATGGACGAAGATGAATACGGCGACAATTCAAGTGGCAACAACGGTGACGCCTGCCCTGACGAATATGGCACATCATGGCGAGACAGGCTGGGTTGTCCCGACCTCGATGGCGACGGCACCTCTGATGATGGGGATGCTTTCCCAGATGACTGGTCTCAATGGCACGACACCGACGGGGATGGCCAAGGGGATAACTGGGCTAACCCACACTGGAACGACTCCCGCTACGACCACTGGCCCGGCGAATTCATTCCCGGTGCTCAAAATGCTGACAAACACCCGCTAGACCGCGATGGTGACGGCTTCGAGGATGAAGGGGTTGGGCTTGCAGTACCTCCTTTCGACGACTGTCCCGACGAGCCGGGCCGCTCTTGGGGTGACCGAAACGGTTGCCCGGACTTGGATGATGACGGCTGGTCAGACGCCAACGATCTATTCCCTAACGAGCCTACTCAATGGCGGGACAGTGACAGGGATGGATTTGGTGATGAACGGGCCGGAATAAACGGTGATGACTGCACTACGATTCGGGGCGATTCAGAACATGACAGACTCGGTTGTCCCGATACCGACGGTGATGGTTGGTCCGACCCGATGGAACCCCCTGCACAGTATGTGTGGAACATCTCGGAGGGGGCGGACATGTTCCCCGCGGACCCGCTTCGCTGGAACCAGTCGCATGTCATCTCGGAGTCGAAGGGTGGATTGGATGGTAGTGGCGGTCTTGCCGCCGGTCTCGGACTCGGCGCGTTGATTGCGCTGATGTTCGCTATGGTGTTCGCAATTTTCGTGATGAAGATGCGGAGTTCCTCGGAGGATGATGACGAATACGAGGATTATGAGGATGAGACGGAGGCTGACCAAGGCAGGACGAGTCGCGCCGCCGACATCGCGCGCTCATGGCAAGAGCATGGCACTGCCCCTCCACCCGCTCCTGATGGTGCTGAACTATTGACATCGGCTTCCGCTGGCACCGGTACTCAAGGTGGGACCACCGCCAATGTGGTCTATGCCACACCACCATCTCCTACTCCCGAAAACACCCTCTCCTCTCCCTCCGGAATGATTCCTCCCGCCCCCATGCCCCCCTCCGATCCGCTACCGACCACCGAAGAGCAGAGGGCGATTGACACCGCACTCGCGATGTCGCTGCTTGTCGGTACCTCCGAGGAGGACGAAGCCGAGGAAGCCGAGGATGTCGAGGTTGGCGAAGTCGATGAATCTGAGGTGCAGTCAGTCGCCAAGGAAGACGAGGTGGTTCACGCAGACGACGAAGCTGCGGAAGAATCGACCGCAGCCGACGGCTGGGGCGTGGATGACGACGGTTGGGGCGAGGAAGAGTAGTCACCGGCTTACGCTTCGTCGAATTTTGTTAAATCGATGCGCAATCCGATTCGAGATTGGACTTCGGCTCGAATGGCGGCGAGACCCAGCTCTGTAGTCGCTTCAGCTCGCATCACGAGGATCGGCTCCGTGTTGGAAGGTCGGCAAAGGTACCACCCCTCCCACTCATCATTTTGGAAGTTGATGCGGATTCCGTCAACTGTTACCATCTCGAAGTCGGCGAATGACTCCTGCACGAAGCGCATCACCTCAACCCTCTCGCCGACTAGGGGAACCTTCGCCTCACCCGTGCTTGGATAGGTCGGGATTTCGGCCAACCGTTCTGAGAATGTTCTGCCTCCCCTCCTCGGCGAGGGCTCGCGCGCAACCAACTCGAGCATGCGAGCGATGCAGTAGAGCGAGTCATCGAATCCCGGCCAGCGGTCGTTGAAGAAGAAGTGGCCGCTCATCTCGCCGGCAAGAGGTGTTTCGGGGGCCTCTCGCAATGCGAGTTTCTGGAACGAATGGCCGGTCCGCATCATCTTCGGGATGCCTCCGTGTTTCGAGATTGTCTCAGCCAGTGAGATACTGCACTTGACATCGAACAGTACGGTTCGCGCCTCGTCGCTCGCATCTTCGTCGACTTGGGAGAGAATGTCTGCCGCAAACAGCGCCAAAAGTCGGTCTGGATGGATGAAGTTGCCCAACTCGTCCACCATGCCCATACGGTCGCCATCACCATCGACTCCGATGCCGAACTCTGCCCCATGTTCGACCACCATATCTCCTAGGAGCACCATGTTCGCAGGTCTGGTGGGGTCGGGTGGGTGGATGGGGAAGGTGTTGTCCCAGTCGCAGAGGATGCAGGTTGCATCTGCTCCGAGCGCCTTCAGAATCGCCTTGACGAAGGGACCAGGTACTGCGTTTCCTGAATCGACGACCAATTTGACGGTGCGCCGAGGTCTGCCGGAAGATTCGATTATCGCATCGAAATAATGCTCTTGGAAATCCTTCACCTTCACAAGTTCACCCTGCCCAGACCGGAACTCTCCAGCCTCGAAGACTTCACGAAGTTTCTGCAACTCTTCGCCAGCCATCGCGGCCGTTCCGCGGCACATCTTGAAGCCGTTGTATTCAGGTGGATTGTGGCTCGCTGTGATGACCACGCCACCGTCGACATCTAGGGCATAGGTGGCGTGGTAGAGTGCCCCTGTCGGCATTATTCCGAGGTCGTGTACATCGACTCCCGATTCGAACAAGCCCTCGACGAAAGCGGCGTGGAGTTCTGGGCCGGACTCTCGGATGTCGCGGGCCACGGCGAGTGATTCACAGTCGAGGAAGGTGGCGAGGGCACGCCCGAGCCGGCGTCCGAACGCGGCTGTCAGCGGGTCGCCGGCAATGCCTCGAATATCGTACGCCTTGAAGGCCGCTGCTGCCTTCTCGCGGTCGAGCCCCTCGGGCCACGCCTCGCTATCCATCGCCTCGGCGACTCGCACCTCGCTAAAAGCGCCTACGGCTGCATATCAACAGCAGTTTTGTTCAATTGCCTGCACGACAATCTCAACTTTTGAGTCCCGAGGCAGTGCAGCGACCTCAAAAGCGGCTCTTGCAGGGGGGATTTCCATCTCACCCACCCAGGTGGAGTAGACCTCGTTCATCGCAGCGAAGTCAGCGATGTCATCGAGCAGCACCTGAACGAAGCAGGCCTCATTCTTGGAAACGCCGGCAGCAGCGAGCAGTGCGTCGATTTTCTCAAGGCACGCAGCAGTCTGTGAGGAGATGTCATCACCCGCTTCAGGCGCAATCTGTCCAGCCAACCAAACGACACCATTCGCCTTCACACCAGGAGAATATGGGCCGTATGTCTTACCGCCCTCGACCTCGATTCGCTCTTTTCCCATGTTGAGGCGACGAAGGCGTGCGCCAATAGCCATTCTCTTCAAGCGGCTTGGCAATTTCGGGCGGTTATGGCTAGGCCGGTGACCTGTTGGGTTCTCGACCATCCAGCCCACCTCCAACTCTTCCGAGGCTTCCTAAGTGAGGGGTCAAAAATGGACATCTTGGTGGCAACTCGCCGCCCAGAAGTTGAGGCGATGCTTGCCGATGAAGTTTCACCACTTCCGGCCCGAGAAACGATTTGGGTGGAGCGGCCGGCAGGATCAGGTCTTCTGCCATTGCAGAAGGAGTGGCGCGCCCTGAGGCGTATTCGAGCAGTACGTAAAGTGCTGGTTCGACGCAGAGTATTGGGACATCCAGTTCAGCGGGTTATTTCGAAGGGCGCACCATTGGAATTGAGGGCGGCAAAGCGGGCGCGGGTGAGGGAGCGCTGGTACATCACCGACACAGAGATCCACCATTTGGCCCACCGGTTGGCCCTGTCAGCGGCGACCGATGTCGTGGTACCGGCCGATTGGCGAGAGGATTTGGACGGCGGATTTCTATCTGCCTGCAAGAAGCGAGGAACCCGCATTCACTATTTGGAAGGACACTTGCCACACGCCTATCTTCAGCCACCTCATTCGACTCTAGTGGGCAGCGCCAGTAGGGGCGGAGCGGGCACGGGTGGAGGAATTCCACAGATTTTCCACAGGTCGTTAGCGGGCGGTGGAGCACACGACAAGGCCGAGTTGGTCTCCGCAGCGAGTCTAATTCCGGATTTGGGGATGAAAGTCACGACGATGGCTGAAAACCAGCCCAATGGCGGCCCTTGGGGATTTCCCGGCCAGCTCACGAAGTTCGACGGAGTTCTCTCCGAATCGGTCACAGTCGCCCACGAAGCGGTCTGTCAAGGCGTTCCAACCCTACTTGTCTCCAAGGCACAGAGGGGTTTTCTCGACCCATTCCTCGGCGGTGGAATCCTCTTCCGGGTGGAGTCCACGGTGAAGGGGCCAGCACTCAACAACGAGGTTGCGGCGTGGAGAGAGGCTGTTGTGGCTAGAATGCAGGGTGGAGCGATGCCCGTCGCCTGGAGTGGTGTGAAGGAGCAACTCGAGTCACTCTGGGATTGAGCGGGAGTCACGCTAGAGGGATACAGTGGGTCAGGGCCCTGAGCCGATGAAGTACACCAACATGAGAAGCACGAATATCACATCGAAGGCGATGAAAGCCTTCGTCCCCCGTGACATACCCCCCTCCGAGACCTCCTTTTTCTCGTCCCGGCTGACCTCGATGCCGCCGGATCCTCGAATCACAACTTCACTAGTCTGCGTCTTCTTGGACATGTCTAGACTACCGCGCTTGAGGACTTTGAAGTATTTCCCTGCGGACTCAGTTCGACTGCAGCAGTAGAATCACCTGAGCGTGGTCTGCTCCCATCTCTCCAAGGTCGACTTCACCCAGTGCCACCCATTCGGCGTGGGCTGCATCATCTCCGGCAACTGGAACAGATTCGGGTGCCACCTCGACGGCATAGAAGATGGTGACGACATGACCACGCGGGTCACGCCCGGGCTCACCTCGTACCGAGATGATTCCCGTGACTTTTCCTTCGACTCCACACTCCTCGGCTAACTCCCTAACCACTGCAGTTTCGGGGTTCTCGCCATAGTCGACAAATCCGCCGGGAAACGCCCAGCACCCCTTCCAAGGCTCCTCGCCTCGTCGTATCAGCAGCACCTCGAGGCCGTCCTCGCCAGTTCGCACGGTGACCGCATCGACCGTCAGCGCCGGATTCCGATAGCCGCCGTCATCTCGTTCGGCTACGCTCACAATACCGCCCCCAACGACTCACAATCCGTAGCGCCGCTTGCGCTTTTGGTAGGAGTCAATCGCCTCGTAGAGGTCGTTTCTCGAAAACGACGGCCAGTGCACATCTGTGAAGTGCAGTTCGGAGTAGGCGATTTGCCACAATAGGAAGTTGGAGATACGCTCTTCTCCCGAAGTCCGAATCACGAGGTCGGGATCGGGCAGGTTGGCGGTGTAGAGACGGTTTGAGATGGCGTCAGTGTCGATGGCGTCGAGCGATATCTTTCCTTGCGCATGGTCGTCGGCGAGTTCCCTCACGGCGTCGACGATCTCCTCTCTTCCGCCATAGGCGAGGCAGACCGTGAACAGGAAGTTGGTGTACTCACCGGTTTTCTCTCCGGCGACTTTGATGGCGTTCTGTACTCTTTCGGGAAGCAGTTCCAGTCGCCCAACCGCTTGCACCTTGACTCCACTGGAGTGGATTTGAGGGTCCGAACAAATTTCCTGAAACCCGGTGACGTAGAGGTCGTACAGGGTGTCCAACTCGTCATCTTCTCGGCCGGTCATATTCTCTGTTGAGAGCGCATAGACCGTCAGATAGGGAATCTTCAGGTCGAGGATCCAATCCATCACCTCCTTCAACTTCTCCTTGCCGTGCTGGTGGCCTACCTCCCGTCCCAACTCCTGCGACCATGCGAAGCGGCGATTGCCGTCCATGATGATGGAGACATGCTGCGGCATCTCGCTGCGCTTGATTTTGTCTCGTAGCCTGTTAGTCCTAACTCGGTCTGTTCTAGAGATGATGCTGTAGGCGTAGCGAGAATTTGCGAGGTATCGGGCCGGGCCGCGTATGATGCGCCACTTCAGTAGCCATCTCGCGATGTTGTCGAGTGCTTGCCCGATGCGTCCCAATCAATCCCCTCATCCGCTGCACACAGGCGCTGGCCAAAGTTTGCGACTGCGCCCTGCCGTTTGATGGCTCGCACGGACCGGTCGATGGGCTGAAGTGCGATTCGGACCCAGCCGACCTCATGGTCAGTAGTGATGCGGGGTCGGTCGTTGAGTCGTGCAACAGTGTCCGCAAGAAGTAGCCGTCAGTCAGTCGAAGATGAGGTCGGCAGTAGCCTCGACCTTGCTCCTCACGGAAGGTGGGGCATTCACCACGATCACCTCACCGGCGTGGGGCCAGACCGCCAAGTCAGACTTCGAGTTTCCAGCATACCCGAAACCCCTCTCTCCAAATCGCTCAACCAACGCCGCAGCCTTGTTTCCCCCTGCCAGATTGGCTCCTAGGTCTGTGGCCATGACATCCTCGAAGAGGCCGAGGTGGTCAGCGATTTTATCGGCGACCGCGCGTGTGGAGGCGGTGCAGAGAATGAGGGTTCGACCGTTTGCGTGTTGCTCTCTTAGCCAGGTCATGAACTCCTCGTGATAGGTCAGTTCGGAGGGCTTGAAATTGAGTTTTTGGCCGAGTTTGAACTTCCATTGCGGCCTTTTCCCAGTGATTTCCTTCAGCAAGACCCATGGAATCAGCCATGGGCGTCTAAGCAAGACCCTCTTGATGGTCACCGCAGACATGTCGGTGAGGATGATGGTGCCATCCAAATCGACGGCGAGCGGCAGGTCAGACATCTCTCTCCCAGCACCCTCTCGCACCTCGGCCCCCTGTGAATGCTTCGGGCATGGGCCGGCTCCGCAGAAGCAAAGGGCGCGAACCCTTGGGATGGCCGAGGGAGCGACATGGGTCCGAGATTGTCCGTAGAGCAATTCTCCGATGCGGATTGGTTTCCCTCAGGGATTGCTCAGGCGATTGACCCGGCCGCTGAGCAGGCTCCGCTCGGCTTTGAGGCGTGGCGACTCCACACCATCCACGACAGCTACCTGATGGTTTGGCCGAGTGGCGACTTGGATGAAATCTCCTGGTGGCAGCGGATGCTACCTGTCGGCGGCGGTGGAAAGCGGTGGGGTGAAGCACCCGATCTGACCTCTGCAACCGTTGAGAAGAGCGAAGGCTGGGGTGGGCCCACCTACGACATTCGTGAGGGCTCGGGGCGGCGGCTAGTAGCCAAGATATTGCCGCTTGATGAGTGTGGCCACGGCCGCACACTTGCCGAGTTGAGCAGTGAATTACTCGATTCGGCAACTGGAGGAATTCAATGGAAGGGGCGGGACCTCGTGCTCTTCTTTCGAAGCGAGTCGGGTAAGACCGCTGCCGAATTGGCAGCAACCAAGTTCACTGCGGGTGACTTTGCGGGAGCGATGGCGATTTGCAACAAGAGCGGAGGTCTTCTGGGCAGATTTCACCAAATCGCCTTGGTTCGACGTTCCCTTCCAAACGACCAGAGGCGATGGAACGGGCGGCTGAAGGAACTCGAACAGCGGGTGGTCAGCAACACGCTGTGGCGCGCACCCCACTCATCTGACACGCGAGCGACGATCACCCATCGCAACTTCGGACTAGAGAATGTCAGAATCGACGAGCAGGGGGATTACCACCTCGCCGGCTGCTTCGACGGCGTTCCAAACGCCATCCTTCCCAGAACATGTGATTTTCCGGTTCTCCGTGATGTCGCTGCGGGATACTGTTCCATCGCCCGACTCACTGAGAGTCAAGAGCTCTCGCACGCTGATGAGCAGCGGCTACGCAAGGCGTTCTTTGAGGGATGGCGGGAGGAGGCACCCCCCCGCGCTCGTTCCTCCAAGGCTCTTGACAGCCACAAGGGCGGAGTCCCCATCTGGGAGTATGAGCAGGTGCTCGAGGAGGCCGCTTTTGCATTGGCGTGGGGGAAGGAGGTACCTCCGAGAACAGGGTGGTGGCTCGACCATGTCAGCCGAATCCAGACTTCGATGTACGCCTCTAGGACTCTTTCCGCAGGTTCTCTAGCCTGTGCGTTGGGGGCCCTCTTTACGCCGTTCGCGACTCAGTGGGTAGCAGCCCTATCGGACAGGATTGCGTTGACATTGGCCCTCGCCGGAGCCTCTCTTCTTCTACGCTGGCTCTACCGACAGCGAGCCCCGCCGCCCTACTAGTCAAGGCGTGTGAATTTACCATCTTGGTAGTCGTATGAGCGTGGTATGCCGGTTGGAATCTCAAGGGAGAGGACCTCTTCTCGGGTGAGCCCTTCGATGTGCATTACGATTGAGCGCAGTGAGTTGCCGTGTGCCGCCACAAGAATGGTCTTTCCAGCCTCCAAATCGGGGATAATCAATTCCTCAAGAGAGGGAATCGTCCGCTCAGCGCAAGTTTCCAAACTCTCTCCTCCCGGTGGGGGAACATCGTACGAGCGCCGCCAGATTTGGACTTGCTCAGCCCCAAACTTCTCTCTAGTTTCGTCTTTGTTGAGGCCTTGTAAATCACCATAGTTGCGCTCGTTGAGTCGCCAGTCGGTGATGGTTGTCGGCGAGTCTGAGGCGGTGTTGAATGCCATCGCAATCTTGGCCGTCCTCTGGGCGCGAATCAAGTCACTCGTGTAGATGACATCGAAGGCAACTTCAGCGAGTTGTTCACCCGCCGCCTTCGCCTCCTCTTCGCCAATTTCAGAAAGGTCAACATCGGTCCAGCCGGTGAATTTGTTGGCTGCGTTCCAGACGGATTGTCCGTGCCGAAGCAGGACCATCAGTGACATTTGGATTCACTCCGCGGCGCGCCTAACTCTTGGCTCGTAGAAGTCCAGACCGAGGTCGCCCG
>Ga0310124_10003169_pt1 | contig 11152 bp, 16 predicted proteins | sample CB11b_AW_Bot5_MG_FD_203507 | JGI IMG/M metagenome (GOLD analysis project Ga0310124, IMG submission 203507) | Marine microbial communities from Western Arctic Ocean, Canada - CB11b_AW_Bot5 | ecosystem: Environmental > Aquatic > Marine > Oceanic | place: Canada: Western Arctic Ocean | collected...
GTGTATCGTGAACATGCGGACAAATATTTAAAGCAGGGATATCATACTTTTTTTTATTAAGTTGATCGGCTTTAGCATGGTGTTTGGATGAATGCAAAGTCTATGCCAAACGGCTTGCGATATCGTATGCCAACTGGTAAGCTATTCGCACATACATACATACATACATACATACATACATACGTAGAGTAGGTTAAAATACTTTGAGCATCACACCCCCCCTGGTGAACACTTGTATAGTACCATCTACATCTCAGACGAACACACCAGTAAAAGCCCGAACCAAGTTTTTGAACTTTTATTACAAGGAGACTTATGATGATTAGACCCTTTTGGAAGTCAAAAAGAGTAATACTTGCTTTAGTTACATTTTTAACGATTTTTATAAGTGAGCTTTTTCCTTTAGTTGACATTTCAGAAGAAACGATTCAAAAGGTCTTATTGCTTGTTGCTTCATTGATAGTTGGCGATTCTTTGGCCCCTACGACAACTAATTCACGTATATCATATTTAAAAAGAATAAGTATGCTTTTTATCCCACTAATTGCCTTTTCAAATATCGCCCCCCAAAATTTAATGGCTTTTCCGACACAAACGGAAAAAGATATAACGATGTATATAAAGGGCAATCAAGGTGGCGGGCAGCAGTCATTGCAATCTGGTGTTATTTTCTTCAGTGAGCCATCTCCGTCGAATGCTGGAGCGACTCGTTATTACATTGCAACAGCTTCACATTTTTTTGGTTCTAATGCGAATGAATACTATAGTCTCATTCGCGTAGCTTCTCCAAAATATTCGGGTAAATGGTTCCCGGTAATTCCCCTAGCTAAAACGCCGCCTAATCAATTAGATATTGCGGTTTTAGCATTTGATTGCTCTAAACAGTATTCTTGGCCTATTCCTACGTTAGCTACAGAAAAGCCACAACGTAATCAAAAGCTGTATTCAACTGGTTATGATAGAGGTTCATATAAGCAGACAGTTGATACTTTTCGTATAAGAACGTTTGCAACGAATAATGACGCTCTTACATATAATTCAGTTTTTGTTTCAGGAAATTCGGGTTCTCCTGTTTGGGATGAGCAGAACAATCTTGCGGGAATAGTTTGGGGAGATTCTGTTTTTACACCTATTTTTAAAGCTAATTATACTTTGGCTAAATTTTTTAAGAAAAAAGCTACTCCCACACCCACACCCACACCACCAATTGCAGACATTGCGCAAATTGATCCAAATTGTCCGCCTGGAACTACATGACGAATTTCGGGAAGACGTTCTCCGGGTGGGAACATTCGCAAGCCTTATCCTCCTTTTCCTTCAGCAACGCCATCTGTACCAATAGCACCAAATCCAAATATACCGCTTACACCAATTACACCTGTTCCTGTTCCTGTTCCCGCTCCTGCTATTTCTGAAAAAGAAAAAGCAACACTTATTGAGCTTTTAAAGAAAGATGCGGCATTCATCGCAAAAATAAAAGGCTCAAAGTGCCCTTCCGAGGGGTGTTCAAATGCTCAAGTACCTGTTATAAATAATATAAACGATAAAGTCTGCGAGATTGAGAAAGCGATATTTTCTTTCAGTGAGCGAATTTTGCAGATGGAAAGGCAGGTGGCACAATTAGCCAATTTAAATGCTCCTGATGTAAATTTAACTGACTCTCAAGGACAGCCAATATATTTCAATATAGTTCCAAGAGTTCCCTAAAAATTTCTACCAATTGAAGGAAAACTAAATGGCTATTAATTTAGAGGACAGTATTCAAGCCTCTCAAGCATTGACTATTGATGTAGTTGGTAAGCAGTTTGCTCTTACATCTAATCGTCAGACAATGATTGGGGATCGTAAGTTTGATGAAACTGATTTGATTCAAGCAGCTGCTGCAAAAGAACTCACTAAATCTGGTGAGAATCCTCGTTTTGGGCCACAATCAGAAGCAACATTTCCTTCTACTAGGTCCACTTAATTTATCCTTCGTTTCTTAGCCTAGTCCCTGAGAAGTTGCTTTATTTCAAATTTTCGCCGGAATGTTTGACTATAAAGGGGCAATCATACTAGGCTAAGTTTTTAGATAAATAGCTATTTAGGCTGTACAAAAAATGCAGGATCAAATGTGGTTGGAAAACGTTTAAAAGATTTAACAGATAAGCTCTCTGAAGGGGAATTAAACTTTGAAGATATTAATTTAGAAAAAGAATTAGCTATTCTTGGCCTTGAATTTGCATTTGAATCAAATGAGCAGTTTAAAGAAAATGAGTACGTTTATCATTTTAGAACAAATAATGAAGATATTTATAATTTAGCGATAATTTTGCAAGGCAATTCAAATTTTGTTGGACCCACTAAAAAATTCGTTGAAGCACTTATTAAAGAGCAGCAAAAAAATGACGAACGAACAAGCACAACCACAGATACCCCCATATAAGTATGGTGTAAATCTAAATTATGAGAAACTTTATGGCAATTATCATAAGTCCGTTGAAAAACAGCAAAAATTACGAGATGCGGTTGCTAGAAAAGCACTTAATATGCCTATAGACGATGAGATGAATATTGACCAAGATATTAAAATCAATAAAACAGGTTTTGGTTGGAAAGAGATACTTGCTTTAAGTGCTGTAGGCTTCGGGACTTATGCAGTTAGTGCCAATGGTTTTAATTTTAGGGGGCAAAATACTCCACCATCTGCTATAACATCAACGCCTACTATTCTTCCAGTGCAGCCTATTCCTTCAGTACCCCCGCTTCCAGATTCGGAATATCAGGTGCTTTTTTATGATAAGGATGGCAATCTTATTAGCGTTCCTCATATTTCCACTAAACCTCCAAGCAGCTGAAACAGAGGATTCTTTAACTAAAAAATACCTTTACCCTAAGTATAAGGGTAAAAGTACTCGTTTATCTGATGGCACAATTGCTGATCTTGTAACTAAAGATATTAGTTATGAGGTTGATTTTCATAATAAATGGTATGAAGCAATTGGTCAAGCACAACATTATGCACGTATTTCTGGTAAAAAGCCAGGAGTTATTCTTATTGTAAAAGCTCCTTTTACATTTCAAAAGTTTAAAAAAGTAGTAGATTGTGCATATATTTGTGGTAAAAATGGTATAGTTTTTCATTATGAGCTTATTAAATAATTTATATACGTGCTATGAAAACATTAAATTTAGAAATGTTAGCTGTTATTGTTTTAATAGCAGCTTTAATTATTGATCGTATTTTAGGGATGTTAAAGACAAGGGGAATTGATCTTCAAATAATTACAAGACAAATAGACGATTTACATAATTGGCATAATCAACATGATGATGAAGGAGTTAAGATTTGGTATGTACGTCGTTCATTAGAAGAAGCGGTACATAAACTTGCTCAAAATATAGAGCTTGAAGCAAAACTTTTAGATAGAATAGATGGTCGATTAGCTCGAATTGAAGATAAATTACATACTTAATGGCGACTATAGCTAAAAATAAGCAAGGTAAAGAAATACGTTGGGGGGATCTTATTGACGCTAATGATCTCTCTAAAGGTAAATATTTTCCTTTGCATGCTGATCAAATAAAAGTTTTTAATCAACGTACTCGTTTTACTGCTGCCATTGCTGGAACTGGTGGTGGAAAAACTGTTCTTGGCCCTATCTGGTGCCTACGTCAAATCCAAGAGGCAATTACTAAATATGGTAAATGCCTTGGAATGATTATTGCCCCCACTTATAAAGTTCTTTCTAGGGCAACAATGCCAACATTTGTTGAGACATTAAAATATACAGCTTATGAAGGAATTTATAAAGAATCTAAGTCACACTATGTTCTTCCAAACGGTTGGGGAGTAATTTGGGCACAAGGTGCCGATAATCCCGGTGGTTTAGAAGGTGGGCAATTTGATTTTGTTTGGGGGGATGAGGGTGGACAATTTAAAAAGAAAACCTTTGACGCAATTACAGGTAGGACGGGGGCTAAAATGGCTCCAATTCTTATTACTACTACTCCTTATGGGCTTGGTGCTTTATTCCAGGAATGGTACAAGCCCTTTAAAGCTGGAGATTCCGATTATTTTGTACATAGCTGGAGCAGTTTTAGGAATCCTGCTTACCCTAATGAAGAGTATGAGCGTGCAAAAAGGTCTATGACTCCAGAAAAGTTTGCTGAGCGGTATGATGGACAATTTATGAATTTGGAAGGGCTAGTTTATCCTTCATTATATCGCAACATTATTCCTATGAAAAATGAAGAAATGATTGAATTACTGCGTTCCCCAGGGCATCTATATGGAGGGATAGACTTTGGATGGAACGATCCTTTCTGTGCGATCAACGGGTTTTTGTCCAGCAACGCCACTTTCGGGAGAGATGTCCTTTATATATGGTTTGAAAGGTATAAATCTCAAACTGCTATTGAGTCACATGCAGAAGCCTTACCTAAAAAAATTAATGGTAAAACGCCAAAATGGTTTGCCGATCATAACCCTGAGTTAATAAAGAAGTTACGTAAAGGTGGTCATACAGTTGTAAAAGCTAAAAAAGATATTGTTACAGGAATTTCAGCTGTAAATCATAGATGTTATACTAATCGTATTAAAATTATTGAAAACAGATGTATTGCGACTATTGCCGAAGCAGAGACGTATGTTTATCCTGATAAAGATGAAGAGATTATAGGTGATCGCCCAGTTGATCGGGATAATCATGCGATGGATGCTTTACGGTATTTAGTTATGGGTGTTGACTTTAAAAAAGCTGCATAAATGGGGCATATAAATATTTTTAACAATTTTTATGGAGAAGATTATGCTTTCTGCAATGATTTTGGCTGTTGCACTTGGTCAAGCTGCTGAAGAAGAGACAACAATGCGTAGTCGTTTTTTTTCGCGGGAAATTACCCGTGAATGTGTAGATGGCTGTTGTGTACGAACTAAAGTTACGAAGATTGGTAAAAATATTAAGTTTACGCGAACTAGAACACGAAAAATTTGTAAATAGTCTACAGGTGGACGCGAAGGACGCGAAGGACGCGAGATTTTGTATTTGTATATGGGAGGAAGTTTGTTAAAATTATGATTGAAGATGATTCTTCAGAAAAACGCGAACAAAAGAAGAAACTATATTGTCAACGCACGGGCAAATGTAATTTTCAATTTCAAGCAATTGAAACTTCTGCATCTCAAGAGCCAACAGTGGATACAGATCAATCGGCTATTCTTTCCAGTGGGGGCGAAGAAAAAATAAGTAAGGCAATTCTTTATTGCACGCATTGCGGATTTATTGATGATCTAAATTTTGAAGATTTTTAAAATATGCCCTTTAAAAATTTAGAACATGAGGGGAATGAAGATTTTTTAAATGAAGTGGTTAAAGCTCGTAATGTTGTTGCTGAAGAAGTACTTGAGCAAAAAGACGTAGAAGATAGTGGTCTTGAAGAAAAATTAATTGAAAAGCAACAAAAATGGTTAGATCCTCGCAATCCCTTTCTTTGGGAAGGCGATTTAGATGACGAGGATTTATCTTATTATAATTATAGAGATTTTTTATAGATGACTAGGGTTTTTAAAAGTAAAAAACGTGTATCTCCTTCTGGAATAGCTGGAAGGATGACAGGTAATGGAAGTACTTATTATGATGGATTTAGAATCAAGCGTAGTCCATCAGATGAGACATTAGTTAAAGAGTATAAAGGTACAGTTTTTGCATGTGCCAATAGAAATGCAAATGGTGTAACAAATAATCCTTTGCGTCTTTATTTAAGAACTTCTCCAGGAGAAGATAGGACAATTTTGCGAGATGGCATTGAAAAAAAGGCAATTTCCTCGCAAAAAATAAATTATTTAACGTCCTTACCTAATTTAAGTAAGACGTTAAATTCTATGATAAATGTGGAAGAAGTAGTAAGTCATCCAATATTGACTTTATTAGAGCGTGCAAATGACTCTCCACATATCAATGGTGTTAGATTATCTGAATTAACAGAGTTATACCTTGATATTACAGGTAAAGCATATTGGTTAGTTCAAGTTAATGTTTTTAATGTGCCAACAAATATTTGGATTTTACCTTCGCATTGGATGGAGGTTGTAAAAGATTCAGGAACAAAAAATATTGTCGATAGATATGTTTTTACTTCGCCGGGAAATAAATCAACAGTTTATAATGAGGCAGACATAATCCCGTTCAGAAAGCCTTCTTTAACAAATCCATATATAAATGGATTAAGTTCATTAGGTGCAAGTTTTGATTCGAATGAAGTGAACACAAAATTGCTTTCTCATGAAAATGGTCTGTTAGAAAATGAGGCACGTCCTGACGCAATTTTAGCTCCAGGAAAAGATGGGGCATTTGGTGCAGATGAAGCAGAGCGGTATGAACGACAGTGGAAATTAAAGTTTGGCAAAGGTCGTTCAGGAGGTATCTGGGTGCCTGAAGATGAGATCAATTATATTCCTGTTACAATTCCTCCTAGAGATTTAGCTAGACTAGAAATCCATAAATGGAGTAAAAATGCTATAGCGAATGCACATGACGTGCCATTTGCTTTAATTTCAGATGCGTCACATAATCGACAACAGTTAGAAGCTGCACAAGTTCAACATGCTGAACATGCAATTAAACCAAGATGTAGCTATCGTGCTTGCGTGCTTAATAGTTTGTTATTGCCTTTATTTGATCCTTCAGGACGATTATTCATAGCTTATGATGATCCTGTCCCTGAAAATCGTACAGAAAAACTGCAAGAGAATGTCCAGTTTGTAATGAATGGAATTAAAACGCCTAATGAGTCTCGCAAAGATTATGGTTTACCCCCTCTTCCAGGGGGTGATGAGTTAAGGGCAATTAACGTTAGTCCTGAATTAATGCGAGATAATGAAAGAGAAGCTGGAACAGCAGAAAAGTAAAAATTTTTAGTTATGTATAGCGTTCAAACACATATACGAGTTCAATGGAATGGGCAGGCTTTTAGAAATATATTTAGACGTATTCAAATAAATACCAATGTTGCAGGGGCAAAATATAGAAGCCGTTTAAAACGCGAACTTCTTAAAACAGCTGGTTCTGAACCTGTTTCAGGTATTTATAGGCGAAGAGTTAGACATTCTTCTCCAGGGCAGTCGCCCTTTTGGCAAACTAAAAACTTAGCGAATAGTCTTAAATTTTCAAAGTCTACAGCTAATTGGATTCACAGGGTCAGAATTAGTACAGATGTTGAATATGCACCTGCTTTAGAGTTAGGAGGAGTTGCACAAGTTCCACAATCTGCAAAGAAATATACTAGACTTCGACTTATAAATCCACTTATAAAACATCGTGCAGTAGGTATGTTTATAGCTCCACGTCCTGTATGGATGCCTATATTTAATATGATGGGACATCGGATGCTTAAAATTATTAGGACTGGTTCAGGTGTAGGAGCATTTAATCCCACACCAGAGCCATTTTAAATCAAGTAGGAATTTAAAATGATTGAATTTGATAAGGCTTATGGCGATTGTATTGGACCACTTGATTTTCCTATGAAAGATGCTGATGCAAAACAATTAGAAGTGGATCTGGAGTCTGGGGAGTATTCACCATTAAGATTAGTTAAATCTGATGCTTTTGAATCGTTTATTCCAGGGGAAAAAGCAGATATTAGCGTCATTAGTGACGGTTCTATTGATTCGCATGGAGAGGTAGTTGATCCAGAATCTTTAGATTTTAGCTCTTTCCAAAAAAATCCAGTTGTTGCCTACAATCACAACTATGATATTCCTCCAGTGGGCAAATCTCTTTGGCAGAAAAAATGTCAAGGACATGTATGGAAAGCTAAAACTAAATATGTTGAACGGCCTGAAAGTTTTACAGAAGCTACTTGGTTTCCTGAGACAATTTGGCATTTAGTTAAATCTGGGACATTAAATGGAAAATCTATTGGTGGCTCTGTAAAATGGCGTACACCGACAGAAGAAGACGCAAAAAGACTCAACTTTGATCTTTCTTCAGCGAAGCGAATTAGTGAGAAAGCTCTTATTTTTGAGTATTCATGTTGTCCTTTAGGTGTAAATAGAAATACTGTTGTTGAAGCAATTGCTAAATCTGTGATTTCTATTCCAGATAATATTTTGAAAAGTGATTTTCCTGATGTATTTATAGCATTGCAGACAATTCAAAAAGAAGAAGATGCTAAATTTCATATATCTAAAAAAAGTTTTATTACTAAAGAAGAACATGCAGAGCAACGAAGGATCTTTTTGAAAGCAAAAATTAGTGAAGTTAAGAATTCAATTCCTAACTTGGTTGAAGAGACTTTTAAGCGTTTGACGGGAAAAGTAAGTTAAATATAAGCTAAATAAATATTGGGGATAATTTAAAATTATTAGATATTATTTTAGTGGATATATTGGCTTATTATAATTTTACTTTTTAAAAAAAGGTTATTGCAATGAAGAAGTGGATTAAATTTCTTCAGACTTATACTCAAAAAGCTAAGACTGAAGACGATCAAGATTTAAATTTTAAAGATGGTGATATTATTCAAATTGATGAAGATTTGGCTAAATCTCTTATTGATTTAAGTATTGCTGAATATACAGATGAACCAACAGATAATGATGGGGAATTCAAAAATGAATTCAAAAAACTTTCAGATTCTGTAGTTACATCTGTTGAAACTATTATGAAGTCTGCAATGTCTAATGTTGCTGATTCTGTCAATGATGCTATTCCTAATTTTGCTGTTCCTCGTGACCATAAAGACGAATTGTGGCGAGGTTTTAGGGATGAGATGCACTTTATTGGTGCAGTTATGGCAGGTTCAGGTAGTACTATGGCCCAAAATGGTATTACTAAGGCTTTAGAAATTGATCGTGCAGATATTGAGTTACTTACTAAAGCTCCAACTGGTCAGAATATTTCAACTGACTCAGAAGGAAATTTTTTAGTACCAGAACCAATAGCTGATAAGATTTGGTCAAATTTGGAAGGTGCTCCTGATTCTATTTTACCTTTGACTGTTAAGTATCAAACTGCTGGTACTAGCATGAAGGTGCGTAGAATTCATGAATCTTCTAGGAAATCTGGTACTGGTAAACGTTTTGCTGGTATTGATACTGCTTGGATGGATGAAGCAGAAGCCTTCACCGAAACCAAGTACACTACTGGAAAAGAAACCTTAGAACTTCATAAACTTGGTGCAATTATTTATTTCACCGAGGAGCAATTGGAGGATGAAGGTTTTGATTCTGAGGCTTTTGCAAACCAATGGATTCCTGAAGCAATTCGTTTTGCTGTTGCAGAATCCTTTATTAATGGTACTGGTGTAGGACAACCTCAAGGCGTCCTAAATTCAGATGCTTTAATAACAATTGCAAGTGGAACTAGGGCAGGTGGTGCCCAAGCGTCTGGTACACCTATTTTGCATTGGAATTTAAACCAGATGTATTGGCGAAATATCAATCGCAGTAGTGCGAATTGGTATGTGCATCCTAATCTGGCTCAATTGCTAGAATTCATTGCTTTTGATGATGATACTACCAATAAAGTACCTGTTTATCTTCCAGCAAATTTAACTAGTACACCTTTTGCAACGCTATATGGTCGTCCAGTAATTCCTTATGAATTTATGGAAGATACGCTTCAAAGGGGCGATATTTTGTTTGCTGACTGGTCTGGTTATGGAACATTGACCAAAGCAGGGCGAACGAATGGTGTTAAAACTGCTCGCAGTATTCATGTTAAATTTACGCAAGAGGAAGTTGCTCTAAGATTCTCCTTCAGAATTGATGGTAGAATGCTTTGGACTTCGCCTAAAGAAGATTTGAATGGGGCAACAACTAGGTCGCCAATTGTTACACTAGGTAGTCGAACTGGTGGTGCAACAAGTAGTGGTCTGTAAGGTTTTAACGTTTGTGTTTGTGTCTAGTCTAATAGTGGTGTAGACGAAAAACTCATCCACTTTATTTTACATTTTCAAATAAGGAATAAACTAATGGTTATGCGTTCTCCAGTAGAAACAACAAAAAGGGTTAATCAAGTTGCCCCGCAGGATATTAATGGGGCAGCACAAGGTGGAAATTATAATTTTGCTAGTTTGCGAAATTATCAAGGGGCGTATTTTGTCCTTAAAGTTGGTGCCCATACGCCTGGGGTTGGCGCAGTAGCTGCAACTATTCAACAAGCTGTAAATGTTGAAGGAAGTAGTAATAAGGCGATTGCTTTTGATAAGTACTATAGTAATGACCATAGTTCTGCAAATCCTGATGAGGTAGATTTGTGGCAAGAGACAACAGGTGCTGCTGGAACGTTTGAGATTGCTGCTAATACAACGTATGTTATTCCAATTAAACCAGCTGAGTTGGACGTAACAAATAGATTTGATTGTATTCGCGGACATCTTGAGGCAGGTGCAACAGCATGTTTGGTTTCTTTAGAATTGGTTCTTTACGGTGGTCCTGAAGGAATTGTGAATGATAAAGATCACATTCCTAGTGCAGCAGTTAATCGTCAAGATAACTAATTTTATTTACAAATTATGGATATTAATTGCCCCAAGGAGGGGGCTTTTTCTTCAGCAATGCCTATTCCACCACAAAAACGTACTGCATTAGAGATTAATAAACAGCCTATAACGGATGAAGCGGCTGCACGTAATTTTCAGTTAATACCTTTTTTAATGTGTAGTACAGCTGGGGGCTGCTCTATCAAAGTTATAAGTCCTGATGGTGATGAAGATTGGGAGCCGGGCACTACACAGAGTATCACTTGGAGTAGTGTTAATTTGACTGGAAATGTAAAGATTGAGTTGTGGAAAGATGGTAGTTTTGATTCAACACTTTCAGCGGATGAATCTGATGATAGTATTTATAGTTGGGATATATCATCTGAATTAGTAGATGGCTCAGACTATAAGATTAGGATTACATCTTTAGTAGATGAAACTGTCTATGATGAAAGTGATGCAGACTTCACTATAGCATTGCCAACTTCTATCACAGTTACAGCTCCTAATGGCAGTGAATCATGGGAGCCCGATTCTACAGAGAGTATTACGTGGAGTAGCGTAAATCTAACTGGAAATGTAAAGATTGAGCTGTATAAAGATGGCAGTTTAGATTCAACGCTTACAGCGGACACTGCAAACACCGGCAGTTACAGTTGGGCCATATCAGATTCGCTCACCGCTG
>Ga0310124_10003170_pt1 | contig 11151 bp, 14 predicted proteins | sample CB11b_AW_Bot5_MG_FD_203507 | JGI IMG/M metagenome (GOLD analysis project Ga0310124, IMG submission 203507) | Marine microbial communities from Western Arctic Ocean, Canada - CB11b_AW_Bot5 | ecosystem: Environmental > Aquatic > Marine > Oceanic | place: Canada: Western Arctic Ocean | collected...
ACCGCTGAATATCGGGCTTATCGGTTACGGCTTTATGGGCCGCACGCATTCAAATGCGTACCGCAGCGTGGGGAATTTTTTTGACCTCGAGTACGTGCCGGTACTTAAGGCGGCCTGTGCGCGGGACGAGCAGAAAATCCAGGCGTTCGCCGATAATTGGGGTTACGAGTCGATCGAAACGGATTGGAAAAATCTGGTCGCCCGCGACGACATTGATGCGGTGGACATCTGTGTGCCCAACAATCTGCATAGAGAGATCGCGATCGCTGCGGCGGAGGCGGGCAAGATGGTGCTTTGCGAGAAACCACTGTCGATGAATGCGGCCGAAGGCGAAGAGATGTGTCAGGCCGTCGAAAGCGCCGGAGTCGCGAATATGGTGTGGTACAACTTTCGCCGTGCGCCGGCTGTCACGTTGGCAAAACGGCTGATCGATGAAGGGAAGCTGGGCAGGATTTTTCATTATCGGGCTAACTTCCTGCAGGATTGGACGATTGCGGCTGACATTCCTCAGGGAGGAAAAGATCTTTGGCGGTTGGACGTGGCCGCCGCCGGTTCCGGAGTGACGGGCGACCTGCTGGCCCATTGTATTGACACAGCGCTCTGGCTGAACGGCAGTATCAAGGATCTTTCCGCGATGACGGAAACCTTCGTCAAGCAGCGAATGCACACGTTGACGGGCAAGGTGGAGGACGTCGGCATCGACGACGCCTGTGCTTTCCTCTGTCATTTCGGTAACGGTTCGCTGGGGCTGTTCGAGTCGACCCGTTATGCTCGAGGCCACAAGGCGTTGTACACGCTGGAGATCAACGGCGAGCATGCATCGATCCGTTGGGATCAGCACGACATGCATCGGCTGGAGTACTTCGACCATCGGGACGACGGCGCGGTCCGCGGTTGGCGTTCCATTCACGTGTCCGATGGCGGCGGGGACCATCCCTACATGGACCATTGGTGGGTCCCCGGTTTACAAATTGGTTATGAGCACACGTTCATCCACGGCGCTGCTGACTTCCTGGACGGTTTGGCCAAAGGCCAGCCGGCGCGTCCCACGTTCAGGGATGCCCTAGAAACTCAGAAAGTGTGTGATTCTGTGTTGGAAAGTGCCCGCGAGGCGAAGTGGGTGGACATCGGCTAAATCGGACTGCGGTCGAGTTTCTTACCAGCTGCGGTCGTATCTCTTTTCAGGAGGACTGAATTATGAGCTGGTATATCACAGTGCTGAAGCAGTACGCCGTGACCACGTCGTATGGAATACTGGATGTTCGCCCTGTTCAACATAATCATCGCGATTGGTTTAGGCATTGTTGATGGAGTGGCGGGATCAGCAACTGAATCCGGTATCGGAATACTTGGCGGCATTTACAACCTGGCGGTGCTCATTCCCTCGATCGCCGTCGCGGTTCGGCGGCTGCACGACACCGGGCGCGGTGGATTATGGGTGTTGATCGCATTCGTGCCTTGCGTAGGTACTATTATATTGCTGGTCTTCCTGATTCAGGAAAGTGTGGCCGGCGACAATCAATACGGTCTCAATCCTATAGCCGAAGGTGGATAAACGTGTGATGAGAATCAGCAATTCGACCGTGGTCCAGCGGCTTGGTGGGCCGTCGTGTGATGTTGGCGTTTTCATAATTGATCCTGTGATGACGAGGACGTAACGACTCTGCATGAACTACTTGGCGCACGGTCGGCGGTTCGTAGAACAGCCCTACTTCCTGGCGGGAACGGCGGTTCCGGACTGGTTGAACGTTGTCGATCGCAAGGTACGCGTTCGCGCCAAGCGGGCGCTGCCTCTGATCGACGACGCGGATCCGCAAGTGGCGGCCGTGGCGCAGGGCATCGTCCAACACCATCACGACGACGACTGGTTTCACCGGACGCGGGCGTTTGCTGAGTTATCTTTGCAATTTACGGTTCACATCCGTGACCAGCTTCCCCGCGACAATGGTTTGCGCCCAGGTTTCCTCGGTCATATCCTCGTTGAATTGCTCCTCGATGCGGTCCTGATTGAAGAGGATTCGGGTCTGCTGGACGCGTACTACGACGCCGTTGGCCAGGTGGATCCGCACGTGGTCGGTCGCGCCGTCAACCGCATGTCAACCAAGACTACAGACGACCTGCCTCGCTTCATTCAATTGTTTATTCGAGAGCGGTTCTTGTATGACTACGCTGAGGATGCGAAACTGGTCTACCGTTTAAATCAGGTGTTGCGGCGCGTGAAGCTGGCTGCATTGCCAGAGGATTTCCAGCGGTTATTGCCGTCCGCGAGGCGGGAAGTATTTGATCGGAAGCGGGAACTTATCACTCCCGCGGGCGACGCCACGTAGGGAGAACTTTTATGAAATTCGGCATGAACCTGTTGCTGTGGACCGGCGACATGAGTGACGCGATGCTGCCAACGCTTCAGATGCTAAAGACGGCCGGTTACGACGGGGTGGAAATGCCGATCTTTGCTCCGGACGTCGATAAGTTCGCGTCATGGTCGCAGAAGCTGGACGATCTTGGTTTGCAGCGTTTGGGAGTGACGATTCGGGGCGAGGAGGACAATCCGATCAGCGCTGATCCGGTGATCCGCGCGCGGGGAGTCGAATTGACAAGCCAGACCGTGGACTGTTGCCAGGCGAGCGGATGCACGCACCTGGTGGGGCCCTACCATTCGGCAATCGGAGTGTTCAGCGGGGCCGGCCCGACCGATGACGAGTGGAAATGGGGCGTGGAAAGCATGCAGCAGGTGGCCGAACATGCCGGTCAGGCAGGGGTCATGTTGGGCGTGGAATGCCTCAACCGGTTCGAGTGCTACCTGTTGAATTGCCACGCCGATGCGGCCCGGTTCGTTCGCGAGGTTGATCATCCCAATTGCAAGATGATGTACGATACTTTCCACGCCAACATCGAGGAGAAGAATATTGCGACGGCGATCAACGACTGTGCCGACGTGCTGGGGCACGTGCATATCTCCGAAAACGACCGCAGCACGCCAGGCCAGGGGGATGTGAAGTGGGACGAAACGTTCGACGCGCTCCGCTCCGTCAATTACGACGGCTGGATGGGAGTTGAGGCGTTTGGATTGGCCTTGCCTGAGATTGCTGCGGCGACGAAAATCTGGAGGCGGATGTACGACTCCGAAGAGCAACTTGCGCGGGACGCCTTGGCTTTCATGCGGGCGGAGGTTGCCAAGCGCTGGTAACGTCGAGTTGGATTGACGAGTTGGATTGACGGGCCCTCCGTGAGTTGCAGGTTGGCGTGTGCCTCGGATTCTGGGGCTTTCCGCCTAAATTCGGATCGGGATGTTTCAGGATGATTTTTCGATCGTCATTCCGCACTCAAAAATCCACACTCGCCGCTCGATAGAATGTCAACGAAATCCGACAATTCGCCGGCTGACCCGACCGGCCAATCCGGGATGTCGCTGGACAAATTGGGCGAGGCGTTCGCGCGTCTGCTCGGCAAGGTCGGTGCGGAGACGAAGTCGGAGGACGATCATGACGCCGACACCACGGGGGCGGACGTTGACGCAGCTGAGGACGTCGGAGATGCGGTGGCCTTGGCGGATGGCGATCGCGAGGTGACGCCACTGGGAATCCTGGAGGCGATGCTCTTTGTGGGAAACGAGCAGAACCAGGCATTATCGCGCGAGCGCGCGGCGGCCCTAATGCGTGGAGTCGACGAGTCGGAGATTGATGATTTCGTCGAACAGTTGAATGTGAAGTATGCCGAAAGGGGCGCGGCGTACGAAGTGGTTTTTGCGGACGACGGATACCGCTTGAACCTCAGAGAGGATCTTGAGCGTCTGCGGGACAAGTTCTACGGACGAATTCGCGAGGCCAGGCTTTCACAGGCGGCGATCGACGTGTTGGCCATCGTGGCGTACAAGCAGCCGCTTACGCGTCAGCAGATCGATGCGTATCGGGGCAAACCGAGCGCGTCTTTGATCAACCACCTGGTGCGCCGCGAGTTGTTGCGGGTGGACCGTCCGGATGCCCGACAGCGCAGAATGCTCTATGCCACCTCCGATCGGTTTCTGCAATTGTTCGGCATGGCCAGCGTTCAGGAGCTCCCGCAGAGTGACGACGTGGACCTCTAACTCCTTTATCTGTAGCGACTTAGTGTTTTATGGCAGATAATGCGCTGGCGCCCGGTCATTACGTTGGTAGAATCGAGCTTTCACTTAACGTGCCGATTAGGGGTGCGTTCCAATTTCGACTAGGTGGCTGAGGGAACCTGTCATTCGCACTGGGGCTGTTTCGCCCGATCCCACTGAAATGGCGGTCGGCTGAGAATGCCGTCCGACTGCATTTGTCCTTGTCGATGAACTAGCGCATATTCTGCTGCATCATTTCTGCCGTCCCGTCATCGGATTCTGTATGTCCCGTACGTCTGCCTTGGTCGCGTTGCGTGAAGCTGCGCCGCTGATTCTTCCCTCATTACTGTTGTGTGATTTTGGCAATCTCGAGCGCGAAATAGAGCGCCTTGATTCGGCCGGTGTTCGAGCCTTGCATTTGGACGTAATGGATGGGAATTTTGTTCCCAACCTCACCTACGGCATGCCGATTGCGGCATCGATTCATAAAATTTCTCAAATGCCGTTGGATATCCATTTGATGATTGCGAATCCCGGGCGCTACGTTGAACAATTCTACACTGCGGGTGCCAGCTTGATCACGATTCACGCCGAGGCCGTCGACGATCCGCCGGCGCTCTTGCAAACGATTCGAGAGTTGGGCGCCGGTGCCGGAATCGCCGTGAATCCACAAACTCCATTGTCGGAAATCGAGGACTGTGTGGGGCATGCCGACCTAGTTTTGATTATGAGTGTTCAGGCTGGTTTCGGCGGCCAGGGATTCAACGATGTTGCTTTGGAAAAGCTGACGGAAGCACGTTCTATGTTTGGCCCGGATGTGATCTTAGAAGTCGACGGTGGTATCAACGAGCAAACGATATCAGCGTGTACGGCGGCCGGGGCGGATTGGTGTGTGGTCGGTTCCGCGATTTTTCGCCAGTCCGATTATTCCGATGCTGTCCAACGCCTGCTTGAGGCAGCTGGTGCGGCGAACACGAATTGATAGGAACGACGCGATGATGCGAATCGTGCTGATACGTCCCGGATCGACCGAATTCGATGAACAGGGTCGTATCAAAGGTACCTTGAGTATTCCGCTCAGCGAGCAAGGGGCCAGGCAAGTTGCGCTGGCCGTAGACCAGCTCGCGCAGATTGGGATCGAAGTGGTTTACACTTCGCCGTGCGAGTCCGCACGGCAGACCGCCGAGGCGGTAGCCGAATCGCTGGGAGTCAAGCTGCAGCCAATGGAAAAACTGCAGAATCTGAACCAGGGACTGTGGCAAGGGAAGTTGATCGAAGAGGTGCGACAAAAGCAACCCAAAGTTTACCGCCAGTGGCAGGACCATCCGGAAACCATTTGCCCGCCGGAAGGCGAGATGCTGGCATCGGCGCGTGACAGAGTGCAGAGTGTATTGGGAAAGATTTTCAAGAAGCGTAAGGCTGGTGTGATCGCGCTGGTAGTCCCGGAGCCGTTGGCAAGCTTGATTCGCTGTTACCTGGTCGGTAACGACCTGGGCGATTTGTGGGAAATCGAATGTGCGTGTGGTAGCTGGGAGCGGATTGATGTCGAGCCTGGGGAACTGGTCGCCACATGACCTGGTGGAGACGCAACTCAAGACGTTTCAATTTCCAGCACTCGATATAACAGTTGACTTCGCGTCGAGCCTGAAACGGACCACCGAAACCCGCTCGATGCCCTTTACTTGGCCGATAGGATTGGGCCGAAAAGATTGCGATCTGGCCAGTCTGCACGTCGAGCTTTGCCGTTTCGCGACAGCATCAATTGCGTTACGATAGCGGGTTATCCCGCTGCTGCTTACTGGAACGGTATCCCCTGTGACCTCGACCCCACACAAGATGAAGCGTCCTAAACGTGGAGTACCCGAGGGACTTTGGCAGAGTTGTCCCGGCTGCCAGGCTGCGATCTACCGGCAGGAAGCAGATAAGCGGCTGGGCGTCTGCCCGGAATGCGACTACCACTGGTACGTCCCGGCCAAGGATCGCATCGTTCAGGTCTTGGACGAAGGTACATTCGAGCCGTGGGATGACGACCTGCGACCCACCGATCCGCTCGAGTTCGTCGATCGCAAGGCCTACAAGGACCGGTTGGTTGCGGAACAGAAACGGACCGGTCTGACAGACGCTGCCATCACCGGTACGGGGATGATACGTGCTCGTCGAGTTGCATTTGGCGTAACGGACTCCGCCTTCATCATGGGCAGCATGGGTTCCGTCGTCGGTGAACGCCTCACGCGGTTAGTTGAACGCGCGACGGAGCAGCAATTGCCGCTGATCATCATCAGTGGATCGGGTGGTGGTGCGAGAATGCACGAAGGAATTTTGTCGTTGATGCAAATGGCCAAAGTGTCGACGGCGCTGGCCCAGTACGACGACTCGGGCGGGCTGTTCATTTCCGTGCTGACGAATCCGACCATGGGTGGCGTAGCGGCCAGCTTCGCCTCGCTGGGAGATGTCGTATTCGCCGAGCCTAAGGCACTGATTGGATTCGCAGGCCCCAGGACTATCAAGGCCACGATTCGCCTCGAATTGCCGGAAGGCTTTCAGACCAGCGAGTTCCTGCTGGAGCATGGCTTCATCGATCGCATCGTTCATCGCGCGAAACTGAAAAGCGAAATCGCGCGGACGATCGATTATTGCGGAAAGTGAAGAGCGCTCAGGCATGAAGAGCTGGTGGGCCAAACTTCGTTCCTTGGTGGGGTCCGACAGACTCAACGTCAACGTCCGATTCGAATTGTTGCGAGAAGCCATTTCTGGCACGATGTCGGAGTTCTACCTCGCGCGCGAGCGGGCCACGGACCGGATCGTCGGCCTGAAGATCCTCAATCTGGAAAAAACCCTGGCATTCGAAGCCAGGTTCAAGGGGATTCACAAACCGACCGAGGGTGAAATCGCTACGTCGCTGGCCAGCCCGTACATCGCGGAAACCTTCGAGCATGGCCTGACGACGACCGGCCAACAATACCTGGTCATGGAATTCCTAAAGGGGCCCGGGCTGAATTCGCTCTTGGCCGTGCGCAGCGATCAGTTGGACGGCCAGCGAATCATTTTACTGCGACAGATGGCGCGCGGCCTGGACGCTGTGCATCAGGCGGGATATATCCATCGTGACATTTGCCCTCGGAATTTTATCTGTGCGCCGGACGCAAAGTCACTTAAGTTGATCGATTTCGGGTTGACGGTACCTGCAACCCGAAATTTCATGCTGCCGGGCAATCGCACCGGTACGCCTAATTACATGGCGCCCGAGATCGTGCGTCGTCGGCCAACGGATCACCGTGTCGACTTGTTTGCGTTGGGGGTCACGGCTTACCATCTCTGCTCATTCCAGCTGCCGTGGACCGGCGGGGGAGGTACGGCTCAAGCGGCCATGTTGCACGACACGCAGACGCCCGTCGATATTCGCGAATTGGTGCCCGGTCTGAATGACGAACTGGCAGCAACGATCGCCATGTGCCTCTCCGTCGATCCCGGGAGCCGGCCCGCGTCGGCCGAGGAGGTCGCCCAGCGGCTGGAGCGGATTCCCGATGATGCAGCCTGACTCGGCATCGGGCCGCAACTGTCGAGCGGCCAAGGCCGAATGCTGATCCAAAACCGTTTGGTCCAAATCCCTCTGGTCCTGGATTCTCGACCCTTGGCCATTGACACATGACGTTTGAACCTGGCACTTTTCCTATAGGCTCGCCGGGCGGTCAGGTTCCGAGGATTGAGCTCTTCGGGTTGTCTGCCGCCAGCCCAGAACATATACTGGCCGATTCGCTCCCGTGCAAATACGTGAAGCATACATCAACCTGCCGGCGGCATGCTGGCGTGGAAACAGACGATACTCGAGGAGACCAGCAGCGATGACCATCGACAAAAGCCTCAAAGTGCGTGCCGGGCTGGTGCGTAACCGCAGCGTGTTGAAGCGTGCGGAACGAATCCAGAAGCTCGTAGAAGAGGATCGCTGGGTGGAAGGTGACCCACCGATCGGCCTGGCCAAAGTTCGCGTCATGAAGTTGTCGCTGAAAAAGAAGAAGAAAGTAAAGAAGGAAGACGAAGAGGAATTGACCGACGGTGCCTCTTCCGAAGCGGGGCCGTAGCTTACTGTTGCACGGTGAACGTAAACATCAGCGAGCCCAGCCCGGTCAGGAACGCACCCAAGCTGGCCATGAAGATGGCGATCATCATGTTGCGGCGAAAACTTACGATCGCGGCATAGATGCACATCAGTCCCGATAGGACCAGCGCGGACATGGGAAAGATCCCCAGCAAGCCCTGGTGTTTATAACCAGCGACCATCACGCAGACCACTGTCGTCACGGCAAAGATGGTCTGCAGGCTAAAATGGATGCGTCGCCGCTTCGCCGTTCGTTCCGGTGAGGATCGAGCGACGCTGGGTGCCGGAAACTTGTGTGGATCAAAACTTTCCATGCGCCCATTTTGCGAGTCGAGCCAGGTGGCCGTCGAGGTCAATCGTCGGCATCACCACCTGATGATTCGTCGCCTGATGAATCCGACTCGTCAGCAGAAGTGAAGTCAAGGGACGCGGAGTTGATACAGTATCGCTGGTGTGTGGGTGCAGGCCCGTCAGGAAAGACGTGGCCGAGATGAGCCTCGCACCTGTCACAGTGTACCTCGGTGCGTCGAGAAAAAAGGCTGTTGTCTTCTCGGGTGCCAACAGACTCGTTGCCAATTGGCTGCCAGAAACTGGGCCAGCCGGTTCCCGATTCGAATTTGGTTTGGGCGTCGAACAACGGTGCGCCGCAACCGATGCAGTGGTAGACACCGTCTGCCTTGTTGTCCCAGTATTCTCCCGAAAAGGCCCGCTCCGTGCCATGTTTCCGCGTGACGTAATACTGCTCCTTTGTCAGCTGGGCCTGCCATTCAGCTTCTGATTTGACCACCTTGTCTGCTCCGGAATCTTGTTCTCCGGATGCGTGAGAGTCGCCGGTTGCCTGGACGTCATCAGCTGGTTGGGGCATGGTGTTGTCCTTTGTTTGCTGTGCGGTTAGGGTGGACCGTTGCGCGGATGAAGTCGACGTTTGAGCGGATGAGCCGGGCTGCTGTGCAGGTGGGGTGGACTGCCCGAACAGATACACCGATCCGAGTGCGCAGGCACCGATGATCAAAATTCCAACGATCACGATAGGCGATCGACTTCTTGACTGTTGCGGTTTGCTGATCTGTTCGGTCATTTCGAATTCGCTCGAGAAGGTGGGATCGGATCGCCCCTTAGTTCTCAGATTGATAGCAGCCAACGTCAATCCGCAGCTTGGATCTGGCCCTCGCGGCGATTTTCGGTCTGGTGCAGGCCCGTCTCAATCGATTGCCAGTCGACAGTACGACAGCGATAGCAGAGCATAGCCCGTAACCAGGTTGGCTTCGCCTTCCATCCAACGTGAATTCTCGTTGACCCACGATCCGTCGTCTCGCTGGCGGTTGGCCAATTCAGTGATCAATTCCGCCCGCCAATCGTGTACCACTTCTTGATCGTCCACGAATTCGTCCTGACCGAGGGTGTCCAACGCTTTGGCGAAGGTGTGGTAGTAATAGTACAACCCGGCATCGCCCAAACCAGGGTTGCTGTCCAGGTCATAGTTCTTCCGCACGAATTGGATCGCTGCCTTGACCCGTGGATCATCCGGCCCAACGCCGGCGAAAATCATGCTCTTCAGGCCAACGTAGGTCATCGAACCATAGCTTCGCAGTCCACCGTTGGTCGTCTCGCCTGCCTGGCTGGAACCGCCGGCCGCCGATGTGTAGTAAAAGCCGCCATCATTCACTTTGGCTGCGTGCGGCGTGTTATTGTGTTCGGTCTCGAGGTTCTGGCAGCGCGAAATGAAGATCAATGCCCGCTGAATCGCCTCGCTGTCGGCATCGTTACCCGCCGCCTTCAACGCTTCCACCAGAAAGCCCGTGTTCGACATGTCGCCTCGTTTATGCTTGCCGTATCCGGCTGAACCGAACGCGGGGTCGGATTCGTCCTTGCCCTCTTCCGCGTCCCATTGGATCCCCTTAACGAACGCGTCCGCATCGGCAATCAAGCGGTCGTAACGCCCGTCCCCGTTCGCTTCCGCAAAGCAGAGAATCGCCAGGCACGTTTCGTAATTTCGATACAGGGTTCCTTCCTGATAGATTCCGCCATCTTCACGGACGAACCTTTCGACGTACTTGAGACTGCGGTTGACCAGCGGGTCGTCGGCCGTGCGGCCATTTCTCAGGACGCCAGTCGTCACCAAAGCGGTAACGCCCGGTCCTCCGAAGGCGCTGTAAGAACCATCGTTGGCCTGGCCCTTCGTCCTTAAATAGTTCACCGCGCTGCCGACCATGCGCGCATAAGTGGCGTCGCGACTGTTGTCGATTCGTTCCGCCGCGTCGGCCGACCAGGAGACCAGCATCAGCGTCGTGACGGCAGCAATACGGCAAGCCGAGCGAGTGAAGCACATTTGAAAGGATCCTCTGCATCTAGTACGTATTTGCGGACCGATCCGTTCGGACCGCTGGCCGCGGAATCGGACTACGGTCCTTCGGATTCGTCCAGGATCGGTAAATTATTCCATTTCGTGGAACTGCGGCCACTGCCGGTAAACGGGAACGCCCACTCACTCTATTGTAACTCCTTATATCGCCACCAATTAGCCTGAAAGTACCAGCCAGATCAAGACCAGGATCCAGCTTGCCATCAAGGCGGATGAAATGCACAGCAACGGCAGGTTGCGACGAGGCGGATCTGGGGAGTTGGCTCCCGAGTCGTTGGTCGGCAAGCTGTCATCCGCCGGGGCGCCCGCCGGTGGTGCCCCGCGAACGGTGTGATCCCGGCCCCGATTTTTCTTACCCCTGCCCATATCCGTCAGATTCGTCCTGGGTCCGGTAGCGATCAGTCGGGCATCGAAATCTCAAAACTCTTACGGAAACCCTCATCGAAATCATAGACATTATCAAAGTCTTCACGACGATCCGACGTAGATTTTTTCATGAGACCAATGTGGATCATGCCGTACACGATTTCACCAAAGTCGCCCGTCGTCGTCACTCCCCAACGATTGAGAACCACTTGGGCGAGATACCCGTATTGTTCCAATCCGTAGCGA
>Ga0310124_10003171_pt1 | contig 11151 bp, 7 predicted proteins | sample CB11b_AW_Bot5_MG_FD_203507 | JGI IMG/M metagenome (GOLD analysis project Ga0310124, IMG submission 203507) | Marine microbial communities from Western Arctic Ocean, Canada - CB11b_AW_Bot5 | ecosystem: Environmental > Aquatic > Marine > Oceanic | place: Canada: Western Arctic Ocean | collected...
CTCGAGCCGATGTCACACCAGCGAGCCTGGGTCTTTCCTGAACCACCAGTGATCATCATGCCGCCAGGTTCTGAGTTTCAGGTACAGGTGATTCCTGTTTCTGATGAGGTTGCGATTGATTTGTCGACCGCGCGGGATCGCAAACAGGTGTTCCCGCAGACTGATGAATTTCTGGCCTATGCGACTATTCTCGAAGATCCAGAAGTGCTCACGGCGTTGAATTGGCAGAGTACGGCCGGTGTGCAGTCGTACGGAGAGTGGTCTGAGGCCATGAAGAACGAATTGGCCAGTCGGTTAAGGACTCTGACCGCATGGAATAGCCGGTTGCCTCCTGCAGCGTCAGGGGATCGACTACGGAATCTGGAACCAACCGACGCTCGTCATATTTACCTTGATCACGTGGCGCATGCCCTGTGGCTTGACAGGTATGGCTTCGTGCCGACCGATGAACCTTTCGAGTTGATTTCACTTCCTCAATTACAGCAGTTGCTGGACAGTCGGTGGTTGTTCAGCTATAACCCGTCCACGAATCGGTACCACCTCGATGGGGGTCGACTTCCTGCCACGTTATCGCCAAATCCGTACGTCCCGTATGAGTTACTGACAGCAATTTTACCTCGAGTGAAAGATTACGAACGCTTTCCAGCAATCTATCCAAGCTTAGATTTCACGTCGTTAGTCGTCAGGTTGGCAGACTGGATTCGAGCATATGTTGTCATCGCCGATTCGGCGGGCGAAGCGCGTGCGGCAGGGCGAAGCGAGCGGTCACTCGGTCAGGTGCTCTTCGACGTTGAAGCCAAACCGGTTGTGATGGCTGATGCCGCTGGAGTTCGTAGACTTTATGGGGGACTCTTAAGATATCTCAATACTCCACTTCAGTTTGGTGATACTTCGACACGACTTAACTTGTCGAGGAAAATCGCTTTTACCTTCCACCAAGATCTCACAATGTACGATGTGGGGAGGCTGGTGGACCCACTGGCTGCGCCGTCAGGAGACGCCATTCCATCGGCTCTGTTTTTTGATACGGCGCAAGAATACAGTGCTTGGTTTGCAGCTCCGAATCTTACGTGCGTGGAACCAAATGATCCTCAGACAAATATTGATGCGTTTGCATCGTGGCGATTACAACAAACCGCGAGGGCTCGTCGGCGCTGTAATAGCCTTGGACAACAGCGCGCATTTAACTATCGCCAGACATTGATCAACTTACTCCATGTGTTTGTGCCCGATGGCCTGCTGATTCGCCGCTGTCGGGGGACCCAGGCAGACATTGAGGCGTTGCTGACTGGTCCACGAGGGTACGTCACTCCGTTTTACCACACGCGCAATGAGACCCAAAATGAGACCCAACTGGAAAATGCCTATCTGGCGAAGGGGCTATCTCTGAATAGTGCACGAGAGGCAGCCCGCATCATGGCGCGCGACCCTGAACGGGCACGCGACACCGTCGTTGCATCTGTGGACGCTCGGATTCTGTCAGAAGGACTAGAACCCGGTGCAATGCTGGCGGATGGTGATTGGGACCAAGGTTGTCGCCAGGTTGAAGCCCGCTGGCAACGCTTTGTGAACGGTCGCGCGGCAGCTTGGAAATCGTCCGAAAATGGATCTAATCAATAATAAGTCGTGGCGGCAGTTGCCGCGAGTACTGTGGAATCACCTATTGGCAGCGAGCTACGTGCTGGTCGCTGGCGTTGTCGTGGTTCGATTTGATGCCGAGTTTCGATCAGCGTCGCCTTGGCTTTCTTCCAATGCACTGGTCACGAACTTCGGGGATTTTTACCCAACCCTCATTGCGTATCCCTTGTTCTTTTGGGGAATCACGGTTGCGTATGCAGTCGCGGCGTTTCCTTCCACAGGCTGGAAACTTTCAAGACTTGTGGCTAACACTGCAGGACTCGGGCTGTTGGTTCATGTGAATTTCCTATGTTTGGCCCTCATCGGACATGACGACCTCTTGGCGAAACTCCCAGCCGAGATGTTTCAGTACTACGTACGAGGCGTGATAGTAACCTGCCTCGGTATCGTCGCAGCGCTGGGGTTCGTGTATGTCCTGAATGTTAGCGGCATGAACAGGGATCGGTACTGGCTTCCACTCGCGTATGTACCGGTCGTGAATTTATGGTTTGGCCCGACAGCCTTGCTCGTTCCGGTGTTGGTAACTACTGGTCTTGGAGTCTGGCTCTGGCGCAGCACGGAATCATGGGCGGGGTGGCGCACCTGGCGCCAAAGCTTCGCAGCTCACCTGACCGACTGGCGGGTGCTTACCACCATCGTGTTTCTGGTAGGAGTGACGGTGCGGGTTTTGGCCTCCCTTCGACTTGCCGGTATGGGAGAAGACATAGTTTTTACGAATTCTGATGACGCGAGTCAGTATGACCACAATGCACGAGGGATTCTGGAGGGCTCTGGAGTCCTTACTGAGGTGGGCATGCCTGGGACAAGTAGTTATTCACCCGGGTACAGTTTGTTCTTAGCAGCACTGTATGGCCTGACTGGTCGCAATTTGACTGCAGTGATGACAGTTCAAGCTGTCTTGTCGGCATTCGTTCCAGTGGGCGTCTTCCTCGTCGGTCGCCGGTGCGCAGGCCGACTCGTAGGGTTCGTGGCTGCAATGCTGGCAGCACTGTCGCAATTACTGATTTTTAACTCGGTCAATCTCACTCGCGAAATGGGTTCTATCCTCCTACTCCTTCCTCTCGTCTGGATGTTGCAAAGAACGCCTCCGGATACTGTAGATGCGTGGAAAAGAATGTGGGTTATTGGAGGGTTGTTTGGTTGCATCGCGTTCATTGATCCTGTGTTTTTGGTCGTGGCAGCAGTTGTGTTGGTTGTCTACGGGCTGAATAACAGGGTTCCACTTCGTCAACGAGTCCGGTTAATTGGCGTGTTGTTGATTGCGTTGTACCTAACGCTCATGCCTCTGAAACTGTTTGTGAATACGCCAACCAACTGGTCAGAATTATTATCTCCCGTGAGTCGTCCGAAACTGTTTGCGATTCATCTGTCAAGAGATTGGAGTAAGCCCGCCACCGAACTCTTCCAGCGAGGGATTAATGTATTTGCGTTTCCAGTCGATTCTGTCGTGAATGTCATCCGTGAACCCCGTGTTGCCAGTGCATTGATTGCAGAGAAGGTCTGGCTTGATTTTCGACGTTTCTTTTTCGAGGGACACTCCGGTTATTTTTCACCACTCCTGCTTATCGCCAACACATTCTTCAGCGCAAATTTGATGTTTTATGCATGCATGTTTGCCGGTATAGGAATGTTGGTAATGATCGGACGAATTCGTTCGCGTCGGGCTGCGTGGGAGCAGGTGATGGTGTTGGTGACCTTACTGGCTTATTCCTCAACGTATATCATTGCATTTTTCGGTTTAACCCGATTCCGAGCATCGATGCATCCTTTACTTATTCTTTGTATAGGCCTAGGCCTCGTTGTGGTCAGTCGTTGGATCCTTAATACGAACCGTCCTTGGATAGACTCTGAGGATTCGTCGTTACACCCAGAGTGAAGATACATCTTTACGGGAATGTGTTGAATTGGGCATACCAGTTCGGGACGTACCTGCGTACCTTAGGGCATGATGTCCGCGTATTCATTGACGCTCGAGAGACGAGCCCACTTTATCAACCGGCATGGGAACATGGTGAGAGCCGAGATTTACCAGATTGGATTGAAACTGTTGACGTTCGCTTCAATCGACTTCTGTGGCCTGGGCCCCGGGAACGCGAGTTTCTAAAGAAACTTGGAGAGTGTGACCTCATTCAGACTTTTGGGGAGTACGCTGTTTGGGCATGGCGCTCTGGTACGCCGTATGTGGTTTTGAGCTACGGTGGTGATTTGGAGATTCTGCCGTTTGCAAGGCGCAATCTTAAGGAACGCGTGGTCGGTGGACTTGTGACGCACGCGCTTCGAAGGGCACAGGCCTTTGTCTATGCGATTCCTTCACATCATGGATTGGTTAGGCAGTTGAAAATTAAACGCGCAACATTTAATCCGCATGCCGTACCAATCGACACTAGTCGTTGGATGCCCGCACCGGAGGAAGATCGGTGCAGACTACGGGCGCGATACTCGCAGCGCCGGGTCTTCTTTCATGGTGCAAGGCAAGAGTGGACGTTCAAGGATGCGAATGATAAGGGTAACGATCGCTTATTCCGTGCGTTTGCTAGGTTTGTGCAGAACGATTGCCCTGATTCCCTCCTGATTGCGGTCGAGCGAGGTCGAGACCTTGCGAATAGTAAGGCACTTGTTGCTGAACTTAAGCTTTCACAAAACGTAGTTTGGTCCAAGGCTTTAACAAAGCCAGACTTGCTCACGATGTTGAACTCGGTTGACGGATTTTTTGATCAATTCACCCACGGTTATTTCGGCGTAGCGTCTCTTGAGGCGTTATCTTGTGGTGTGCCAACGTTTCTGAAGCTTTGCAGGGATGGAACGGACGGTGTCGTTCTCCCACCCGTACTCAACGTCAGCACAGAAGATGAAATTCACCGCGCCATGTGTGAAGTTGACCAGGCAGAACGGATGAGGTCTCTTCGTGGCGCGAGTCGCAAGTGGGCCGTAACCTATCATGATTGGCGAGTGGTTATGAACTGGTACGTTGGAGTATATCGTGACGTCTTGGCAGGCCGTGGAGGCGCTGAATGCTAATCCACGCCAGAAAGGTGCTGACGCACTCTTTTCTTTATGCTGCATCGAATGCGATGGTCGTAGCATCCGGATTGGTGTTGATTCCTTTCTATACGCGGCACTTGAGCATTGAAGAATTCGGTGCTTTTTCGTTGGTAACGACGTTTGGGATATTCTTGATGTACGTTCTAGATCTGGGTCTTCCTACCGGATTTGTCCGAAGATATTACACCTACAATTCAGACGATCGAATGCAGCGAATACGGTTAGCCTCGACCGTCTTCTGGATTCTCTTGGTAACGTCTGTGGTTCTCGCCTCAGTGAGCTATGTGTCAGCCGACTACATAAGCCAGATGCTGTTAGTTACATTTCCTGGCGCTTATCTAGTGCAGTTAATGACTGTCGCGGTCTTCGTTACCACGTTATCGGGCGTTTCCCAGAGTTTACTCCGAGTTTTAGAGCAACCCGGACGTTACTTTGGACTGGCAGCACTTAAAGGAATCGGCGTTCTGATCATGGTTCCCACGTTACTGGTCGTATACGGACGGGGAGTCGAAGGAATTCTTGAAGCACAGTTAGTGATAGCAGTTATTGTGGCGATTGGTGGCTGGTTGCTGACTGCTAGATTTTACGGCTTTACTTTTTCGGCAGTTGACGGCCGAGCAGTCGTCACGATGGGTCTCCTATTTTGGCCCGCGATGATCTTGAATTGGGTTATTGATTTTTCCGACATGTATTTCGTGCGGTACTTTTTTGATCTTGAACAAGTTGCAATTTATGCGGTCGCGTATAAGGTCGCACAGATAGTATTTTATTCAGTATTGGCGTTTTCCATAGGCTGGGCACCGATTCTTTTTGGGATCTTGCGTGATGCGAATCCTCAGGACACATTAGCCAAACTGTTTCGAATGTACACAATTACCTTGATAAGTTTTGCTTACGTATTAGCTCTATTAACACCGGAACTGATTAGTGTCCTCGGACCTCCCGCTTACGCTGCAGGCAAAGATATCAGTCCAATTCTGTGCGTAGCATATGTCGTTTATGGGCTGTTCATCTTTTTTCTTTCAGGTGTTGTGGTTACTGGAAAATTTCAGTACCAGTCGCTGGCATTAATCGTGGGCGCCGCCTCTAACGCGGTGCTGAATTTTGTACTTATTCCCATTTACGGCTTAATCGGTGCCGCCTGTGCCACCTTGGCTGCATATAGTGTGACGGCGTACATGGGTGTTCGGTTTGCCCAGCGTTTGTACCCGATTCCATATCAGTGGCGTGACCTTTTCTCGGTTGGTTGTGCAGCGGCGATGGGTTACACCTTGTACGTCTTGGTTTTACAGTTTGGAATGAATGAGATTGTTGCTAAGTGTGGTGCGTTGTTGGCCTATCTAGCACTTTTATTCAGCGTTGGTGGTGTCACCATGCAGGAAATACGCACCGTGAAGTCCATCTGGAACGCTTCAGAAAACTCCGCATAGGCACAGTAGAGATGCACCGGCAAACAATGTTTGTTAACCAATACAATTGAGTGGAACCAACATGCGAATTTTATCGGTCGTTATTCCTGCGTACAACGAAGAAGACGGGATCGCACCCATTCTGGAACGCATCCTTAAAGTTAAACGTGCGGTACAGAAGTCCCCAGGAGCGATCGAGGATGTAGAAGTTATTGTGGTGAACGATGCGTCACAGGATCGTACATGTGATATTGCGTCGTCGTATCCCGATGTCACCGTGATCACACACAGGCAAAATAAAGGATATGGAGGAGCTCTTAAGACAGGATTCGCAGCAGCTAAAGGGGAGTGGGTCGGCTTTCTTGATGCTGATGGCACCTATCCACCAGAAGAATTCCCAGCGCTGTGTGAAGCGATGGTCAGTCAGGATGCTGATATGGTGATCGGCTCACGGATGACAGGCGGAAAAAGTGGTATGCCAATCCGTCGTTATATTGGGAATAAGTTTTTTGCGTATCTCTTAAGTTGGATCGTCGGGAGTGCTATCACCGACACTGCTAGCGGCCAACGTGTGTTTAAACGTAAAATTTTGGCTCAACTCTTACCTTTACCGGATGGACTACATCTCACACCGGCAATGAGCACGGCAGCTCTTCATGAGGGACTTAATATTATCGAAGTGCCAATTCGGTATGACAATCGTGTTGGTCAATCGAAACTACACATTGTTAGCGATGGATTCAGATTCTTAAACATCATTATTCGAACGGCCAGACTGTATAATCCGTTGAAGTTTTTCGGCGTGGTCGGCCTTGTCCTGCTGGCCGTCGGCTGTTTCCTAAGTGTAGAGCCAATCACTTACTACCTAGACGTTCGGCGTGTGGAAGATACCGGAATTTATCGACTAGTCACAATCATGGTGTTGTTTGTAACCGGTATTAATGTCATGGTATTTGGTGCGTTTGCGAATCACATTCTTGAAATCGTACGGGGTAAAACTCTAGCCCAATCTAGTCTGCTTGGAAAATATGTGCTCAACCGCCGAACCATTGAACGGTCTGGTTTACTGGGAACCATTCTTATGGTTGGTGCCGTCAGTTTGAATTATCAAGCTCTCTATGAGTACATCACGTCCGGGTACATCTTCGTCCATTGGGTCTATGTTTTAACGGGTGCCACCTTGTTCTTAGTTGGCCTCCAGCTATTAATGGGAAGCATCTTGGTTGGCATTCTCCAAGAGATAAATGAGCGCCAGAATTTTGGTGCATCGTAATTATGGACGTTATTACAGATCAAGCTCAAGACGAGTACTGGCGTCGTGCACGCTATCGTGAAAATGACGATCCGGTGGCGCTTGCTTATGCGACGCCTAAGATTCGACACATAGCGCAGGTTGTTGATCTCAACCAAGCGCGCATCTTGGATGTTGGGTGCGGTAATGGTGTGTTTACTAGTTTATTCTCAGAATTTTCACCACACGTAGTTGGCCTGGATTATTCCGATCACATGGTGCGACGAAATCCATGTGGAAAAGTACTGCGTGGTCAGGCTGAAGATTTACCGTTTGGCACGAACAGTTTCGATGTGGCATTTGTAGCGAACGTCTTGCATCACACGCTTGATCCACAACGGGTCGTTGATGAATTGGCGCGTGTCGCGCGCGGTTATGTTGTTATAGTCGAGCCAAACCGACTGAATCCAGTGATGTTTTTGTTTTCATTGCTAATTCGAGAAGAACGTGGCGGATTGCGATCGTCCAAGGGATTCCTAGAAAAATTGCTCTTGTCCTGTGGACTCCAAGTGTTGCGGTGCAGCGCTATGGGTATGATTTCACAGAATAATACCCCTGCATGGACAGTGCCAATGCTGCGTGTCTTCGATCGAGAAATATGGTGTGGCGAATACTTAATTGCGATAGCGAAACAGCCTGAACTGAGGAGGAGTACTCAATGAGTGTGGTGCGTGAACGCCTAGCTGACCTGTACAGCGTATCAATGTTACAGCGGATCTATACGTCGCTAAAGATGATGATTATTCCGTTCGAGCAATTTGCTCAGTTTCTTCCAAATGACGGCGTAGTTCTTGAAGTTGGATGTGGCTATGGCTATGTTTCGAATTATTTAAGTCTTGAGAATCCCACGAGGCAGGTAGTTGGCAATGATCCCGCACTGGATCGAGTCGATGTTGCTCAAGCGACCATTGGAAACAGACAAAACATTCGATTTGTTGCCGGCGATTGCCGACACATGCCAGAAGAGGATTTCGACGGCATAGTGATTGCGGATGTGTTGCACCATGTGCCCTATGAGGAACAGGCAAAGATTCTTGAGGATGTGTATCGCAAGCTTAAGCCAGGGGGTGTGCTTGTGATGCGTGAAACCGATATCAAGTTTCGACTACGGTATTTTATTTTTAACTATTGGCTTGAAATGATTCTCTATTATGGCGTTGAAAAACTGAATTTTAGAAAATCTGCTGAGTGGCAACGAATCCTTGAGCCAATCGGATTTTCCGTTCAACATATCATTCCAAATAGTAGATTTTTTCCGTATATCACAGCCTTGTTCGTCTGCACGAAGCGCTCCTGATTTGTTGGTGGTACTCACGAACCAACCGTTATAGAAAAAGATGCCCCGCGGAGATCGTAAATTTCTTTATCGAGTCGTACTTGTGGCGGCACTCCTACGACTCGTGTTTGTCTTGTGGTATCCACAAGTACCCGCAGGTATTGGTGATGATCGGACGTATGAGCAGGTGGCTTTGAATTTAGTAGCAGGCAAGGGTTTTTCTGGCGGATTATCCTCTGGGCAATGGGAACGAACTGGGCAACCGGCTCCACTTGATGTGCCAGGTGATCCAGAAATTGGTTTTGGACCAGTGTACCCAGCGTTTCTAGCCGGAATTTATTTATCAATCGGCCACCTGCCAGTTGGTGTGCGAGTGATGCAGGCTTTATTGAGTGCGCTCACCATTGTCATCATGTTTCGGCTAGCACGAGATGCCTATGGTGTCAGGGTGGCACGCCTAACGGCGATTGCGATGATGGCATTTCCAGCCTTTATTGTTTATTCAGGAATGCTGTTGACTGAAACGCTCGTAGTTTTTTGGCTCGCGCTATTGGTCTGGAGCGTAATGCATGCGGCGCGAGTGGCATCCACGTCGGCTTGGATACTGGCCGGTGTCATTGCCGGCGTTGCGGTATTGCTGCGACAAGAACTGATCTTAGTGTTTCCTGTGTTGATGATATTGGCTGTTTGGAAGGCCCAGGTGAAGCCTGGGTGGCGTTACGTGACACTGTTTATAGTGATTGCCATGATGACCATTGGCGTCTGGACTGTCAGGAATTACGTAGTGTTTAAACAAGTCATTCTTGTCGCTGCTCACGGGGGCGACACCTTATGGTTGTCGACAACTGGATGGTCTGAGTGGAACTACGACGACGAAGAGTTGAAGTCTCTCACGGAAGGGCTTGATTATCTGGAACAGAACAAAGTATTTCGCCAAGAGGGGATACGTCGGATTCTCGAAGACCCGATTGGCTATGCTGCACTCTGTTTTCGTCGGATACCGATGTTTTGGATTACTAGTCACACAAGCTATCTCGTTGGTTTAGAGCAAGGTTTTGGTGCTTACTACGCGCGTGCCGAATACGGTCGGCTTTCAATCAAGTTATTATTTCTCGCGGTTAACGTTGGGGTGATCCTTTTAGCTTCATTTGGCATTGCAAGTGTTTTTCGTCAGCGCCTACCATGGCCCGGGGTGTTGTTGCTGGCTCCAATTGGGGTCATTGCGATCGTGCATTTCTTGTTATTCGCCGCACCTCGCTATCAAGTACCAATTATGCCGTTCGTTTTAGTGTTTGCGGCTGTTGGTTTCCTAAACTTCCAGAGCTGGTGGTCAGAAAGACGAATCAAGTTAGCGACGGCCTTGCAATGATCGACGTTGGACATGCCAAACAGTCGATAAAGCCGAGAATTTGTTATATCTCGTATGACGGTGTGCTTGAGCCACTGGGAGAATCACAGGTACTTGGGTATGTTGAACGTTTAGCGGCGCAATTCGATATTTCACTCATAACGTTCGAGAAGGCGATCGACCTTGAACCAAAGCGAGTAAGAGAAATGAACAAGCGTTTGGGTGAACAAGGTGTTCACTGGATGCGCATGCGCTACCACAAATGGCCGCCTGTCTTGTCGACTGCATATGATGTGTTACACGCGTTGTGGTCTGGGCGTCGGTTATCACGGGACAGGCCCGTTAAATTAGTACATGCACGCGGTTACGTTGCGGGCCTTATTGCGCTCGGTCTAACCCGTATCTTTGGTTCCGCATTTTTATTCGACATGCGAGGGTTTTGGGCTGACGAAAAAGTCGACGGAGGCCACTGGTCACGCTCTTCGAGCATTTACGGTCTCACAAAGTATTTCGAGCGAAAGTTCTTTGAGTCTGCGCAGGGAATCGTTTCGTTGACCCATGAAGGAGTCTCGTTGTTTCCGACTCTTGGTTATGGCATCTCTTCCGACACATCCATCGAGGTGATTCCCACGTGCACCGATCTCGATCGATTTGGCCCTGGCCCCAAGGATGCTGCACTACTTGAAGAACTGAAATTGACCGATCGTTTGGTAATAGGTGTTTCTGGTACGGTCAGTAATTGGTATTTGCGACAGGCTATGCTTGACGGCCTTGCTCTCCTGACGAGTGAACTAGAGCAAGCGTCGGTGCTAATCGTTACGCGGGATAATCATGACCAGTTACGTCGGGATGCGGCATCGGCGGGCTTACCATTGGAGCGGTTAGTTATTGTTTCCGCACCATTCGACAAGATGCCAACCTATCTCCGCTTGATGGACGTTGGTCTTTTTTTTATTAAAGTATGTTTTTCCAAAAAAGGTTCATGTGCCACGAAGCTTGGAGAATTCTTGGCAACTGGAATTCCGGTCATGATTAATAACGGCGTTGGGGATTCGGGTCGCATTGTCCAAGAGTTTAACGCAGGTGTCGTCTTGCCAGACGCGACGACAACCTCCGTAACACGAGGCATTCCTGCCGTAAGGTCATT
>Ga0310124_10003173_pt1 | contig 11143 bp, 5 predicted proteins | sample CB11b_AW_Bot5_MG_FD_203507 | JGI IMG/M metagenome (GOLD analysis project Ga0310124, IMG submission 203507) | Marine microbial communities from Western Arctic Ocean, Canada - CB11b_AW_Bot5 | ecosystem: Environmental > Aquatic > Marine > Oceanic | place: Canada: Western Arctic Ocean | collected...
TCACGCTGGGCGGGATGAGTTTTTTCACGTCGTCGATCACCGAGGAAAAGGAAGAGCAGACGCTGGGCCTGCTGAAGATGGCCGGGGTCAATCCGCTGGGCATCCTGCTGGGCAAGCTCGGCCCCCGGCTGGCCAACGCCCTGCTGCTGTTGGCGATCCAGTTCCCGTTCGTGCAGTTGGCCGTCACTCTCGGAGGCGTTCACCTCCGGCAGATCCAGGCGGTCTACATCACCCTGGCCGGCTACATCATGATCATGGCCGGCCTGGGTGTGCTGGCCAGTGTCGTCGCCCGCCGGACCCGCGGGGCCGCGATGATCGTCTCCGCCGCCGTCATGCTCCCGCTGCTGACCCAGATGGTCCTGGCCATCTTCGGACTCAGCGGCGCAACCGCTCCGCTGCTGGCCAACGCACGCGAGGCGATTGCCTGGATCTCGATCTGGGCGGTCGTGGAACGACTGGGCGAAGTGATGTCGCTGGGATTCGACGAGTCGCCCCTGGGCGTGCAACTCTACTGCCACCTCGGCGGTGCCGCGGCGATGTTCATCACGTCGTGGCTGATTTTCGAACGCTGCACCCGACAGCCGCACACCGCCGCCGAATCCGGCCTGATCAGCCGCAAGGTCCGCAGCGTCTTTCGAATGCGGACGCTGGGACTCTCGATCCTGATCACCCTGCCGCTGCTGGTCATCGTATTCGTGGCCTACCCATATGCCCGAAGTGCGTTCACCGGTTTTGGTGTTCAGCGTGTCCCTACCTACGAGGCGGTCGTCGCGGTGACGCTGGCGCTGGCGGTGGGCCTGCCACTGGTCACGGCCATCGTCGCCGCACTCAGACGAAAGGCGGTAGGTCGTGACATCGGAGAATGCTGGTCCGGCTCGCGGTCGCTGATCTGGAAGGACCTGCACTTCGTGAGCGGTGGGGCCGTGGGACTGATGTACCGCATCGTCCTCTACAGCCTGATCACCGGCCTGATCGCATTCCTGCTCGGCTACTTCGGCGGCGACTGGGAATGGAGCGTACTGGGGGGATGGATGCTGGGAGTGGGCCTGGTCGCCGGGACCTTCGAACTCGCCTCCAACGTGGGCCGCGGGCTGAGAACCGAGTTGCAGTGGCAGACACTCTCCACGCTGGCACTGTTGCCGCAGTCGATTCGGTCCATTGTCTGGTCGAAACTACTCAGCGGACTGGCAGCACTGGCCCCCGCAGCCGTCATGGTCCTCTTCGGACTGTTGACGCTGCTGGAACCGATGACCGAGGGAATTGCCGACTTGGTCAACCGCACTAACGGCAGCTTCGTAAACCTGCTCGAACTGCTCTATCTGCCCATGATGATCACGCTGGTGCTGCTGGAAATCGCGGTCTTTGTCGAGTTGACTGCCTTCTTCGCGCTGACGATCCGCTGGGGTTACGTGGTGCTGGCGGCCGTCTGTACCTACTTCATGAATAGCGTGGGTGGGCTCGCCTGGTCGATGTTCGCGATGACCTTGAGCGTCGGGAGCATGGGGGGAGGCAATTCGAGGCTCTTTGCAACACTGATGGTGCTGGTGCCGTGGATCGTGGCCACCGGCATATCCGTGGCACTGGTGATCGCGCTGTACCACGCGATCGAGTCGAGGATCAGGCACCTGGCCGGCCAGTCCTAGCCCGCAATCGCCTCGAGCACCCGCTGACCCATCTCCTGCGTCCCCAGGCTGAGGCCACCTCCGGCAATGTCGACGGTGCGGTGACCGGCGTCGAGTACCACAGCAACGGCAGCCTCAACCGCCAACGCCTCAGCCTCCAATCCCAGCGAATGCCTCAGCAGCAACGCGACGGCCAGGACCGTCGCCAGCGGGTTGGCAATCCCCTGCCCGGCGATATCGGGTGCACTGCCGTGAATCGGTTCGTAGAGTCCCGGGCCGGATTCGCCGAGCGAGGCCGAAGGCAACAGGCCCAGCGAACCGGGCAGCATCGAACCCTCGTCGGTCAGGATGTCACCGAACATGTTTCCGGTCACAACCACGTCGAAATCCTTCGGGCGATTGATCAGATGCATCGCCATCGCATCCACCAGTACGACGTCGTACTCGAGATCCGAAAACTCCTGGCTGATCACCCGCTCGGCCACCTGCCGCCACAGCCTCGACACCTCCAGCACGTTCGCCTTGTCGACGCTCGTCAGATGACCGCCTCGTCCTCGAGCCGCCTCGCCCGCCAGCCGCACCACCCGCTCGATTTCGGACGTCTGGTACACCATCTCGCTGTAGGCCGCCTCGCCCCCGGGACTCTCGCGACGTCCCGAATCTCCAAAGTAGATCCCGCCGGTCAACTCGCGGACGAACAGGATGTCGACCCCCTCGATGATCTCACGCTTCAGGGGCGAGGTATCCAGGAGTTGTGCGTGAGCGGTGATCGGTCGGAGGTTGGCAAACAGGTCGAGCTCTTTTCTCAGTGTCAGCAGCCCCTGTTCAGGGCGGGTGTCGGCCGAGGGGTCGTCCCACTTCGGGCCTCCCACGGCACCCAGCAGGATCGCGTCGCTGTCGCGGCACATCTGCAATGTCGGCTCGGGCAATGGGGTCCCCGATTCGTCGATCGCACACCCGCCGATCATCCCGGTTTCGAAGCTGAAGTCGTGCTCGAATCCTCTGGCAATCGCCTCGAGCACACTCTGCCCCACCGAAACAACTTCCGGCCCGATCCCGTCTCCGGGCAGCAATACGATGCTGGCGCTGGTCATCTTGGCAGAAGTCTCTGTGGGGGTGTTTGAGCGACCAGGCCAATTGGCCGGAGGTCGACTGTAGCGGTGCGTGCTGCGCGTCGCCAGCGCGAGACCTCAGGGACTGGCTCCGGAGCCTTTGGCGCAGGTGCCTGTCCCCAATTCGGAAACCGGCATCGAGCACCGGGACAGGCACCCCCCGCCTGACGGCGGGTTGAGCCAGTCCCTGTGGGCATCAGCGAACAGCGGCCAGGTAGGCCAGCAGGTCGGCCATCATCTCGACACTCACCTGCTTCTCCAGGCCCTCGGGCATGAACGACAGCCCGGTGCTGTTGAGCTCCTCGATGTCGACCCTCAGCACCGTCACCACCGTCCCGTCGCTGCGTTGCAGCGTGATGCTGTTGGCCGTCTCGGCAGTGATCATGCCCGTCACGATCCGACCGTCGGTTGTGGCCATCACATAGCTGAGAAACTTCGGCTTCACCTCACGGTTGGGGTCCAGCACGTTGAGCATCACGGCGTCGAGACCTCGATCGGCGATCCCGGCCAACTCCGCCCCCACCTCCTTGCCATGACCCTCGAGCCGGTGGCACACCGCACAGATCTTGCGGAACACCTTCCGCCCACCGGCGATGTCACCCTGCCGCTTCAACGCCGCCTGGTACTTCTGGACCACCTCCTGCCGCGCGACCTGGCCGCCGTCGGGAAACAGCTGCACCACCTGCTTGCGGATCGCCGCGTCGGGTGACGCCTTGAGCAACCTCACCCGGGCCGGGTCGAGATCCGCTCGAGATATCTCGTCGTCCTTGACCGCCGCCAACAGCCGCCGGGTTGAAGCCGCTCGAGAAAACAGTGTCTCGGCGGCGCGACGCCTGAGGCTGGGGCTGAGACTCTTCCATCGCGACAGCAACAACTCGGCCACCGCCGGATCATCAAATCGACCCAGGGTCTCGAGCACCGCCTCCTGTACCGGCTGCGACTCACTGATCGTCAACAGCCCTTCGAACAGCTTCCGATCGACACTGAACCCACCCAGCCCCAGGGTCCTCACCGCCTGGGCCCGCGTCGCGGCCGGCTGCTTGCGATCCGGAGCCAGCTTGCGCGCGTCGGCGAGCAGCCCTTCCAGCAGCCGACGGGCCTGGCCACCACCGGCGGCCGCCAACTGCTTCTTGGCCGCACCGGTTCGTTTCGAGAGCAGTCCGGCCACCACCGCCTGGCCCAGTGCCTTCTCTGCAGCCGGCAAACCGGCCACCCCGGCGATCACCGCCGCCACGTCTCCCGATTGATCGGCGGCTCCAATCTGACCGGCCAACGCCACCAGCACACCACGACCCGAACCCGTGGCACGATACGCGCCGTCTGCCAGCAACTGCCCGAACACCTCGCCGGCTCCCCGCGCCAACGAACTCAACACCGCCAACCTCACCCACTGGTCAGCTCCATCGCGTTTCACCAGCCGGGCCAATGCCAGGCGGGCCGATGCCGCGTCGATTTCGCCCAGCGAAAACGCCAACTGGTAGCGAACCTGCAGCTGGGGGTCCCCGTCCATCGAAGCCAGCTTCAGTCTCAAAGCCTCCGACCGTTCCACCAACCGCTCCGAGAGCCGCAGGGCCTGGATCCGAACCTGTGGATCCTTGTCCTCGAGTGCCGCCAGCACCAGGTCGTCGGTCAAGGCCTTGGCACCGGCCAGCGCCCACAGCGCGTGCACCCGGCCCACAGGCAACAGGCCCTTCCGAGCCAGCCGCCTCAGCGGCAACACTGCCCCAGCGTCCTGGCGTTCATAGATCAGTCGTGAGGCCGTGTCGCGGTGCCAGCCGTTGGGGTGGTCCAGCAAGGCGACCAGTTCGGCCGTGCCGAGCTGGCCCAGGCGAGGCGTTGGCCTGAGCGTCTTGCCGACGGGGACCACTCGGTAGATTCGCCCCATCTTCATCCCGCTGGCCACGTCCATGTGCTTCAGGATCACGTCGGCCAGGAAGGCAGCACCCTCGATCAACTCGCGCGACATGTCGATCACATACAGCGTGCCGTCGGGCGAGTTGGCCAGCTGCACCGGGCGGAACCAGACCGACTTCGAGGCGATGAACTCGGCACCCTGGTCGGCCCGCCGGGCCACCAGCGACACGCCCTGGGCCTCGAGCCGCGCTCGGAACACCAGGTTATTGGACACCTCACCGATCAGCAGGTTGCCCCGATACTCCTCGGGCCAGGCATCACCCCGGTAGATCGTGACCCCGGTGACTCCGGTGAAGAACCCACCCGGCTTGCCGCCCTCATCGGAGCCGGGGATCAGACCCTTGCTCCGCAGCCGGGTCCGCAGCTTTCGCCACGGCTCGATCGGGCTCTTGCGGAACAGCCGAGTCTGCTTGCCGGTGGGCACGATGTTGACCGCCGGAGCCGGACCGGCCAGAAACTTGTTGCGGGCCAGGTAGCGGTCGTCGTAGACCAGCAGTTGGGCCGGGACACTGTTCTGGCAGACGAACTTGCGGCCCCAGTCGTCCATGCTCATGCCGTGCTGACCACCGCCGCTGGCCAATTCGAATGTCTCGGAACGAGGATCAAACAGGAAGCCGCGACCTCGGACCGAGACACCCGACTTGGCCGGGGTACCCGCCCGGCGGACCGTGCCGCCGGCGAGGTTGGTCGAGACGTGGTAGCGGTTGTCCAGGCCCCAGCGAAACGAGTTCAGCATCGCCTCGCCCGCCTTGTCCCGAGCAAAACCGGTGAAGACCACTCGACGCACATCGGCGGCCCCGTCGCCGTCGGTGTCCTTCAGATAGAGAATATTGGGCACGCTGCCGACAAAGACCCCGCCCTTCCAGCAGGCGACCGCCGTGGGCGAGTCGATCCCATCGGCAAAGATCCGGCTGCGGTCAAAGACCCCGTTTCCGTCACTGTCCTCCAGCAAACGCACTCGCCCCTTGCCCCGGAACGACGTGTTCGCGTACTGGTTGTATTCGGGCATCTCACACACGTACAGCCGACCGTTCTCGTCGAACTCCATAGCCACCGGGTCCTCGATCAACGGCTCGGCGACCACCAGTTCGACTCGGAATCCGGGTCGAGCCTCTAGCTGGGCGACCGCCTCCAAGGGACCCGTCGCCGGACTTCTCGGCAGTTGCTTCCGATAGTCACGATCCACGCCGTCGGATTTCTTGGCCGCAGCAACAGGTGTTCGAGGAGCCCCCGCTTCGGTGACCGCGATCGCGGTCAGCAGCAGCGAGACCAGAACCAGCAGCAGCGGACCCGACGCGACCCGCACACAGGATGTCTTCATGACGGCACACCGTAGGAGAACCAGGACCGACGCATTCTCCTCGCGGTCAACGGTCGCCGCAAGCTAGCGACCGGACTGCCCGGGTGACTCAGCCGATCACGGGGCGACCAGCCGCGGAGTCACCAGCACGATCAGTTCTCGTCGGGTCGGACCCACCGGTGGTACGCTCGATGCACTGGCCTGGTCACCCAGCAACCGTCCGAGTAATCCCGGCCGTCGCGAAGGCGTTGAGTGCGACATGGCTTCTTCGGCTGAGTCTTCGAAGATCACTCCGCCCAGCAACACCGTGCGACCCGGTGTCACCGCGACCCCAGTCAACCGGACCGGCAAGGGCCTGGCAGCTCCTTCGGCAACAGTCCCATGTGCCAGGCTGATGTCCAGCTCGATGACTCCTGCGGCCACGACCCGGGGCGTCACCTCCAATCGAGCCACCGGTGCCCGCTTCGACACCGAACCCGACACCGCCGCTGTGTGTCCGCCGGTTTCCAGGCGAGCGACCCGACCATCGGCAATCCGGAGCCTGGGACGTGTGAGCACCTGCAGCGAGACCAGTTGGCCCAGCCGCTTGAGAAACTCCGAGGCCGGTTGATCGAGGATTCCGCCGGTGAAGGGTCCGAGCTCCGAGGACGGATTCGCGGGCCGAACCAGCTCACCAATCCCCAAGGGAAACTCACCGTTGAGTTCAATCGACAGGATCGCCACTTCGAGAATCACCTCGCGGACCCCAACTGAAGTACGCTGCGGTACTCGATCGGGCACAGCCTCAATCTCGCCACCCACCTCAGGCGGACTCGCGACCGAGCCCCGCAGTCGACGGGCCTCGGCCAGGGACATCACGCGAACCCGCAACCCCTCGAGCCTCGCCGCACAACCGGCTGCCGGTAACAGGACCTCGAGAGCCTGCTCGAACGTGACGCTCTCGAGTGGTTCGATCGAAACCCTCGAGGTCGCTGCAGCAGTCGTTTCGAATCGCCAGTCACTGAGTGCTTCGATTTGTTCGAGAACGTCGGTGAGGGGGACCCGTTGAGCCCGGATCGTGAAACGCGGAGGCTGCTCAGAGTCGATGGTGACCTCCAGGACCGGCTGCAGCCTCCCGATCGCTTCTCGCAAGCTCGCCGTCTCCTGGGCCCCCCGCTGGATCGACCCGGCCAGGGTCTTCAATCGCGTGTCGATTGCATCAAGCCTTGGCCCCTCATCACGCTTGGCCAACGTGGTACGAATCGTCTCCTGCACCCGTTCGTCGCCGGGCTTGAGTTCCAACTCGGCCCGCAATCGGGTCTCGATTTCCGCCAGGTCGCGACGGGTCGAAGTGACCGAGTCGTCGTGGCGGCGTGCGTTGTCATCGAGCCACGTTTCGAATCGGGTTTCGAGCTGGGCCAGTTGGCTGTCGAGTTGATGCCAAGCAGCCACCGGGGCGGGATCAGCCGATTCGGTGCCGTCGGCAGACGCGGCGGATGTGTTGTCGTGGGCGTCCTGTTCGTTGTGGATCGTGGTCGCTCGAGGATCGAGCACCGCGACCACCAGCAGCAGGATCGTCAGCGCTGCAGCTGTAGCCAGCGCTCCGCAGGCGGCTCGCATGGATCGGTTCATCAGCCCCGGTCGCTCGTTCTAGCTCGGTCACTCCCACAGACGCGGACCGCGTCCCCATTGAGAATATCGACCGGCCGGAACACCAGACTGCTGTCATTTCCGGAAAAACCGTTACAACCCGACCCGCAAATCAACGCCGGCACGGCCAACTGTGCCTCGAGAAGATCTCAGCAGGCCGCAATGCCCTCACTCGGGCTGTTACCCGCCAGTGGGCTCGACCGCAGCGACGGTCAGCTGATTGGTCACCTTGCGGACCCCGGGTTCCATGCGGACCATGGCGGCGGCCATCCGTTGGGCGGCCGAGTTGGGGACCTCACCGGCCAGCGTCAATTCGCCCTTCTTGCCCACCGAAATCGTCACCCCCTTGAACTGGGGACGGCTTGCCAGCAGCGTCGAAAAGCGGGTATCCAGCGACGTCTTGATCGTGGTCATCGAGCGAGACTGGAAGCTGAATGCCACGCGGAGCTGCGGTCGAACTCGCTTGGTGCTTCCACGATTCCGCGACGCCTGGTTGGGCATCGAAAACCGTCCGCCTCCGCCACCTGCTCCACCACGCCCGCCGCCGAACATGTTCATCCCGGTGCCACCACCGCGACTCTGCTGCTGGCCGGCGAACTGGCTGCCGACAAATCGGCCCTGGTTCTGGCTGCCACCAACGAAGCCCGTTCCAAAGTTCTGCAGGGTCGGTGCAGCACCGGTGGCCTGGTTCAGGTTGGTGCCACCCGGAGCCGTTCCCGCCGACGTTCCTGCTGGGGCCGTTCCCGGCGTGGTCGTGTTTCGAGTGGACTGTGTGGTCTGGTTCTGAGTGGCCCCCTGGGCCATGGCCGTCGACTCGCCAAGCCACATCACCAGCCCCACAAGGCAGATACACGCACAAGCACGACGCATGATCTCTCTCCACGTAGAAGACAACCACGCGAAGTATAGCACACTCAGGACCCACCGGCCGGGCCTCTTGCCGGGACGGTTTCCGGAATCGCCGCCCCGGACTGCGATTCCCATTCCGGGGAGCCGCAGCGACTACTCACCACCGCCGACGGCTTCGAGCGGATGCGGCGATCGTGCCGGTTGTGTCGGCTGAAACGACTCGTACCCAGCCGACACTGCCGGCCGGCTACGAGTCGTCGGACTCGAGTGGAACTCAACCGCAGCAGCCGGGACCACAGCACCCTGTCCGGAGACCGGTGTCGGGTGTGCACGATCGGAGTCGATGGTGGAACGGGAGATGAGATGAGCCACGGTGGCCAGCCGCTGTGCCTCGGCCGTCTGTTCCTTGTCCAGCTGGGCCTGGGACGCATTCAGGTAGTCGTCAACACGCGAGTCGATGCGGGCGGTCCGTTGAGCCGAATTGCCCTCCGCAGCAAACTCGATCCGCTGAACCTCCCACTCTGCCACCAGTGCCGAGGGTGTCGGCTGATCGAGCGGCCAACTCAGCTCATCGCGACGGACAGCCCGGTCTACCTTCGAAGCCAGGCGGATGGCCTGCGAAAAGTCTCTCCCCGCAGCAGCAGCCTCGGCCTGACGGATCATTGGGTCGTAGGAGTGAGTGCTTCCCTGGCCGGGAGTTGACGCACCGGCCCATGCACCTTGGCCCGCTGCGGTGTTTGCTGCGGTGGGGTGGGGTGTCTGGATGGGTGTGGTGTCAGCGGAGGGCTGAGCCGGCTGATCAGGTCGATCCAGCTGATCGAGGGGATGGGCGGGAGCCAGCGAGTGGGTGGAGCGGGACTTCGAGTTGGCATCGAGCGGATGGGAGCCTCCCGCGGGTGTCGCAGTGGGCCGGGTCTCGGGGCGAATCGGTGACGCGGAACTGGGGGCTGCAAAGCGACGCGGGCTGCCGGTCTCCTGGTCTCCGCTCCGGGGAACCGAATCGGAATTGGGGAGGCTGGCTCGGGTTGTCTCCTCGACATCCGTCGTCTGCCTGGGATCGTGGTTCTTGACCGGCATGGCTTTTTGCAGTTTTTTGAGCCGGGCTTCGAGTTCTGGCGAGAGACCTGGGCGAGGTTGATGAACGGGCGGCTGTTGCTTGCGGTCCAGAGTGTTGACCGAGGCCTGTGTCACGCCGTTTCTGCGCGAGATCTGTCCGATCGAGTCTGCGGTGACGCTAGGCGTGGGCTGCTCTCTTTTGGTCGCCCCGGCAAGTCCCTTGTCCTTGTCGCCTTTTTCCAGCTTGGCTCCGTCGAGTTTCACGTAGGACATGTCGGAGAAGACGGTCGGCATGCCCTCATCGGCCAGCCGCACCCTGACCGCACCTTCGGTCTTGTGATGTCCGGGCCGCGTGTAGGGGATAAAAACGTTGTAGGCGGGTCCGAACTGGGTCTTGACCAGGAAGGCATTCCAGGCCCCCTTGGTGAAGTCGAACGTATGCACTGCCTTCCCGTGATTTTCGCGAGGCCCGACATTGTCGAAGACGTGGATCCGCACGTCACCGTTGACGGCGATGGGTCGAGCGGTCTTGCGATCGAGAAAGAAGACCTGTCCGCCGAATCCTCGTGTCGGCCGTCCCTCCCAGGTCCCATCGGCGGGCTGCCACAGGCAGACGCATCGGACGGCCGGGTTGTCCTTGTCGGCCCACCTCATGGAGTTGTCCACACCCCACAGCTTGGTAATCGAGTTGGGCAATGTGGGCTTGAGCTTCGAGAGGCTACTGGTCTGGCAACCGGACAACACGGCCACGGCCAGGAACAGGCTGCCGGTCAGAACGATGCCAGGGGATGACGATTTCATGAGAGAGGCCTGCAGCGATAGGGGGAAGACAGTTTCGTCGCGAGAGAATTCAGCCGGGAATCGAGACCGCACGGCGGGACATGAGGTCAGGGGAGCAGGGACTTGAAGAACCGTTTGACCCCAGACTCCCGGGGCTGCTCGATGGGCACACTGGACTCAAAGCCATCGACGGAGGTGGGCAGTGCAAAGATCCTCGCATCGTGGTCATCGGCATCGATGGTCGTCATGGACGCCGGTGAGATGCCTTGTTCGTCGTCGGAGAGCCGTGCGGCTTGGCCGTTGTCACCGGGCGTCTTGTCAGCCGGTTTTTCCGCTGGTTTCTTGGCCGGTTTCTTGGCCGGCTTCTTGACCGGCTTCTTGACCGGCTTCTTGACCGGCTTCTTGACCGGCTTCTTGACCGGCTTCTTGACCGGCTTCTTGACCGGCTTGGTGTCTTGGGACTGAGGCAGGGGTTTGAGTTTCGGCTTGGTCGTTTTCTGGGTGTCTCGAGTGTCCCTGGTCTTCCTGGGTTCGCTTGTCGTGGGTTCGGGCATCGAGAACAGCGGTCCGTGAATCTCCTCGGCCTCGTCGACCGAGAAACTCATCCGCTCGGCCTCAACCTGTTTCTGTTCCTCGTAGTCCGCCGGCGTCTTCATGATGCGAGGCGTGAGGAAGATCAGCAGTTCGGTGCGTCGCAGTGTGTGCGAGTCGTACCGGAACGCGGTTCCGAGCACCGGCAGGTCTGCCAGCCACGGCACCTTCCGTGAGACGGTGCCTTCGGTGCGAGTGATCATGCCACCGAGCACGATGGTCTGCCCGTCGCGGACACTGACACTGGCCTGGGCGGTCGAGGTGTCGATGACCGGAGCGTCAAACGTGGT
>Ga0310124_10003174_pt1 | contig 11142 bp, 7 predicted proteins | sample CB11b_AW_Bot5_MG_FD_203507 | JGI IMG/M metagenome (GOLD analysis project Ga0310124, IMG submission 203507) | Marine microbial communities from Western Arctic Ocean, Canada - CB11b_AW_Bot5 | ecosystem: Environmental > Aquatic > Marine > Oceanic | place: Canada: Western Arctic Ocean | collected...
CGGCTTCAAAAATGCCCGTGCATCCGGATTTGTTGGAGGCCGCCAATGCGGACGATCCTTTGGCCTATGATCTGATGATGGATTGGGGCACGGGGCCGGTGGGGCATTTCGGCAGACATCCGGTGCCGGGAATCTCTCTGATTTCCGGAGGTCGGAACCTGTTGCGGATGGAGAATTCCGGCGTGCTGGGAAATGACCTTGGACTCTGCAATGACTACCAGAGCGGGATGGAGTCCGCCACGAAAGTGAGCTGCCCAACGCTGGTGGTTGCAGGAGAGGTGGACCGGATGACTCCGGTCAAGCAGGGACTCAAGCTCTGCGGAGCAATTTCTGGAGCAGAAAGTCAGGTGATCGCCAAAGCAGGGCACCTGATGATGATCGAACACTCCGGCGAAACCCTTGCCACTCTGAAGGGTTTTCTCCAGGCGGGCTGACTGAAAAAGTCGCAATCGACTCCAAAAATAACAGCGGTCTTTTGGCGCAAAAATTAAATTTTTAGTAAAAAATGCCCCAAGGGGTGGGGTATTAGACTCGAATATTCTCAATAAATAGTTGATATTATTGTAAATTTTTAAATACGAGCCATTGATCTGTTCGCCGTGATCGATCGCCTAGTCGGTGTTCCTTTCCAATGCATGCACAGGGTTTTTGTGGGAATATAGGCTAAAAACTCTGCATTTGAACACCTCAAAATCAGACAAACACATTGATTTATTTGATGAAAATAACTTTCCCCCCGAGTCGATTGCGACTTTTCCCAGCATGTTCGAAAAAAAATGTTGACTCGAGCTAACTGATCATTACAATACTCTTGCTCGGTAGATCTGGTGGTTCAGATCTTTCTAATTGTACCGAAAATCGTGAACTAATAAGGAGTTTCGTCTGCTTATGTATTGGGTCTGGTTGATCGCATTGGGTATTGCCATAATTGTGGTAATTGTCCTACTAAACCGCTTTTATCGTAAAGCATCCCGTGAAGTTGCTCTGATCCGAACAGGGCTTGGCGGGCAGAAAATCATTATAGATGGGGGTTTTCTTGTTCTCCCATTTCTTCACCGTATTTCAGAAGTCAACATGAAAACGACGCGACTTGAAGTTGTTCGCGCCAATGAGAATTCGGTAATCACAGGAGATCGTCTGCGTGTAGACGTGACGGTCGAGTACTATGTGCGGGTCGATCCAAGTGACACAGGTGTCGCGACAGCAGCTCAGACCTTAGCAGGTAAAACCTTTCACTCAGATGACCTTGCTGAGACCTTGGAAGGAAAACTGGTTGATGCGTCCTTATCTGTTGCTGCCAACTACACCATGGACGAACTCCAAAACGAGCGCGGTCGGTACGTTACTCAGATCGAGGAAATTTTGAAGCCAAAGCTGTCTCAAAACGGCCTCCTATTGGAATCAGTTTCATTGACACGATTGGACCAAACACCTTTCCACACGCTCGATGAAAATAACGCATTTAACGCAGTTGGGCTTCGACGATTAGCTGAGATTGTTTCAAATAGTAAGAAAGAACGTGCTGTAATTGAGGCTGATACGGACGTTGCAGTGCGTAAGAGTAAGCTTGCCGCCACGAAGCAGCGCCTGAATATTGAGCAGGAAGAGGAGGAGGCCCAAATACAGCAAAGGCTGAGCATTGAAAGAGAGCGTGCTGCGAGTGATGCCGCGATAGCAGAAGAGCAGTCCGGCTCTGAGCAGCGTAGAGAGATTGCAAGAATAGAAAAAGAAAAGGAGGTTAAGACAATAGAGATTCAAACTGCACGGGAAATCCGAAAGGCTGAACTGGAAGCTGCACAGTCATCTGAATTGAGACGACTTGAAAGGGAGATTGCGATTGCTGAACAATTGGCAGAGGTGGCAAAGGCTCAGGTCAGGGTAGAAGCAGCAAAAGCAGAAGAGGTTTTGGCAAAAGAGAACACTGTGAGAACCAAGGATGTTGCGGTCGCTGAACGTGAACGGGAGTTGGCGGTGATCCGTGCCTGTGAGCAAGCTGAGGTCGATGAGACTCGAGTTGGCAGTGAGACGGGCACTCTGCTTTCAATGGCAAAAGCTGAAGCCGATGCAATAGTGACCCGAGCCGAAGCTACACGGGCCGAGTTGATGGCGAGGGCAGAGGGTGAAACGGCCTTGATTGCTTCGGAAAACAGTCAAAGTGATGATCTCATCGACATGAAATTGCAAATGCGTAAGCTGAAGATCTTGCCTGACATCGTTGAAAGCATGGTGAAACCTGCTGAAAAAATCGACAGCATTCGGATCAATCACATTACGGGGTTTGGTCAATCCGCAGGAGGTGGAGGCCAAGACGGCGGCGGGGACAAGGCAGTTGTCAACCAGATCATGGACGGAATTCTTTCAATGGCACTGCAATTACCCGCAGTAAAGAAACTCGGCGAGGAAATTGGTGTCAATATCGGTGATGGAATCAAGGGCATCTCTGATGAGATGTTGAAGCCTTCAGATAAATAGGTCGTAGAGCTTTCCTCTAAGATCAAGCGTTGTTTAGGCAAGCACCCTGAAACAACGCTGAGTATCACAGCGGTTCTTTTGTAGGGGTCGTTGAAATTTTAACCAAAGGAGATCGAGTCATGAAAATCAATCGAAGAAAATTTTTGAAGAGTGCCTCAGCAACTGCTGCAGTAATGGCGGCTCCTGCGTTTATCAGCCAGACGCAGGCAGCAAACTCACTGAAAATGGCTGTCATTCTTGATCAAAGCGGAGGTCTTGATATCTATGGCCGTCCAATGGTCGATGCAAGCCATTTGGCAATCGAGGAGATCAATGCGGCGGGTGGGTTGCTGGGCAAACAGGTGGAACTCACAGTCTATGACCCTCAATCGACTATTCAGTTTTATACCCAGTACGCCACGAAAGCTGCTACTAGTGACCGAGTGGACGTGGTTCAGGCTGGAATCACGTCGGCATCACGCGAGTCAATCAGGCCGTTATTGAATCGATACCGAACCCTCTATTTCTACAACACTCTGTACGAAGGAGGTGTATGCGATACCAATAATTATTGCACGGGGTCAACTCCAGGTCAGACAGTAGAAAAACTTGTGCCCTATGCAATGAGAAAATGGGGCAAAAAGGTTTACATTATCGCTGCTGATTACAACTACGGCCATATTACAGCTAGCTGGGTTCAGAAATATGTCCGTGACAATGGTGGTGATCCTGTAGAAACGGAGTTCTTTCCGCTGGATGTCACTAACTTTGGGCCGACCATCAAAAAGATTCAGGCGGCAAAGCCAGACATGGTCATGTCTGCGTTGGTCGGCGGTGCTCATGTGTCGTTTTACCGTCAGTACGCTGCTGCTGGTATGAATAAGAGTGTGCCGGTTGCGTCTACTACCTTCGGTGTTGGCAATGAGCACAAGATGATTTCAGCCGAAGAAGGCGATGGAATGATCGTTGCCTACAGCTACTTTCAGGAAATCGAATCTGCGGATAATAAAGCGTTTGTAAAGCGGTTCCAGGATCGATTCGGAACGGATGCTCCGTACCTCAACGAACTCGCTGCACGTCAGTATGAGGGCATCTACCTTTGGGCAGAAGCTGTTAAAGCTGCCGGGACTGCTGATCGAATGAAGGTTATTGAGGCGCTTGATGCACCGACGAGCATTAACGGGCCTAGCGGTAAACTCACAATTGACCCCCAGACCCACCATGCTGTCCAGAATGTTTACTTGGCTGAACTGATGGACCAAAGATTCAACATCATTCAGACCCACGAACAACAACAGCCGACAGATACCCAACTGGTTTGTGATCTTGTTGCCAATCCAAACCAATCGACCTTCTATTTTGAGAATGGCTTGAAGGCTGCTGGTATCGAATAAATTCAGTCTGTCGTTGATACTGCCCGGAGACCGATATTGGATCTCTTTGCATCCCTTGGGCTACAGATCATCTACGGCATTGCCAACCTGGTACTAATCAGTATCGGGTTGGCCGTGATTTTCGGGATGATGCGAGTGATCAATCTTGCCCACGGCGAATTCCTCATGCTAGGCGGGTACACGGTGATCGTGTCTACGAACAACGGTGTGAACATCTGGGTTGCGATGTTCATATTGGCTCCATTAATCGTAGGCATTATCGGTCTGATTGTTGAGTGGACACTAATTCGGTTTTTGTACGGCCGCATGGTCGATACACTGCTCGCAACTTGGGGACTTAGCCTATTTTTTATTGGACTCATTACGACTATATTTGGAGCGCAAACAGAAACAACAATTGCGCCTCCTTTTGGGCCAATTTTTATCGGTGAGTACAGTTCGAGTGGTTACGAGTTGTTTCTTATAGTTATTACCATCCTCCTAGTAATTTTGTTATACCTGCTATTGCGATACACCAAGTTGGGTCTGCTTGCCCGCGGAACTATGCAGTCCGCAGAGATGGCGGCTGCGCTGGGCATTAGCACACAGCGCATCTACTCGACGACCTTTGGGATCGGAGCGGCTTTATCGGGCTTTGCTGGTGGCCTGCTTGCCCCAGTCACGGGTGTATTGCCGACCATAGGCGCGGTCTATATAGGCAAGGCATTTATTACCGTCATTTCAGGTGGCACGGCCATCCTTGCTGGAACATCGTCAGCATCGTTCCTGCTTGGTGGTATAAACGGCATCGTTAGTTTTGTCGTAGGCCCAACAATGGGTGAAGTGGCGCTTCTTCTGTTCGCAATTGTCTTATTGCGATTGATGCCACGAGGCATTACTGGTCATTTCTTCAAACGAAGTCTGTGAAGCGATCTCAGGAAACTAACGCCCTCATCTTGATCGGGATAATTGGGTTAGTCACTCTTTTTGGAGTGCCACTAACTCTTGATCTTTATTCAGTGATTAGTCTGACTACTGCGGTCAGTCTTGCCATACTTGCCCTCAGTCTCGGTTTAATCTGGGGCTTCGGAGGAATCCTCTGTTTTGGACAGACAGTGTTTTTTGGCATCGGTGGATATGCCTATGCAATCGCAGCACTGAATTTAGGAGGCAGTGCGATTGCTATTATTGTGGCGGTACTCGTTGCTGCGGCAGCGGCAGTTTTTTTGGGTTACTTTATGTTTTACGGACGCCTAAGCGACGTATACCTTGCAGTCATCACTCTGACAGTCACCCTCATTCTCTACAGTGTAATCAGGCGAACATCTGGCCCAGAATATAAGATTGGTATTGCTAAAATTGGAGGATTTAACGGCATCAATGTGCCACCAATTAATTATCCTTGGGATGTAAACAAATTTTTGTACCCTGAAGACTTTTTCTACGTCGCCATGGTTGCTTTACTCGTTACTTATTTTTTGTGTGTGTGGTTGACAAAAACGCATTTTGGGCGAGTGTCTGAGTCAATCCGCGAAAATGAGGTGCGGACAGAGCTTTTGGGGTATGACGTTCGAATTTACAAACTATGTATGTTCACCATTGGTGGTGCCATCGCTGGACTTGCTGGGACTATGTTTGCGAATTCAATTGGGCGTATTACTCCCGATGTCTTTAACCTTTATAACGCCGCCCTGACAATCATCTGGGTCATCATTGGAGGCCGTGGAACCCTGATAGGGCCCGTTCTTGGTGCATTGATTTTCTTTTACATTACTTCTTTACTTGGCCAGCAAAATGTTGTGAATATTAATTTATTCCTTGGGTTAGTGCTGATTATTTTTGTGCTAGTCGTGCCTAAAGGTATCGTTCCTTCGCTGGTACAGATCTGGGTCAGAAGGCGATCTCGCAGGTTGACGACGCACTCCGCTCGAAGAATGAGACGTCGCGGGCGATCCCGAGTCACAGAGGTTGCCGTTGAGGAATAACGTGGTACTCGAAACCCGGGCGTTATCAATGCATTTTGGGGGGGTGGTTGCGGTTGATCGGGTGGACTTTTCCCTCCGGGAAAACGAATTACGTTGTTTGATTGGTCCCAATGGTGCCGGTAAGAGTACATTTTTTAAATGCCTCTCTGCCCAGTTGCGCCCTACGGCTGGTGACGTTGTTATCCGGGATTTTAATGTCACCGAGAGCGAGACACACCAAGTAGCCCGAATGGGAGTCGGTATCAAGACACAGGTGCCTAATGTGTTTGACGGACTGGATGTCGAAGAAAATATCTGGCTGTCAGCCAGCCAGTCAACTAGCATAAAGCGTGCTCGTGTCATAACTTCAGAGGTCATTGAGCGGCTTCAGTTAGGTAGCGTACGGAAAGCGCAGCTTGGAGCATTGGCACATGGTCAGCGGCAGTTGGTGGAACTCGGAATGGTTCTTGCCGGTGAACCATGGCTGGTGATTTTGGATGAGCCCACTGCGGGAATGACGCAGGACGAGGTTGTTCGTACAGCCGAGATCATCCAAGAAATAAATAAAAGCGCGACTATGATCGTTGTTGAACACGATATGCAATTTATTCGAATGATCGCGCAAAAAGTCACGGTGTTTCATCAGGGGCGGATTCTGATCGAAGGTGATATGGACGAGGTGTCATCCGATGAAAGGGTCCGTGAGGTTTATCTCGGCCATCGCAGACCCCAATGAGTGACGCATTTATCCTTAATGTTCGTGATTTGCACGCAGGCTACGGTCGTGTTCCCGTACTGCATGGGGTTGACCTCTCTGTCAAAGAAGGTCAGATCGTTGGGGTTTTGGGCCACAACGGCATGGGCAAGACCACACTGCTGAAGACGTTGATGGGCATTCTCCCGGTTACCTCCGGTCGGATACAGTTTGACGGAATGGATATTTCTCATGAACCGACGCATGAGCGCTCACGGCTTGGGATCGGGTATGTGCCGCAGGGTCGTGGAATATTTCCTCAGTTATCGGTCTACGACAATTTGAGAATGGGAGTCGTGGAGCATGGCGAGGACGAAAACGAAGCCATTGAATCCGTGTTGCAGGAGTTTCCACAGCTTCAACCCCTCTTGGATCGCTCAGGAGGTGCTCTGAGTGGAGGCGAACAGCAGATTCTGGCGTTGGCACGCTGCCTGATCAGCAAACCGGACTTGGTGCTCTTGGATGAGCCTACAGAAGGAATTCAACCTTCTATTGTCGATGGCATCATTGAACTGCTAAAACGACTCAACACAGAGCAGGGACTCACGGTCGTTCTGGTTGAACAGAATTTGGAATTCATCACATCCTTGTCCGACCGTGTATTACTGTTGCAGAAAGGTTATATCACGGGTGAAGTGGGTGACGGTCAGTCGTCAGACTCAGAACTTATTGAAGGATTCTTGGGTTTTGGATCCGGCTCATCAGCACCTGTTCGTACAAATCACGCTGAACCACCTAGAGCAACTCCACCTGAAGCAACTCCATCTCAAACGATGGAAATACAACACAAACAAAGGTTTGACTATATGAGTGTCAAGAGACCTACCCATGATCAGTTGAAGCAGATCACCTTAGATTTGGGAATGCACCTGTCTGATGAACGGACCGCCGAGTTCTTGGATGTCATGGAAGATACGATGAAAGTCTATGACTTAATCGACACCATGCCCGACTATCTACCAAAGGTAGATTACCCAAGAACACCAGGTTATCGACCACCACCAGAAGAAAACCCGCTAAACGCTTGGTACATAAAATGTGAGGTAAAAGGTGCCCTACGTGGACCACTCACTGGAAAATCCATTGTATTAAAAGACAATATCAGCCTAGCTGGTGTGCCGATGATGAATGGTGCATCGACTCTTGAGGGATATATACCGGATATTGATGCTACTGTCGTCACACGAATTCTGGATGCAGGTGGCATTATCGCTGGAAAAGCACACTGTGAATATTTTTGCCTTTCAGGAGGGAGTCACACCAACGCTACGGGACCTTGCCACAACCCTCATAAGATGGGTTATTCGGCTGGAGGTTCCTCTTCAGGACCCGGCGCGCTGGTCGGTGCTGGTGAAATCGATATGGCCATAGGCGGAGATCAGGGTGGTTCAATCCGCATGCCTGCTTCCTACAGTGGTTGTTACGGATTGAAACCTACCCATGGATTGGTGCCTTATACAGGCGTTATGCCCATCGAGACCACTATTGACCACATCGGACCCATGACGCAGAATGTCGCAGATAACGCGCTTCTGCTTGAGGTGATTGCTGGACAAGATGGTCTTGACCCTCGGCAGTATGCACCCAAAGTAGATCATTACACATCTGCCTTGGGTCGCGGGGTTCGCAGTCTGAAAATAGGGGTAGTACAGGAAGGATTCGGACGTCCGGAATCAGAGTCGGATGTTGATGCTAAGGTGCGCACAGCCTCTGACAAGTTTCGTGAGTTGGGTGCAAATGTGGAAGATGTTTCGATTCCCATGCACAACGAAGGCGCAGCTATCTGGACTCCAATTGCACTCGAAGGTCTGACTAATCAGATGATGAATGGAAACGGATTTGGTACAGGCTGGAAAGGTCTCTATTCGACAAGCCTGCTGGACCATCATTCAAACTGGCGGAACCGAGCCGACGAGTTATCTGACACGCTGAAGGTCTGTATGTTCATTGGGGAATATTTTCTCCGGCACTACCGTGGTCATTTTTACGCAAAGGCTCAGAACCTCAGTCGAAAACTAAAAAAGACCTATGACGATTTTCTCGATCAGTATGATCTTCTGTTAATGCCGACACTTCCGATGAAAGCAACGCCACTGCCTCCGCGAGACGCGCCGCTTGCACTCTATTGCCAAAGGGCATTTGAGATGCTTGGTAATACCTCTCCATTCGATGTAACAGGGCATCCAGCGATGTCGATCCCTTGCGGGATGAGTGAAGGTCTGCCGGTAGGAATGATGCTGATTAGTCGCGACTACGGCGAATCTACGATCTATCAGGCAGCGCATGCCTTCGAGCAACTAGAAAACTGGAAACAAATGTAGATTGGTTACTGATAAAAAGTATCAACGTATGGTTGTAGTTAAGACTGGTTTGGAATCTTCTAATTTGAGTCTAGGGTCGAAGCTTGCCCATGTCAAAGGTGCATCGTACCCCGATCTGGAAGAGATCACGATCCCAGATTTCTTTGCACGTACTGTATCCCGTTATCCAAACCGGGAGGCCTGTGTTTTTAAAAAATCCGGTGAATGCTGGACGTGGCTTGAATTGGCTCGAAAAATCGATCAACTATCAGCAGGGCTACTTGCCTTGGGCATCTACAAAGGGGAGCGGGTTGGGATCCTGTCACCCAACAGGCCAGAATGGGTGCTTACTCAGTTCGCTACGGCTCGCATCGGTGCAATCCTCGTCAATATCAACCCAGCTTACCAGCGGGCGGAGTTAGAATATGCTTTGGTTAAAGTCGGTGTTAAGGCTCTGATAACTGCGGAGTCATTCAAGTCAAGCGGATACCTCAAGATGTTGGTCGACCTTGCACCTGAACTCTCCAAAAGCAGACCGGGACGGCTGGCTGCGGCCAAGTTTCCACTGCTCAAATCCGTCATTCAGACCGGTGATGCTCATGTCCAAGGCATGTTCAGATTTGTGGATGTGATGGCGAAGGGAGGCAGTGGACAGCAAGCACGTTTAGACGCCATTGGGCGTAAGTTGTTTGTCGATGAACCGATTAATCTACAGTTCACTTCAGGGACGACTGGCTCGCCTAAGGCTGCCACGTTGACTCACAGAAATGTCGTGAATAATTCGCGTTATGTCGCCAAGTGCATGAATCTTTCTCAAAAAGATAGACTTTGTATTCCGGTACCTCTTTATCACTGCTTCGGTATGGTACTCGGAAACCTGACTTGTGTCGCTGCCGGAAGTACCATGGTTTTTCCAGGCGAAGGGTTTGATGCCCTACAAACACTGGAAACTCTGGATAAGGAGCGTTGTACCGCTGTCCATGGTGTGCCGACCATGTTCAGTGCCATGGTGAATTGCCCTGAATTTTCTCAATTTGACTTACAGAAACTCAGAACTGGGATCATGGCGGGTGCTCCCTGCCCAATTGAACTCATGACTCAGGTGGTATCAAAGATGAACCTTAGACAAATGACGATTGCTTACGGCATGACCGAGACCAGTCCCGTGTCGTTCCAGAGCGCTGTAAACGATCCGATCGAACGTCGAGTATCGACAGTTGGAAGAATCCAACCGCATGTGGAAGCTAGGGTCGTGGATACATCAGGTGAGATTGTTGCCGTTGGGGAACAAGGCGAACTGCATACCAGAGGTTACCATGTGATGCGTGGATACTGGGATGATCCAGAGCGCACTGCCGTGTCAATCGACGCTGAAGGATGGATGCATACCGGGGATCTTGCGAGTATTGATGCCGAAGGCTATTGCAACATCGTTGGTCGGGTAAAAGATATGCTGATTCGGGGTGGCGAAAATGTTTATCCAAGGGAGATCGAGGAGTTTCTCCTAGGACATCCTGAAGTTCAGGATGTCCAGATTTTTGGGGTTCCGGATGAGAAATACGGTGAGGAAATTTGTGCTTGGATCGTCCCAGTTTCAGGGACTCAACTATCGCTAGAAAATATCCGAAACTACTGTGAAGGGCAGATTGCACACTACAAAATACCCCGGTACGCAAAAATGGTCCCAGAATTTCCAATGACTGTGACAGGTAAGCCTCAAAAATATGTCATGCGTGAAAAGATGATCGAAGAATTGAAATTGACTGAGATGGCTACAGCCTAGAAGCCTGTTGACAATCAGCTAAAAAGTACAGAAACGAGTGTTGTCATTCCCAAAACGGGAATCCAGCGGCTGTTTGCTTCTGGGTTCCGACTAGGTCTGTAAGGTGAGTTCTCATCCTGACCACATTTTCATAGAAAACACTATAGGTGGGCTTACTTGCCGACAGCGGCCTTCGCCTCTTGCTGGCTTTTGCGCTTGGCCTCGATGAGCCGCAGTTTGTCCTCAAGGTTCTCGCGCTTCATCATGCAGTTGCGGGCTTTTTCGGAAAGCCCCTGATCCATGTAGAGATGCTCTAGCAAGCTGAGCAGCAGCACCATCTGCCGCGCTCGCTCCAGTGGTTGCACCCGTGCTTGCTTGAGGGCGGCAAGTCCGAGCAGGGCGTGCTTGGTTGCTAGCTTGGTTTCATCCCGGTGCGAGAGGTTGAAGGCGATTTGGTACTGGGCGCGGTGTCGGTTTCCAAAACGTGGCCTTGTGCAAGCCTGCATGTAGAGCCAGTTCGCTTGGCGGATCAGTGAGT
>Ga0310124_10003176_pt1 | contig 11128 bp, 5 predicted proteins | sample CB11b_AW_Bot5_MG_FD_203507 | JGI IMG/M metagenome (GOLD analysis project Ga0310124, IMG submission 203507) | Marine microbial communities from Western Arctic Ocean, Canada - CB11b_AW_Bot5 | ecosystem: Environmental > Aquatic > Marine > Oceanic | place: Canada: Western Arctic Ocean | collected...
ATCCAGGGAATCCAGTCGGACCACGTCCGTAAGACGGGCTGGAAGAAGAGAAAGAAAAGACCCCGACCGAGTCGGGGCCTTTGGCGACCGTCTAATGCGACGAGCAGTTTTCTAGCTGGACTTGACTCTGGCCGGCTTTGTTTCAGGCTGCTTCGCGTGGGTGCCGTTGGCCGAGGCAGGCTTGTCATTTACGGCTGGCTCCGAGTGTCCGTCGGAACTGTCATTTTGAGCACCTGGGCTCAGGTCGACCTCCACAGTGCCGTGCCCGGTGACCGATGCTTTTTCGTTCGTGTCGTTTGTTTGGGCGATTGCTTGTCCATTCTCTGCCATCTTGCCGCTCTGGTCGGCGGACTTCTCCATCGCATCGAAGTTCATGTGGTAAAGGTGCGAGTACAGGCCGTCCAAGTTCATAAGCTGACTGTGAGTGCCCACCTCGATAATCTCTCCCTTTGCGAGCACGACGATCTTGTGGGCGCCGAGTATTGTGGATAAGCGGTGAGCTATGACGATTGCCGTCCGGCCCTGGAGCAGGCGACGCAGGGCCTTTTGCACCAGCATCTCGGTGTAGCTGTCAATATTGGCCGTCGCCTCATCCAGGACGAGGATGCGCGGGTCGGCTACTATAGCGCGCGCGAAGCTCAGTAGCTGGCGCTGTCCGACGCTGAGATTGCCACCCCGCTCTTCCAGGTAGGTGTCGTAGCCGTCCTCGAGCCTGGAGATGAACTCGTGGGCGCCGACGGCCATCGCCGCCTCGGTCATCTGCAGGTCTGACACATCGGTATGGTTGTACTTGATGTTCTCCCTGACAGTGCCCGAGAAGAGGAACGGCTCCTGCAGGACCATGCTCATCTGGCTGGCGAGGGACCCTCGCGTCACGTCTCGAATGTCCCTGCCGTCGACCAGGATCGCGCCTCTGTCTCGCTTCACGTCGTAGAACCGGGCGAGAAGCGAAACCAGCGTGGTCTTGCCGGCGCCGGTCGGCCCGACGATCGCCACCGTCTGGCCCGCCTCGATCTTGAGGCTCACGTTCCTCGTAACGTCCTCATCCGGCGAATAGCCGAAGCTGACGTTGCGCAGTTCTACCTCGCCCCTGAGCCTTGGCAGAGGAGTCGCGTCTGGTGAATCGACGAGATCCGGCTCCTTGTCCAGGAGCTCGAATATCCGTATTCCGGACGCCATCGAGCGCTGCAACTGCGAGTACTGCATCGTCAGGTTTCGGATGGGGTCGAAGAATCGTTGGATATAGAGAACGAACGCGATCATCGCGCCAAGCTCAAGCGCCCCATCTGCGACCATACCTGAACCGAAGAAGAGGGAGAGTCCGATGGCGACCGCCATCAGGATATCGACGGGAGGAAGCAGGCCAGCCGAGAGTCTGGAGGCGTACAGGTTGGACTTCTGGACGTCTTGTGTCTTGGCGTCGAAATCCCGGAGGTTCTTTTCTTGCCTGTTCATGCTCTGAACGACACGAACCCCAGAGATGTTCTCGTTCAGCGCGCCGTTGACGATGGATGCCGACGTCCGTACCCGGACGTAGGCCCTGATGGCAAAGGGTTGCCACACCATCAGCACGATGGCAAACACTGGCAATACCGTCATCGATATGAGGCCGAGTTTCAGGTTCAGGAGCAGTAAGGCGGCGACGATGCCGGCAAGGCTGAGGAGGTCGCCCAGCGTGACGACCACGAGTGACATGAACTCCTGTAGCTGGCCCACATCGCCCTGGACGCGGGACATGATGCGACCGACCTCCGTCTTGTCATAGAAGGAGAGCGACAGCTTCTGCAGGTGGGCGAACATGTCGCGGCGCAGACCGAACAGGACCCCCTGGCCGACCTTGGCCATCGCCAGTTGCTGGATGTAGTTCGAGCCGAAGTTGAGCGCGGCGAGGCCTATGAATATTCCGAAGACCCATGTCAGCCCGGCGAAGTCGCCGCCCGTGATAAACCGGTCGATACCGACCTTGATCATCCATGGGAAGGCAACCTGGGTGGCCGAGAACACCAGCATAGCCACGAAGGCCAGTATAGCCAGGTTCCTGTGCACGAGGATGTACGGCAGGACCTTCGTTACTACGCGCTTGTCGTAAACTTTACCGAATGTCTCTTCGTCGCCGGCCGTTCCCTTTGGGGCACCAGCGAACATCCCTCCCATCATGGCAAGGCCTCTCCGCCTATCGCCATAGGCATGTCGACCTCTCTCATGATCTCTTCCTGTGGTCGGAGCTGGAGCTCATAAATCTCCCGGTAGGGGCCGCGGCTCTGTAGCAGCTCACTGTGCGTACCGCGCTGGACTATCTCGCCGTCCTTGAGCACCATGATTGTGTCGGCCTTCTGAATGGTCCCGAGCCGGTGGGCGATGACGAAGGTCGTCCGACCCTTCATCACGGACTCCATTGCCTGGCGAATAAGTTCCTCGGTACCGGCGTCGACGCTGGACGTCGAGTCGTCCAGGATCAGAATAGGGGGGTCTAATAGGACGGCCCTAGCGATGGCCATCCGCTGCCTCTGTCCCCCGGACAGGGTCGAGCCCCGCTCGCCGATCTCGGTGTCGTAGCCATCTGGAAGCGCCGAGATGAAATCGTGGAGTTGCGCCACCTTCGCGGCCTCGACTATCTCGTCCATGGTGGCATGTGGACGGCCATATGCAATGTTGTCGCGGATGCTCGTCGTGAAAAGGAAGTTGTCTTGCTGAACGATTCCGATATTCCTGCGTAGGGACTCCAGGGTTACGTCGCGGACGTCCATGCCGTCAATAGTGATGCGGCCCGAACGCACGTCATAGAACCTGGGGATGAGGTCGACGACGGTGCTCTTGCCACTGCCCGGAGCCCCGAGTAGGGCCACAACCTTCCCCGGTTGGACCTCGAAATCGATGCCCTTGAGCACTGGGTGCCGATCGTCGTAGCTGAAGCTGACGTTGTTGAAGCGCACACGGCCGCCGGATCGTGTAATCTCCTCGGCGCCCGGCGACTCCTGCACCGGTGATTCGAAATCCAGTATCTCGAAGAGTCGTTGGCCCGCCGACGCCGCCCTTGCATACGCGTGGACCAGCATCGACGTCATCCGCACGGGCATGGCCAGGATCTGCATGAAGAGTATGAACTGCGTGAGCTCGCCAAGCGACATCTGGCCGTTGATAACCTCCCTACCTCCGAGCCACAACACGAGGCCCAGGGCCACGACGAATGTAAAGAGCGTAAATGAGGCGTTAAGCGAGTGAAGGCGCTCGGCCTCGATGGTATCGGTGGCAACCTCTATGTTTTTGCGCTCGAACTTTTCCTGCTCGTATTCCTCCGAGGCAAAGGCCCTGACGACACGGACGCCTGTGAGGTTTTCTTGCAGTGCGGTGCTGAGCTCTCCCATCTTCTCGTGGGCGCGCAGCCAGATACTCCTCATTTTGAGTCTGAGCAACGAGGACTGGAAGGCGGCCGGCGGCAGGAAGCTCATGCTTATCAGCCCGAGTCGCCAGTCCAACTGAAGGAGCAACACCGAGACGGCAATGAAGAGGGCTATGAAGTACGGGGTGCGTATGATGCCCATGTTCACGAACATGCGGACGCTCTCCACATCCGAGATGGCGCGAGACATGAGATTGCCCGTGTGCTGCTTGTCGTGAAATCCGAAACTCATGCGTTGAACATGGTCGTAGAACTGGTTCCGGACCCGGTACGCGACGCGTTGAGAGAGAGACTCGCTGGCAAATGTCTGTGCGAAGGACAGGAAGCCCCGCACCACGCTCAGGCCCAATATCGCGAGTACAGCTACGAGGATGGTCCCCTGGGGGACCTCACCCGTCTCTGCGATTTCGGTGATGTCGTCGACGGCGCCACCGATGAACTTGGGGAGAAACAGGTAGGCCGTGGCTGCGCCCGCGGCGGCCAGATAGGCGGCGGCACAGAGCCGCTTGTGGGCGAAGGCCAAGCCCACAATTCGGAGAATTTCGTTCAAGGGGTTCGGCTCCTGGACCGGAGTGTGCGTTCTAGACCCGTAGTGTCGTCGTGCCGGTCAGGCGACCGGTCCAGAGTCACAAGGCGGGAATCCGTGGCGGACTGATCCTTCTGGTTCTCTTTATCCGTAGATTAGATTCCGGCAGTTCATTTCATGCAACAGATGTTAGCATACCCATCTTGGCAGGAACAAACAAGGCCTTCGGCGGTGCAATTCCCGAACATTTCATCAGGAGACTGGGGGGCTCGCGCCCAGGATTGCGGGCAGAGTAATTGGGCGCAGGGCGGGGTATTCCAGACGGTCGAGGCGAGGCGTGCCAGCCTACGGTCGGATGGGATCTGCAACAAAGGGGGCGCGTGGCGCGAGTTGCCCTTCGACAGGCTCAGGACGACGTGCACGCAATTGCACCATTCCGCTTCACCTTAGAGCGAGAGTTGGCGCGACCGTAAGTGCGTGGAGACGACTCGCAGACACGACGAATGGCTGAGCCGGCGCGTCACGCTCAGGACACGGAGCGCAGCATGATGGTATCAATGTCGGAGTAATTTTCGGGGTGTGGCCCAGTAGCGTTGAGACTGGGGCATATATCGGAGCCTTGGGTCGAGGTGTCTGCCCCAGCTCGGCTGAGGGAAATTATGACCGCTGGCAAAATGGCGCTCGATCGAGTGCTGGCGACGGAGGCAGTTTTGAGCCGGGACTTTGACCTGCGACTGTAGGAGGTAGCCAGTGAAGGACTAGTCATTCGGCTCAGGAGTAATGGCCAGAAGTTCCAGCGTTGGACCAAGTCCGAGTATCGGCAAGACATGAACCTCGTGCACGGCTACTATCGAGGGACGGTCAAGCTCGATTGGCGGAGAGCAATCGAAGGCGCTGAATCTGCCATTCACGTTCACCAAGCGAGCAAAGACTGGTCACATATGTCGGCTCGCCTGGCCGGACTGTTGGGTAACCGATTCCAAGACAGGAACATTGATTGGCCAGATGTGGGTCAGTGTGTTTCTGATTGGGAATCGTTAATGACTTCAAGACGAATTGAAACCCCAACCCTGATTGCTCTTCTCCGAGACGATTCTGCAATAAATGCCTTTCGCAGCTTGATCGGAGACACTGCTAATAATCTAGGAAGGGCTGCGGACCTATGGCAGCAGCTCCACGGTCTCCTTCAAAAGGCGGCGAACCGGCATCTGTCTATTGCGCTTCGTCATCTCCTTGCCGCGGCAAGCACGTCACACCCTGCGTGAAACGTATCACAATATTGACATCGGAGGCCCGGGAGTATTCACTATCCGGCAACTGCGCGCAAGTGACGCACAGTGCACATCGGGTTAGTCGGGTTCCGTTCGTAAGTTCGCACTGGTATCGGAGTCAGCCCTCGAAAGGAGAGAACCAATGAACAGTAAGATAGCGTTCCTGTTAGGCACCGTGGTAGTTGTTTTTGCCATGGCGTGCACGAAGGAGGTCGTGAAGGAGGTACCTGTCGATAGGGTGATCACCCAGGAGGTGATCAAAGAGGTGCCTGTCGAAAAGATAGTGGAGGTGGAGAAGACGGTAATAAAGACCATAGAGGTGGAGAAGCCGGTAACAGTGATCAAAGAGGTCGTGAAGGAGGTCGAAGTACCCGGCAAGACCGTTGTGGTGGAGACCGTCAAAGAGGTTGTGAAGACGGTCGAGGTACCGGGCCAGACAGTGGTGGTCGAGAAAGAGGTCATAAAGACCGTCGAAGTCGAGGTCATAAAGACCGTCGAAGTCGAGGCCGATCTCCCACCCGCACTCGCGGCCGAGGCGGCCCGGTACGGCGGCGACCTGAAGATCGTCTCCTCCGGCGGCATCGCGTCCCTGGACAGCGACTTCTCTGGGGCGTACACCAGTGCGGCCTGCTGCATGCACATCCACGAGAGCCTGTTCAAGTACGACGAAGATTTCGTCTCCAGGCCTGAGCTGACGAAGACTTGGTCGCTCTCACCGGACGGGAAGACCTACACCTTCGAGATCCTACAGCACGACTTCCATAACACCAGCGCGTTCAACGGCAGGCCAGTCGTCGCGGACGACGTAATGGAGTCCATCCAACGCTGGGTCAAAAGGCATTCGGGCGGCAGCTCGTTGAAGCAGTTTGGTTACGCGGACGGGGATGTCGTTATCGACAAACTCAACGACTACACGATCAGGCTGCCCCTGACTAATGCGTATAGCCCGTTCGTCAGCCACCTAGGTCAGATAAGAAGCGCTCTGCAGATATGGCCTAAGGAGATAGCGGCTCTCGACCCGTTCCAGGACGTTGGAGAGGACAACATCGTCGGGAGCGGACCGTACAAGCTGGCATCGTGGGAACCCGGATTCAGGGTCATCCTCGAGCGCCACGAGAGCTACGTACCACGGAACGAGCCCCACAGCAACTTCGCGGGTGCCCAAGTCCCCTACATGGACAGGCTCATATTCCTGGAGGTCCCGGACGCCGAGACGAAGGTCGCCGGATTGAAGACCGGCGAGTGGGACATAATCGACTCCGCTCCTCCGGACGCCATCGATGCGCTGCAAGACGACCCCAACATCAACGTAGCGTTAAACATCCCCGGCTCTATGAGCAACATCGCGTTCAACGGCGCGAGCAAGGTCCTCGAGGACGTCAAAATTAGGCAGGCCATTCAAGCGGCTATCGATGCCGAGGACATGCTGACGAGCCTCGGACCCAAGAATACTTGGAGTCTGTGCTCAGCCTATTTCCACTGCGAGACCCCTCTGGCAAGGACTACCGGGGACGAGCTATATAACCAGGCGGACATGGCCCGGGCCAAGCAGCTTCTGGCTGAGTCCAGTTACAACGACGAAGAGATAATTATGCTCAGCCCGACCGACCTCGGCGCTCTGACACCGTTGGGCCTCGTTTTGAAGCCGCTGTTGGAAGAGCTCGGCCTTAACATCAAGGCGCCGACGCTGGACTGGTCGACCGAGATCGGCATCCTCTTCGGCGGCGAAGAGTTCTGGGACCAGTGGGACATCGTACCCATGGGTTTCGGTTTCTACGGCCTGCACGACCCGATCACAGACGGCTTCGCCAAGGGAGGCTCGTTCATCAACTATCACAACGATAACTTGAAGGCGCTCCGTGCCCAATGGGTAGCCACCCTGGATCCCGAAGAGAAGGACCAGATCGTGGACGACATGCAACTCGAGTTCTACAATGACCCGCCGTTCGTCATCCTCGGCATGTACCACGCCATCCATCCATACCGGACCTACGTGAAGGGGTTCCAGTCGATCAGAGCGATGCCCCATCACACCAACGTCTGGATAGAGAAGTAACCGGATTCTCGGCCGAGACACCGGCAGCATAGAACCGAAGCACTGGGAAGAATGCCTGGAGGCTCCTTCCCAGTGCTTCGTGTTAACTACCAGGTCCACCACAGACTTCATAGTCAATCTGACAACGCTGTGCCTACGGCAACCGATGGGGTCCAATCTTGCTAGGCTACCTCGTACGTCGACTTCTGGCGACTATCCCGGTGCTGCTGACCGTCGTGGTCTTCGTATTCTTCGTCGTGCGCTTGACTCCAGGTGATCCGGCAGCCATCCTTGCGGGTCCGGACGCCCGACCCTGGGAAGTCGAGGCGTTAAGAGAGAGCCTAGGCCTGAACCGTCCGCTCATCGTCCAGCTCGGCATCTGGTTTCGCGACATCGCCCAGGGTGACCTCGGCACCTCCACCTTCGGCAAGCACAAGGTACTCGACCTCATCCAGCAGCGTATGGTACCTACGATCTCGCTGGCCATCATGGCAGAGGTGCTCGCCGTTGGCATGGCGATCCCTCTGGGGGTGATCGCCGGCTGGAAGGCCGGTACCCTGACAGACCGGTCGATCATGATAAGCGCCGTGCTGGGCTATTCCATTCCCGTTTTCTGGCTAGGGCTGATGCTGATCTACCTCTTCGCCGTCAATCTGAATTGGGTTCCCGCAGCCGGCTACACGCCACCCAGTGAGGGATTCGGGGACTACCTCATGCACCTGCTCCTGCCGGCTATCACCACCGCCGTCGTTGCGATGGCCCTCATTACCAGGATGACCCGCGCCACTATGATCGAGACGCTGAACGAAGACTACGTCCGGACGGCCAGGGCCAAAGGCCTCCCTGAGAAGGTCGTCCTGGTCCGCCACGCCCTGAGGAACGCGGCGCTTCCGATCGTAACCGTGATCGGACTCGGAGTCGCGGCGCTGCTCAGCGGATTGGTCGTGACCGAAGCGGTATTCGCTATTCCAGGGTTGGGACGCCTGCTGGTGGACTCGATCACCTCCAGGAACTATCCCGTCATCCAGGGGACGACGCTGGTCATATCTGTGGTCTACGTGTTCGTAAACTTGCTGGTCGATCTCTCCTATGCCGCATTAGACCCTCGGATAAGGTACTGATGGCAAAGGAGCAGAGGGCAACAGGGCTCAGCATTCGGCGCGCGCCAAAGGTCCGAGGTCTACTGAAAGCCTCGGGGCAGCTGGCCAAGAGTAACCCAACTATGGCATCGGGCCTCGTGATCGTACTGTTGATGGTCCTCATCGCCATATCCGCTCCGGTGCTGTTCACAGAGGACCCCAACGCCGTCGAGCCTCGCAACCGGTTCGTGGGCCCATCGACCGATAACTGGTTCGGAACGGACGTAGTCGGTCGCGACGTCTACTCTCGGACCATCTACGGGAGTCGAGTCTCGCTGATTGTTGCAGCGGCCGTGGCGAGCGTCACCACTCTATCGGCCGTGGTCGTCGGCCTGCTGGTGGGCTACTACCGTTGGGTGGACATGGCGGTCATGAGAATCATGGACGGACTGATGTCTATCCCCGCGATACTGCTGGCGATCGCCCTTATGGCGGTCTTTGGGGGCAGCGTTCAAAACGTGATCATCGCGCTCTGCGTGGTCGAAACGCCACGTGCCGTGCGAGTGATGCGGGCGGCCGTGCTAGGCTTGAAAGAGGAAATGTTCATCGACGCGGCACGTGCGGTCGGGGCGCCGACTTACCGCATCCTTGCGCGACATATATTGCCGAACACCGTTGCGCCGCTGATAGTGCTGGCCACGTTCATCGCCGCTTCAGCCATCCTGTTGGAGGCATACGTAAGCTTCCTTGGGGCAGGCGTGTCCCAGGAGACTCCAACCTGGGGGAGCATCATGGCCCAAGGCCGCCAGTACCTGTCCAGAGCCGTATGGATAATCTTCTTCCCCGGAGTATTCTTGACCCTTACGGTCCTGGGAATCAACATCGCGGGCGACGGCCTGCGCGACATGCTAGACCCCAAGCTGAGACGGCGGATGTAGGGGGCCGCGACCCGTCCCTGTGCGCCCCTAGGCCCTCCACCACGTCCTCCGTCGACACGTTCAAGTATGATATGGGTCATCCTTACGGGGATGTGGATGCGTAGCTAAGAGGGACGCATACCGCTACATGCTGAATACCTCGCTCAGAAAGAAGCGCGCAAGCGGACTCGTCATCCTGGCGGTCTTACTGGCCATATTCCTGGCCTTCAACAGGCTCCCCAAGCTCGACACTGTCCGAGGCGACCTGGACGTTGTCTCAGCGATCGAGGTGGAGTGCTTCCAGGGCTTCTGCATCGAAGACGCCTCCGATTCCACCCTCTTGGAGAGGTGGTGGGACTTCACAGTCACCTACATACGGCTCGTTGCCATCGGCATGGGCTTCGCGTTCTTGGTGGCCGGTCTGACGGAGGCGTTCCTGTTCCCGCGGTCGAACGGGCCGGTCGACTCCTGGGGCGGCCCCGTCAAAGGAGCGCTCAAGGGACTTGCCCTCGGACCGGTCTGGAACCTGTGCTCCGCCTGCATCGTGCCCGTGTCGAGCGCCTTTGCCGGAAGAGGCGCCGGGCCCGCCGGGGCCGTAGCCATTGCCCTCGGGTCCTCGACTCTCAACCTCCCAGCGCTGGCGATGGCCGCGCTGGTATTCAGTCCCATGGTCGGGGGCAGCCGGATAGTCCTGGGTCTTGCCGGCGGCCTGCTGATAGCGCCGTTGGTCGCCAAGGTCATCGGCGACAAGACAGTGGCCCCCGATGAATCGCCCCCATCGGCGGGACCCCTCGCCCTCGAGCCATCGCAGTGGAGTGCGGTGCTGACGGAAGGACTTCGCGACTGGGCTAGGTCGACCGGCAAGTATGTGGTACGCCTCGGGCCGTTGATGGTAGTGGCCGGATTCGCCAGCGGCTTCGCGGTCCAGTGGATAAGCGCGGAGACCGTCGAGAAGTACCTGGGGAACGATGTCCCGGGCATCGCGGTTGCCGCCACGCTCGGCATCCTGATAAACGTGCCTCTGATGTTCGAAATCCCCCTGGTCGCGCTGCTGCTGCTCCTGGGCATGGGTACGGCCCCGGCGGCGACCCTCTTGTTTGCCGCGGCGGCGGGCGGTCCGATAACGTTCTGGGGCTTCGCGAAGCTAATGCCCAAGCGTGGTGTCCTCACGTTCGCCGTGTCGACGTGGATGGTGGGCATGGTCGGAGGCATCGGCGTCCTCGGCCTAGGTGCTCTAACCGCAGCCGGCGAATCCGGCCTCAAGTCCTCGTTCGTCTCAGCGAGCGGCCGGGAGAACGGTCTGAGCGCGCTTAGTGACGGGGTCGGCATCTCACACGTCACGCCGTTCGAGAACGTAGCGGCCGACGCTCTCGATAACGGCTACTGGGTCACGAACTACCGCCCCGGCGTGGCGGTCTTCGACTTCGACCGAGACGGAGACCTCGACTTCTATGTAACGTCGGAGTCCGGACACTCGAATTTTCTCTACCGCAATGAAGGCGATGGGACGTTCGTCAATGTCGCCGAGTCTGCAGGCGTTGCTGCGACGGAAAGCAATGGCGCCGGAGTGGTGGCTTGCGACTTGAATAACGACGGCTACCAGGACCTGTACGTGGGAGCGCGCGGGATCGTCGGAGACAAACTCGACTACAGGTCCGCCCTGGAGCCCGATAGCGCCGCCCGGCAGCTTCTCGATAGCATCAAAGACCGCCTCTTCGTCAACAGTGGCAACGGAATGTTTACCGAGATAACGGACCGGGCGTTTGGTATAGCCGGGAACATACGCTCGGCGGCAAGCGCCGCATGCGCCGACGTGGATGGCGACGGGTGGCTCGACATCTACGTCGGGAACCTGATCGACGAGGACTTCTTCAAGTTCAATCGGCCTAACCACCCCGGC
>Ga0310124_10003177_pt1 | contig 11127 bp, 8 predicted proteins | sample CB11b_AW_Bot5_MG_FD_203507 | JGI IMG/M metagenome (GOLD analysis project Ga0310124, IMG submission 203507) | Marine microbial communities from Western Arctic Ocean, Canada - CB11b_AW_Bot5 | ecosystem: Environmental > Aquatic > Marine > Oceanic | place: Canada: Western Arctic Ocean | collected...
CGGAATTTATGGATATAGGTTTTCTATTCGAACGACTGGCGGGCATGGGTATTCCCGGCGTGGCGGTCATGCTTCTCATTCTCGCAGGGCTCATGTGGTTACTGATGAGGGGAGCAGATTGGCTGGTCGAGGGCGCGGCCCAGTTGGCGTACGGACTCAAAATCCCAAAAATTATTGTCGGGGCTACTGTGGTCTCTCTTGGGACCACGATGCCGGAAGCGGCCGTGTCCGTGGTGAGTGCGGTAGGAGGTGACGCCGGCCTGGCGCTCGGCAATGCGATTGGTTCGGTGATTTGCGATACCGGATTGGTTTTTGGGATTGGCTGCCTGATGACCGGCCTGCCTGTGGATCGATTCATAATGAACCGGCACGGATGGCTCCAGTTCGGATTCGTTCTTCTTCTCAGCGTCCTTATCGTTGCCGCTTTCGTGTCGGGAGGAGTTCCGACGCTCACTCGCCAGGTCGGCATCATGTTTCTAATTCTGCTCGGCGGCTACTTTGCTATCTCCATCGTCTGGGCGAAGCAGCATCCGCTCGTTTCCGAGGAAATGGAGCCTCGAACCATTTCCGTTGGGCGATGCTGCGTGATGCTGTTTTTTGGATTGGCTATCGTGCTCATTACATCGAAGCTGCTCGTGGCCGACGTGAAGCAGATTTGCGTGATGCTTTCCATCCCTCAATCCATTGTTTCCGCCACGGTTGTTGCGTTCGGGACTTCCCTGCCCGAGTTGGTTACCGCCATCACCTGCATCCGGCAACGGCATCCCGAGTTGCTGGTCGGCAATATCCTCGGCGCCGACATCCTGAATATTCTATTCGTGATCGGCGCCTCCGCCGCGGCCAGCCCGATGATTATTCCCCGTGAAGTCCTCTTTCTTCATGTGCCGGCGATGGTTCTGATCGTGGGGATATTCCGTTTCGCGTCGTCCGTATCCGGGACGCAATTCAATCGCGCCTGGGGGATTCCGCTGTTGGCGGGATACGTCCTTTTTACCGTTTGCGCCTTTGTCTTTGGTGTGCAGGCTCACTGAAGTGGCACGGGTCGGACACCCGTGCTACTTCTTTGGTTTATTGCGCCGCATCGCTTTTCGAGTGACCTGATACCGCTTCTTCATTTCGATGTCGCGCCAGAGCAGGAATTCCTTTTCATGGCGGCTCCTGTTTGCGGAGGACGGCGCTGCCGGTATGGCGATGGTGCCGACCGTTACCGCGGTTTCGGCGCTGGAAATCTTGACGATTTCTCCTTTGCTTATGAGGAGGGTCTTCCCGACGTTGGCTTCCACGATGGGCACGCCGTTTTCCCGTGCCCGGCTCAGGACCGCGTCATCCTGCTGCCGCCCCCGGGACCCGAACGAAGGAATAATCAGATATCTTGCTCCGTCGAGAACGGGGATCCTCGCGATTTCTGCATTCCAGCGATCATTGCAGATGAGGAATCCGCAAGGTCCGAGGGGCGTGTTCACCGCCCGGCTGCTTTTTCCCAGGCGGTTCCACCACCAGCCGGCGTGGGAGCCTTCCGCCAACTGCATCTTGTGATACTTTCCGCACAATCGGCCGCGGTGATCGATGAAGACCGCGCAGTTGTAGACATCACTGCCGATTCTTTCCGCAAGACCGAACGACAGGCACATTTGCAATTCCCCGGCGAGGCTCTTGAACCTGCGCATCACCGGGCTATTCATGGTGACCGCCACCGCCAGCATTTTTTCAGGAGGATGTTGTCCGACGCATATTCCGTAAGCTACGTATCCCTCCAGCGCGCCTTCGGGCGCGACCGCAAGTTCGGCTCCGCGGCGAGCTGCCCGCCGAAACATACGCTCCAGTGTGTCAGCGTTCTTCTCGACCTCAAACTTTTCAGGCACAAACGAGATCGCGGCTGCTTTTACATTCCGAAACATGATCGGTTCCTTGGTGTCAGTTGTTTATTAATGTCATTAGCAGACCGTGAATCGGCTGCCGTTCAATTTCACCACGCAAGCGCATACGCGGGCTCCAGGCGAGGGCTTGCCGCGGCGGAAAGGAGAGGTTTCCCGTCGGCCGCGATCACCTTCTTGCAGACGCCCGTATTGCCGCCCGAGAACGGCGGATCAATTTCTATGCGATGCCCCTTTGACGAAAGTTCATCAATGACGTTCTCGTTGATACGGTTTTCCACGCGAAGGCTGCCCGGCGTCGCCTGACGCGGATAGAAGCTCCCGGGCCAGTGCGCTGAGCTGAACGTTGGTGAATCGATCGACTCTTGAAGACTCATTCCGAAGAGTTCGTGATTCAAGAGGAACTGAAGCGCCCACTGGTCTTGACTGTCGCCACCGGGTGAGCCGAAGGCGAGGTAGGGAGTCCCGTCTTTCAGCGCGAGCGAGGGCGTCAGTGTCGTGCGCGGCCGTTTGCCCGGTGCGAGGCAGTTCGGATGATTCGGTTCCAGTGAAAACATCTGACCGCGGGTACCCAGGGGAAAGCCGAGCCCGGGAATGACCGGGCTCGACGTCAACCATCCGCCGCTGGTCGTGATGCTCACCGCGTTTCCGGCCGCATCGATGACGTCAAGTTTTGTCGTGTCCCCGGACGAAGCGAGCGCTTGATCCACGTCTGCCACCGCCGCGTATTCGGTCAGCGGCGCGAATCCTCCGGGTCGGAGCTCAAGGCTCGCCGATGCCTGGTCGATAAGCCGCGCGCGTTGAGTGGCGTATGAATCGTCGAGCAGGCGCTCCATGGGCGATTCGGTATGATCCGGATCTCCGTAGTAGAATTCCCGATCCGCGAAGGCGAGTTTCATCGCCTCTGCCACGGTGTGAATATAGCTCGCCGTATTGTGTCCCATGGCTTGCAGATCGAAGCTCTTCAGCAGACTCAGCGCTTGAAGCAGAACCGGTCCCTGGGACCAGGGCGGGCACTTGGTTACTTCGAGGCCGTTCCATGAATACCGTGCGGGTTCCTCCAGGGTTGGCTGGTATGCCGAGAAATCTTCCAGTGTCAACAGGGAGGTATGTGCATCGCCCGTCGCATCCAGGCAGGGTACCCGGGTGGCGAAGTCGAGAATGTCCCTCGCGATTTCCCCTCGGTAGAATAGATCTGTTGCTGCGTCGCATCCGGCCGCCCGGTTTACTCCTCCCGCGGAATCGATCAGTTGTTTCAGAGTCGACCCGAGAGCGGGATTCTTGAATACCGCGCCTGGATCCGGGGGTGCTCCGTCGGGCAAAAACAGTGCGGCGCTCGCCGGCCACTGCGACCGGAAGCGGGGGGCCATCCGGGCGATGGCGTGGTGCAGGTCGTCCGCCATTGCGAATCCATCGACCGCAACGGCCATTGCGGGTTCGAGTACCGCGGCCACATCCAGGGTTCCGAAGTTTTTCAAGAGAAACATGTAGGTGGCGAATGCCGGGGGGACGATGGCCCCTAGAAATCCGTCGCCGGGAATTGCGGTAACGCCGAGTTCCCGCATGGCCTCTATCGTTGCCGCGCGTGGAGCCGGGCCGTGCCCGCTGACCGCAAAAACCTTCTTCTCCCCGGCGGGCCATGCGAGCATGGGATTTTCTCCGGCAAATCCATTTTGATGCGGCTTCAGAACTTGGAGCGCAATGCCCGCCGCCACCGCGGCATCGAAAGCGTTTCCTCCGGACCGCAGGATATGGATACCAATTTCGCTGGCGAGATAGTGTCCGGAGGAGACTGCCCCGTTTCGCCCGAAAACGGTTGGCCTGCCTCCGTGCATGGAGCCTGTAGAGAGTTTCATTTCCTTTGTTCCCGGGCCAAATAACTGATCGGCCGCGGTGCTCGCGCGGCTCGGTCTCCTATAGTGGGATTCAATGGAATGAGAGTCCACAGGAAAGAAGCGTGGCACGGCGATGGTTCCATGCTTGGGGCTTTGCTACACGGATCGGATATCCGTGCTACGTGACTTCCCCTATCGCAACGCACCCACCGGCGCCCTGACTTTGCAGTTTGTGATTGAAGATCAGCCCAGGATGGATAGGATTACCCGCTAATTCAAATCCAGCGAGGCAAGGTATGAATCGATTTACAGATCAGGTTTGTGTAGTGACCGGGGGTGGCAGCGGTATCGGAAAAGTAGTTGCGCACCGACTCGCGTCGGAAGGCGCCAACGTCTTCATCTTCGAGCGGGTCGTTGATATGGGGAAGGCGGCGGCTGACGAAATCAGGAGCGGCGGGTTCACTGCAGATGCCTTGGAGGTGGACATCGCCGATGAGGAATCTGTGCAGTCGGGAGTATCGCATGTCCTGAATACGGCAGGGAAACTCGACGTCATGATCAACTGCGCGGGCATCGCGGGACCGACCAACACGAAGATTCTTGATTACACCACGGAAGCCTTCGATGAGATTTACCAGGTAAACCTGCGCGGGTCCTACCTGATGACCAAGTATGCCATTCAACCGATGCTCGATCAGGGGTACGGTAGAATTCTTTTGTACTCATCAATCGGCGGCAAAGAGGGCAATCCGGGTATGTGTGGATATGCCGCGACGAAATCTGCAGTGATTGGGTTGGTGAAAGGGGTCGGCAAGGAATACGCGGAATCGGGGGTGACCGTGAATGGCCTTGCCCCCGCAGTGATCCGTACGCCGATGGTGGACGCCTGCGACCCGGCGATGGTCGATTATATGACGGCGCGGATTCCCATGCAGCGAACGGGGACCATGGACGAGGCGGCGGCCATTTCCGCCTTCATCGTGTCGAAGGAATGCAGCTTTTGCACCGGTTTCGTGTTCGATATCAGCGGTGGTCGCGCTACCTATTAAATCTTCAAAAAACGTAGCAAATAGTATTTCCCATGGAAATAGTTGACGCAGGCGTTTTTTTTTGATACTAATACGGACCCGCGAGTGCGGGTATGGACGTTTCGTGCACCACTCGTCGCGGCGTTGAGCGGTCGAAGGTGAGACCGTTCAACGCCGCACTTTTTTGCATACTCTTCCGCCTGGACCCAAACCTGCCGCCGTCCCCGAGGTTTACGGAAGGCGGATCCATCCGCAGGCGTGGCGCATCATTCCTCCGTATCGGATTCCCCATGACCTGTACCGAGATCAAAGTGGGAGGGGCTCTGCTTCATGGTTCCCCCGAATCCGCCAAGCGGGATGTGCTGGAACGCTACGGGGAACCCTACGTGCGTCTCGGTCACGTCGATGCGATCGCGCCATTTTTCATGAGTATTGCCTGCGTCAGCGCGCCGTTGTCATGGCTGAGGGTAGCCAAACCCACCCAGGCCGGGCAGGTCGATCGATCCGCACGAACGCCACTTACCAGGTCCATGCGCGGTGAGCCGTGAAATCCCGCTCGCCGGATAAATGCGGACTACAGGTAGGTGATTGTGAAGGTGCCCTGGATCTGGGTGCCGGCCAGTGACCCGGTGAACGGTCCGCTGGTGGCGGTGGGAAACGCGAGGTTTAGTTCCGAGATGGGAACGTTCGGAGTTGTGCTGAAATCGCCCATGCGTAACAGGTACGGCTCATCCCGCTCCGATGTGTAAGACTGTAGTGTCGCGGTCGGGGCTTCGGGAAAGCTGGTAATGATCGCACCGGTCGCACCGCTGAAGAATCCGATCCGTATCCAGTTTCCCGGGAAACCTACGTCGATCGTTAAAAGCAGCTCCTTGGCCACCAGGCTTTGTGGTACCAGGAACGCCGTTTCAGTGTACTGCACCCTGCCGGGGGCGTAGTATACGGTTTCCGCGTCCGCATGTCCGTTGGTGAGCAAAGACAAGTCGACCACGTGAAGCGAGTCCGTGGCTTCGTGAATGTAGTCTTCGATGGGCTCCCAGGATCCGTCATCCAGCAGGTTTGTCGTGCAAGCGATCGAGTGACGCGCGTATTGCGAATTCGTGTGCGTCAGTTCCTGGGCGATCGGATCGAGCGTTGCCGGTATGCTCGATGTATCCGGAAGATCCGGATGATCCGCATCGAAATTGCCTGCAAAGGTTCCAATCCTCATGATTTCAACGGCGTTGATGACCACGTTCGTCAGCGGAAGATCCCCGGAGCCCGTTGGCACCGCTCCAATATCGAACACGATGTTTTCTCCGCAGATCACCTCGCCGAATACGGAGTGCTTGTCATCCAGGTTCGCGGTTGCCGCCAGGGTAATGAAAAACTGACTCCCGTTTGTAAAAGGCCCCGAATTTGCCATCGACAGAATCATCGCTTTGTTGTGACGCAGGGCGGGGTGAAATTCGTCAGCAAATCGATACCCCGGGCCCCCGTCTCCCTGGCCGTTGTGTGCGCCGCTCTGAATGACGAAACCGGAAATAACCCGATGGAAGATATGGCCATCGAAATACTTTGAAGCTCTGACCACGCCGGTATCGACATTCAACCAGGGTTTGGTCCCTTCGGCGAGTCCCACGAAATTGCCAACGGTCAAGGGTGCCTGGGCATAGTCGAGCCGGGCGGTAAAGCTTCCCATATTTGTATCGAACGCGGCGTATACACCGTCAGAGAGCGGAGCGTCCGCACCGGAATTCGCAGTGGAAAGAAGAAAAACTGTTAGAAGTGGAAAGAAAATGCGATTCATTCGGGATGTATGCCTCCAGGAATTCAACTTCACCATATACCAGCATTCTAGCAGAAACTTTGCCTTTTTTCAATAGGTCATCTGACCGCGCATGAATCTATCGCGCCGACTCTACCGGGTCACCTTTCTCAGCGATTTCTCGCTCATGCTGCTGATTTTCGCTATCAGCAGAGATCTTGCGGAGCGGCATGCCGGTCTGTGGACCATGGGTTGGGTCGGGGGCGGTACTTCAGTGGTCTACGCCTTCAGCAGCGTCCTGGGGGGACGACTTTCCGATCACTGGACACGCCGCACCATTGTTTTAGTCGGCGCAGGCGCGAACATTGTGAGTGCGTTTGGACTGATCTATTTCAGGAACTATTTTCCCGCTTTTGTGGCTGCCTACTGGGTGAGCGGTATTGCCGGAGGGTTGATTTATCCCGCCATCATTGCCTGGCTCAGCAGCACGGACGGGTCCGGCGCGCGGCCCACGCGTGATGCAACGCGGATTCTGTTCTTCTTCTGCCTCGCCTGGAATTTCGGGATGCTTTTCGGCCAACTTGCCGGCGGATTGTCTTTCCGCATTGACCCGGTCGCCCCGGTCGTCATTGCGGCGGTAGCGAGTCTAATCTCCATGCTTTTGATTCTGGCGACGCCGGCCTCCGCGCTACCGGCGCGGGCAACCGTAGCCGGCTTCGGTAGTGAAGAGGAAAATAAGCAATTGCTCTCCTCGGCTTTTGTGCGGGTAGCATGGGCAGCAAATGTGGCCAGTGCATACTGCATGGGGCTGGTGATGCATCTATTTCCCGATCTGGCGGTTGCACTGGGGGTACACGCGGACCGGCACGGCGCCTTTTTGAGTCTGATGCGTTTGCTGGTTGTCGCGATCTACCTGCTCATGCACCGCCTGGCATTCTGGCATCACCGATTTTCAGTGAATCTCATTGCGCAATTGTCGGCGATCGGCGGCCTGTGCCTACTCAGTCGCGCCGTTTCGGGCTGGGGACTGCTTGCAGGGCTCTGTGGCCTGAGCATCCTCATGGGGTACACCTATTTCTCCAGCCTTTACTATAGTACATCGGGCGCACACGACCGGCAAAAGGGCCGAGCCAGTGGAATTCATGAGGCGACATTCGGCCTCGGCCTGGCGTCCGGAGCCGTGTTTGGGGGGTATCTGGGGGCGGAATGGGGGCCCCGGGTCCCCTACCTGACCGGCATTGCGGTCGTGGGATTTTCCATGCTGATTCAGTGCCTGATCTACCGTCGCTACGTGGTGCCCGTTTCACGACTTGTCAAATCGCGCGAAATGGTACAAAAATAGGGAAATCAAGATTGTGAATTGGTACCAAGAGAAGGAGTAGAAAGTGAACTTTATTAATCTGACCGTTTTCTTCCTCACCCTGATGCTCGTCCCTCCCGATGCGACGGAAGTCAGCATCGACACCAGTGCGGAGAAGTTTCATCTCGCGCGATCCGAGCCCGGAGGCGGCGCCTGGAATTACTATATAGGCGATGATCGAACAAGGGCGCTCCCGGTTTCAACCAACGGCCGAACCATGAACATCCGCGACAAGGACCAGCAGACTATTAATTTCATGGACCAGTACCTCGAGTTTACGACGAATACAGTCTGGGGGAAGATGGATGTCATCACATTCAAGGCATTGCAACCGCCAAGTCCGATTCAGATAGAGCGTGACGGCACGTCGATCGAGATCACTCACGATCACGAAAAACACCCGTTCCAGGCCACGGTCTCTTGGAAAAAGGCCGTAAAGAAGCAAGAGTAGGTTGGCCTTCCAAGGCCGACCGGGAGCAAGAACTGACCGTGGGCCGAGAATGGTAGAGCGTGCTCCCCCCATTCGCTTTTCATGGCCTTCCCTTGCTCCGCTCGGGCTGGAAGCCTAAGCTACGGCGTAACAGATCACAGCTTTTGAAGCTTGAATTGATCCAGCGAGAGGCTGCATTCGCCCGGCGGAAGGACAATGAAGAGGTAGCACCGGATGTCCTGCCCCTTGTTCTCTCCTGAAAAGCGGAAGGTCCACTCCTGGTTGCGCCACGCGGGGGCGGTGCCGATGCTTTTCTCCTGGGTAATCAACTCATACTGGGATGGTGATTCCTCGTCTGCGTCCCGCACTTTTTCCATTCCCAGGATCTTCCACCTCGTGCCTCCCCGGCCCCCGTACCTCGAGAATGAAAAACTGTAGGATTCCCCGGTGGTGAGGGTAAACGCCTTGTCGAAAATCAGGCGGCGCGCTCCTTCCGTGCTTCCCCCGACCCAGCCCGTGTAGTTGTCGACATATTGAAAGGAAACGAATCGTTTTCCCTCCACAGGAGTAAGGATTTTCCCGCCGGCGCCGGGCAAAGATTCTTCGGAGGTTAAAAGATGCGCGCAATTTGACATGTTCTGCGCTCGCATCTCCGAATAGACGCTGCCGTTCCATGGCCCGAGTTTGTACCATACTGAAAAACCGTCGGGCACGATCCAGTGTGTGGACCGGTTCCGGTCCTTTTCAACATCCGTGCCCTTTACTGTGTCCGCTCCGGCAAAAACCGGGGACTCTTTCGTTCCCGAATTCAGCGCGATCCGAACCCGGCCGTCTGTCCCTCCCAACAGGAGATCGATCAGGCCGTCCTCGTTCCAGTCGCAGGGAAAGCCCGTCGACAGGGAGTCGGTCCCGGGGATTTTGATCTGGTTATCCAATTCCAGGATCGCGGGCGGGGGCGTGTTTCGGAGATAGGCGGAAATCGCCGATTGGGTGTTTTTCTTATCTTCCCTGCCTTTGTGGAATCGAAAGTCACCCTTCCGGGTACCCATGATCATGTCGTTGATTCCATCCCCGTTGTAGTCGGTCACCGCGGGAGTGAGATGCTCGTGGCCTTCGCCGTAGGCGAGAAAGTAGACTTTGTCCTCCACGAATCGAGGGTTGTTCCGGGTTCCGGCGTTGACGAGGAGCCGCACGCTGTTTGCCGAATAGGTTCCTTCTCCGAGGAGGAGATCGGGTTTGCCGTCGTCGTTCCAGTCCGCGACCCACGGTGCCATGTAGTTGCCGAGCGTTATCTTGTTGCGGCCAAGCTCCAGTTGCGGAAGCCGGTGGCTTGCCGGCGCCGAAAATCGCGGATCCACGTACCTCGGTATCCCCATCTTCTTCGCGAATTCGTGCTGCAGATTGTTTCCCGTGTTTTCGAATAGAACAACGTCACCGAAAAACGTCCCGATCAGAAAATCATGGTCATGATCGCCGTCCCAATCGGTGACGTGCAACTTGCTGCCGTACCCGGCAAAGGTGTGGAGAAAGGTTCCCGTCGTGAACGCCGGGACACCGGCCCGGCCGGAATTGAGAAAAATCCAGATGAAGCCCATCGCGTCGCAGACCACCAGGTCTTTCAACTGGTCGTTGTTCATATCCACGAAATTCGGGGAGCAGGAGAAGGGCGTTGGTTGCAGTGAAGTTCCGCCGCCTTCGGGCAGGACCGGCAGAGACTCGGTGCGAAACCGCAGATCGTTCTTGGAATCGACGCCGTCCCACAGGTTCTCGTAGACGATGACCTCTTCGCCATTCGCCTCCGCGATCAGGTTGGCGGGTGGTGTTTCCGGCGCAACCTGGGCAAACGCAGAAATGCGCAGTCCGGCGGAAAGCCCGACGCCCAGCAGCGATTTATGAACCGATGTGCTCATCTACAACAATGCATGGATTTCAACAAAATCCGCCCATCCTACTTCGCCATCATGAACTTGTCCTGGTACCGAACCAGCAGATGCACCACGACATTGACGCCGAACCGGTAGGAAACTTTTACATGTTCGTTGTCGTAATTTCGAAACACCACTCCGCTGTATTGTCCTGCCCAATGCGGCCCATAGGTATGCCCCCAACTGGTTCCTCCAAGGTTCACCAACCGGGTGTCCACATCGTTGTGATCGTCCAGCTTGGCCTCCCAGAAGTGGCCGTACCCGTTGAGGGTGTAGAGGACGGCAAGTTCATCCCCAATGTTAATCATCTCCGCCGGCTCCTGGTAAAAGTTCATTCCGGAGGGCAGACCGATTTGCGGGAAAAACGTATCGAACATCTCGTGATCGTCCGGAATCTCCTCGAAATCCCGGTCCGGCAGGACTCGCTTCATTTCACGGCGGAATGCCACGTCGAATCGTGATCTTCTTCCCGCCAGCGCGCTGTCCGCCCACACGCAGCCTCCCAGCATGAGATACTCCCGGAGGTTGTTGACCTCGGTCTCCGTCAGCGTGAAATCCTTGTGCCCGGTGAGGTAGACGAACGGCGGTTTGATTTCGAAGAGTTGTTCGGTGCCCACATCGAGAATCTCGGTGTGCTCGTTTGCCTGCAGCCTGTCCTTCGACCACTTGCGAATTTGGAACAGTAGATTCGGCACATCGTTGGGGTTGCAGTTCCAGTCCCCGTCCTGGTACTTCGCTTTGAAGATCGTGAAACTTGCCTTGGTGTTCCGTCCCCGGCCCTTGACCCCCCAACCCGCCTGAAAGTTTTTCACCGCGGTGTACCGCGCCCGCTTCGCGTCGGCGATCTGGCGGCTCAGATCCGTTTTGACTTTGAAGTCCTTAATTCGCGGCTGCTGGGTGATTCGTGGGCTGGGTGTTTTAACGAAAT
>Ga0310124_10003178_pt1 | contig 11123 bp, 6 predicted proteins | sample CB11b_AW_Bot5_MG_FD_203507 | JGI IMG/M metagenome (GOLD analysis project Ga0310124, IMG submission 203507) | Marine microbial communities from Western Arctic Ocean, Canada - CB11b_AW_Bot5 | ecosystem: Environmental > Aquatic > Marine > Oceanic | place: Canada: Western Arctic Ocean | collected...
TCGCATCAAGTGCGCCCTGCTAGCCTGGAGTGTCCTGGAGGACGGCGTCAAGGAGTACCGGGGGCTATAACGATAATACTCCTTACTGTGGCAGGGAATGGATGATAAGAGGCGCTCGCCATCTTAGCCAGTGATCCCTGCCTTGCCAAGCGCGCTTTGACTTTCGCCTGGTAGCTGGAGGCCATGCTGCTGGCCTGCCTGGTACATCTGCCGTACGGCCTCTAGTGTTGTAGAAGTAGGTTGCAGCCCCTCACCCAAGTGGTCTGCCAGATCAGGCAGTGAGTTATAGGCTTGATCCACAGCCCAGTGAAAGGAGAGCAACCAGGCCAGTTCGCGTTCATTGGTCGGAACAGGCACATCGCTGAGATCGATCAGATCATTGTTCACTCTGGTGTAGCGCAGGATTCCCGCCCTGTCCTCGGCATCCCGACCGTAGTAACGTCTGCGCCTCAGTTCCACCACCCGCCGCGTGTACTCCTCCTCACCGTAGATGGTGCGGGGTAGCCACTCCTTACGCAGGTCCAGTACCGTATCGCCCGCCTGGTTGACTATGGCCACGGCCACGTCGGAGCGCAGGACATCGTCATATTCGAAGGTGACGGCTTCACGGAGCAGGGCCTCCTGCAGCATAAGTGTCAGCTCGCGAGGTATCTTCTTGTAGTTGGCTCCGCTGGCTTCGTCGTTGGTATCCGCGCCTACTCCACCGGTATTGAACACGTAGTAGTCCATAGGCAGGCCGCCCTTTGTCATCTGCTGCAGGACGTCCGCCATCAGGTTGGCGTTGTCGTCTTCCAACCCGATAATGAACGGGTCCGAGAAGTATTCGACGTACGGCCTGCCTATGGCGCCGATAGCGGCGCCCATCTGGACTGCCTCACCGTACATCAGCACGCGGATGTACTGCTCTAGGCGGAGCCGACGCAGAGGAGGGATGATGGTGTTCTGGCGCATCACCGCCTGCCAGAAGACCTGATCCGTGTACTCCATAGGCACGTGGACCGAGTTTCTGATGTGACCGTCTGTCATGGCTTCAAGCAGACCATCGACGCCCTTCCTGACCAGCAGACGCGGGCGGGATAGGATCATGCGCATGTTGCGTACAGGGTTCCGTGAATAGTCCGGCGTACCCGTAGCTGGATCGACTATCACATTCTCCAGCGTCTCCTGAGGGTTCGGGGCGTCCTTGGTGCCCCTGAGCACATCGTAGGTGATTGGGTCGTCCTCGCGCGTTAGCCCAAAGGGGACGGCGTAGAGATTGTCTTCAGTGCCGTCGATGGCGTGAGATATTTTGAACCGTTTGCCGCCGCGAGTCGTCTCTATGGGCGTGGCCAGCGGCTGGATAAGCACAATGTCGTCGTTCATGGGATAGACCCCTTCTTCGGGGTCATCGGACAGCTTGAGCAGCTTGGACAGGTCGCTACCCGCCAACTCTATCATTATGGTCAGTGTGCTCTTCCCGTGCAGCGACGGCCCGATGGTGACACTAGCGGTATTCTTCAGTTCGCCAGTTAGTGTCCTGGTGCGAGCCATGCTCAACGCCGCCTGCACAGCAAGCCCATTGTTCTGTTTGACCTTGAACATTGCTATAGAGAGGGGACCCATCTTGTGCTCTCCCACGTAGTCGAATCCCAGGTGGAGGGACAGACCTTTGGTGGGCGCCTTGAGTATCAACTGCGTCAGGCCTGCTTCCCTGACTCTGGCTTTCAGGTCGTCAGGTAGGCCCAAGTCTTCCAGCCAGTTGGGGATGGAGACCTCCAGGATGTCGGCGGGCCCGGTGCGTTCGGCCTCCGGAAGGTCAAAGGTGAGTTGCCGCCACATGTAAGGGGGCTGCAGGTAGTGGGTGCCGAATAGGAGCTGGCGTGCATGCAGCGAGCGTCCGGGGGCGTCGCCGATCTGCCGGTCGAACTGAACGATGGTATCGCCAGCGGCGAATCTATCCTTCATATACCTGCTTATGTGAGGGAATACATCGGCGAAGAGGGCCTGATTCGACTCCTCGAAGGCCAGGGAGTCGCGGTTCCTGGTGAAACCGTCTATGAAATACTGGGTCAGATCCGGTCGGCGCGCCACGCCCAACTGGCTGAAGAAGGCCAGGCCGCCGCTGTCCAGCCGCACTACAACGTCCGGCCACACCCGGGCCGCCGCTCTCCCCGCAGCGTTGGCCTCCTGGCCATCCTGGGTAAGTTGAGCAGCATCCTGAAGGAGCTGCTCCCGCTGCTCAGACGGCAGATCCTGGAGAATAGACATGCGCCCTATGAGCCATTGGTCATCCGGGTTGAAGAATTCGCTCCCGGGTGCATGGCCCTCCCTGGCCATAGCTACCAGTCCGTCCAGGGCACTCAGAAAGGCAGGCACTATGGACGGGCCTGCTAGGGGGCTGCTATCACTTACCAACAGACACCTCAGCACATGAAAATGAAGGGTGGACCCAGACTCATGCTACATGTTTCCAGGGCCTGTGGCAACGTTTTCCGACGCCGGGCACGGCTAAGATGCCATCAAGGAGGTGTGCCCTGAAACTCGCCAGGCCCAGCATCTCTGGCCGCGTCCATCGCGGCATTGTCGAAGGCGAAACGGTAAAATTGGTTCGCGGGATCCCCTTCTGAGGCCAGCTCCAGTCCACAGATTCTAGGCGTGATACTGCTGCCCGTTACCTCACCATTGCAGGTCATCGGTGGGGTCGTCGCCAACTACCCGGACCACGTCACTCAGAAGAATGACAGCCACAGGGGAGCGTTCCCAGATGAGTGCCAGCAGGTCAAACATTTCCCGCTGCTTCGTAGGCACGCCCGGAATCACGAAGTAGGGCTAGTTTACGCCCAGATCCCATAGCCCATGCGGCGGGGCCAATGCTTGAATCACGTCATATCCCGCATCCTCCAGCCAGTCCCGGAGTTCTTTCCCAAAAGCGGGTACCTCTATTATCGCTGTAAGTACCTATAACTGTTCCATGACTGCCTCCACCAGCTGTAAGCAACAATTCTTACAGCTGGCAAGATGCGCCATAGCTACTATCGCCCGAATGTTTGATTTCAGGGTGAGAAGAGTTTGGCGGAAGCCATCCTAACGGGTTAATCCATTTGGGCTAGCCTTGTCACTCCTGCTCCCGCTCTGATAACGTAGTCTCAAATTCAGCATAGCCTGAGAGGTGTAGGTGAAAGCGTCCCTCTTCGTCAGCTGCCTTGTTGACCAGTTCTACCCGGAGATCGGGGAAAGCGTTGTCAAAGTGCTCAGGCACCTGGACGTTGATTTGGACTTCCCCTCCGGCCAGACCTGCTGCGGCCAGCCGGCCTACAACTCGGGCTTCGTCAGCCGCGCCGCACCACTGGCCCGCCGCGTTCTGGACATGTTTTCCGACAGCGAGTATGTTGTCATACCCTCGGGCTCCTGCGGCGCTATGCTCAAGGTGTTCACCCCGGATCTGTTTCGAGACGACCCGGAGCTGGAGGCGCGGGCCCGCTCCCTAGCAGAGCGCACCTACGAGTTCTCCCAGTTCATTGTCAACGTCCTAGGCATCACAGACGTAGGAGCCAGCTTCCAGGGCAAGGTCACCTACCATGCGTCGTGCCACCTGCTGCGCGAACTGGGCGCGGCCACGGAGAGCCAGGCACTGATCCGGGCTGTTCGCGGCGTTGAGTTTGTGGAGATGGACGGCGCGACCGCCTGCTGCGGCTTCGGCGGCACATTCGCTGTCAAATACCCCGAAATATCGGGCGCCATACTTGAGCCCAAGCTACGCAGCATAGAAGCTACCGGCGCCGACGTACTGGTGGCCGCCGATGCCGGATGCCTGATGCACGTGGCCGGCGTTATGAGCCGGCTGGGAATGAAGACACGGCCGATGCACCTGGCCCAACTCCTGGCCCAGGAGGCGGTCTGATTGCCCAGATCCCGACCTGTCGGGACACACATATTTTCTGTTGTGGCCTGGGTGGAAAGCACTTAACAGCAGTAGAGAACGTGGGTGCCCCGGCCAGTCGGGACCAAGGGCAGATGGCTAGACACACTAGACGCAGGTAACACAACAATGCAGATAAAAACCCAGAACTTCACTAAAGCGTCATCGCGAGCTCTGGCCGACGAACAGCTTCAGCACTCGCTGAACGGCATCGTCGAAGGGTTCGACCACGCCCGACAGGAGGCGATACGGGAGCTTACACCTGAAACGTGGGATACCTACAGGGATCGCGCCCGTGAGATCAAGCGTCACACCATAGAGCACTTGGACTACTACCTGGGCCTGCTCGCAGACCGTATCCAGGACAGAGGCGGAACCGTCCATTTCGCACAGCAATCCAGCGACGCCGTGGACGTTGTACTGGACCTGGCCCGTGCCAGAGGCGTGAAGCTGGTTACCAAGGGCAAGAGCATGGTTTCCGAAGAGATGGATCTGGACAGCGCCCTTGAGGCCGACGGCATAGAGGCAGTGGAGACGGACCTGGGTGAATACATCATCCAACTCGCAGAGGAGACGCCGTCCCATCTCATCGCCCCGGCAATGCACAAGACCAAGGAGCAGGTCGCGGAGCTGTTCAGAGAAAAGCTGGGTGCCCGACGACTGAGAAGCATTCGTGACATGACAGTCGCTGCCCGGCGCACCCTACGAGGCAAGTTCCTACAGGCGGACATGGGCATCACAGGCGTCAACTTCGCCGTCGCGGAGACGGGGACGATCGTAATCGTAAGCAACGAGGGCAACGGACGCATGTGCACCTCGCTGCCAAAGATACACGTGGCAATCATGGGCATGGAGCGCATCGTGCCAGCCCTGGAGGACATGGCCGTAATGTTGCGGCTTCTTCCCAGAGCGGCTACGGGCCAGGAGATCACCAGCTACGTGACAATGGTCTCCGGCCCACGCCGTGCCCAGGACGAGGACGGCCCAGAGGAGTTCCACCTTGTGATCCTGGACAACGGACGCAGCAAGCTCCTTGCCGACCCCGACCTGCGGGAGGCGCTGTACTGCATACGGTGCGGGGCATGCCTCAACGCCTGCCCGGTGTATCAGAAGGTGGGCGGCCACGCCTACGGGTGGGTCTATCAGGGGCCCATAGGCGCTGTGATAACTCCAGTGATGGTTGGCCTGCCCAAGGCCAAGGATCTGCCGTTCGCCTCCACTCTGTGCGGCGCCTGCCGGGAGGTATGCCCGGTGAGGATCGATATTCCACGCATGCTGCTCAAGCTACGCACCCAGGTCAGCGAGGGCGACCGGTCACAGCGCAAGGTATCCCTTCGAGAACGACTGGTGATAGGAGTGTGGAGCCGTATTGTATCGTCGGAGCGCTCACTGGCACTGGCACGTGGCGTCGCCGCATTCATTCAACGCCCCTTCTCCAGACTGGGCCACGTGCGCCGCATCCCACTGCCGCCATTCTCCAGATGGACTCGAAACCGGGACTTCCCCGCCCTGGCTCGCCACTCCTTTCATAAGCTGTGGGCCAAAGAGTTGAAGAGCAATGACTCCTAATACGGTCGAATATAAAGGCGGCGAGAGAGTTCAGCGAATGCACAGCTCGTTCTGCTGGATACGTGGAATAAAGGCATGACACCCACGTCTCGCGATGACTTTCTGGGCAATGTGCGCCGCGCCCTGGGCCGGAGCAGCCCCAGCGCTGTGCCTGAGTACGCACCGCTGAAGATACGCCGGAACGACCAGCGGCAAAAAGTGGTCACAATAGAGGCAAGGATCCAGGCACGCCGCGCTGAACTGCTGGATCGCCTGAGCAACGAGGCGTCCGACCGGGGGTGGCAGGTGTGCCGCGCGCCATCCAGCGAAGAGGCAGTAGCGTACCTGGTCGCCCTGGCATCCAGAAAGCGCGCCGGCCTCATCGTGCGCTCTAACCATCAGGTATTTCAGAACGTGCCCCTGGACGACGCCCTGCGTAACCACGGTGGACGGGTCACAGTGGTAGCGACAGACCGCAGGACATCCCGCGAGGCGCTGCGTCAGGAGATGGGCCGTGCCGACATGGGGATTACGGGGGTGGACTACGCCATCGCCGAGACAGGCACCTGTGTCCTGGTGCCGCGCAAGGGAGTCAGCCGGGTCGTTTCGCTGCTGCCGCCTATCCACGTTGCGCTGGTGGAGCCGCACCAGGTGTACGAGACGCTGGACGACCTGTTTGCCCTGCGCCGCCTGGCCTTCCTACTAGGCAGAGGCGACATGGGCAGCTACCTGAGCTTCATCAGCGGCCCCAGCCGTACCGCTGACATTGAGCAGACGATTGTGGAGGGTGTACACGGCCCCGTGGAGGCCCACATGGTGATACTAGAATCGGCGGAAGGTTAGCGGCGGCCTGCGGTGGGGGCAGGCTGGAGCCTCACCACTGGAGGCCATCCAGCTATCGCATGGCAAATGCAGAGATTTCAATAGGTGAAGCATGCCAGATTGCTCTGGCTGCGCAAGGATTCGGAAACCAGCCGCCGACCGGACAGCCGGACGCACTCGCCCTGGGAGAGGCCGCAAGTGGTTTGGGTGCGATTCAGATCGACTCAGTCAATGTGATTGTCCGCTCCCATTACATGCCACTGTTTTCGAGGCTAGGGCAGTATCCGATGGAACTGCTGGACGACATCGCCTACCGGCAGCGATCACTATTCGAATACTGGGGACACGAGGCGTCTCTAATACCAGTTTCACTCTACCCGTTGTTCAAGCATCGGATGATGGACGCGCAGCCCGGCAGCAGAGTCGCTCAACTCCTGAAATCGGAACCTCTTTATGTGGAATCGGTTTTCAGAGAGATACAGGAGGGTGGGCCGCTCGTCGTGTCCGGTCTAAGCGACCCGGGCCAAAGGACCGGGCCCTGGTGGGGCTATAGCAAAGGAAAGATCGCTCTGGAATGGCTATTCGCCACGGGTCGATTAGCAATAGCGAACCGCAGGAACTTTGCCCGTGTGTATGACCTAGCGGAGCGGGTAATAGATTCGCAACACCTGAATGCACCCGTTCTCCCGCGTGAGGAGGCTGTCCGTGAGTTGCTACGGACCTCTATCCAGGCATTAGGCATCGGCACTGCCGCGGACATCGCGGACTACTATCGGATCCGACCGCAGCTAGTTAAGAAGCCATTGAGTGAACTTGAAAACGATGGCCATCTGGTAAGGGTGGCGGTAGAGGGATGGAACGAACCGGCCTATATCCGTTCCGGGGTCACCGCGACAGATAAGGTAGAGGCAACGGCACTACTGTCCCCATTTGATTCGCTGATCTGGAAGCGCGACCGCATGGAGCGGTTGTTCGGGTTTAGGTACCGCATTGAGATATACGTGCCACAGGCAGCCCGTAAGTACGGCTACTACGTAATGCCATTCTTGATGGGCGATCAGCTGGTCGCTCGAGTAGACCTCAAGGCGGATCGGCTGAAATCGACCCTAATCGTCAAGAGTGCGCATTTGGAGGAGGGCCAGGATTCCGGTCAGGTTACCGGTGAACTCGCCCCGCAGCTAGGCGCAATGTCGCGATGGTTGGGGTTGGAGCAGGTCAGTGTCGATAGGCGTGGGAATCTGAGTCGGGAATTAACCGCTGCCATGCGGAAACAATAGTTATAGAGGCAGGCCTAAACCTCCCCTTCCAAAAGGTTGAACACCATGCCCGTGGGCAACTTGGGATGGAAGTAGGTGGACTTGGGAGGCAGACGCTGACCGGCGGACACAACCGCTTGGAAAAGGTCCATCGGGAATGACTTGAGGAAGAAGGCCATCTGCTCACGACCTTCCACCACGCTTTCCCACGCCTCCACCGGATCATGGGCGTATGTAATGTAGTCAGAGAGGGCATCTCCCAGAACTGGTTCCAGTACCTCCTGGTGGAGCACCCAGCCCTCCGACTCCCACAGACCGCCCTCACTACCGGCACCTTTGAGCGTAAGCAGGTATGGCCCTTCGCCGTCGGGGCCCAGCAGGCCCAGCGATGTACCCCTGCCCTCACGTACCACCGCCTCCTCCAGCGCCTTGGGCGAGGAGGGCTGGGTTTCAAAGGTCTGTATTTGGAACACCTCCAGAAGCCTGTTGCGCACCGCCGTCAACGTCGGCGGGTCCATATGCCCCAGAGTGCGGTGATACGGCAGCACCAGCAGGCCTGGATCGTCGAAATCTATTAATGTCACCATCGCAAAGTTGAATGCGTCCTGTTCCTGCCACCTCCCGGCTCTCTGCCGGGCTAGGTCACGATAACGGATCGCAGTCTCGTACCTGTGGTGCCCGTCGGCGATGAAGAGCGGCGCATCTGCGAGGACCGACTGCACTGCGTCGTACAACTCGGATGCGTCGACAACCCACTGGGCCATCTCGCTACCATCGCCGTCTTCAGCGACTGAATCAGGCGGCGTGCCCATCACATGCTCCATGCCGTTCCTGATGAGGCCCTCCGGGTCCTGGTACGCGCACATCACAGGACTCAGGTTAGCATTGCACGCCTCCATGAGCCGCAGCCGATCCGCCTTGGGCCCGGACGTAGTCTCCTCATGCGGCAGCACGATCCGGCGCTCGAACTCCTCCAGGCGAACCAGCAGTGTGAGCTCCCAGCGCTCCCACTGTTGGTTAAGGTGTGGGAACCTGTGGCGCACCACATAGTAGGACGGACTCTCGTCAGTGACAAGCACACCGTCCTGCCGCCACTTTACCAGGTGCCGTGCGGCAGCGGCGTAACGCTCCTCCGAACCGCCCTCGGGAAGCTCCAGGTGCACCGCGTTGTAGGGGCTGCGCCCCGCCAATGCCTGCCGCTCCGTGGGCGATATGACATCATATGGAGGACAGACCAAATCACCCAGGTGGACAGTTGGATTAGAAGCATATCGCAGACCGCGAAATGGACGGACTTCAGCCATGAGAATTCCTTATAGATTATCTGTGGACTATCTCGAGCAGACTATCTAGGACAGTATAGCGAGCCAAGCAGTCTGGGGTCTACGAGGCCACAAGAGTTGCAACAGTCGCCAAGATACCGACCCGTGAAGATATTGCCCGTGCTCTCCGACAACGACAACCATGAACTTAGCCTCGGAGCATCCGAATAGTACGTCGATATAGTTAGTTCGGAATCGCACGCGTAACCGCGATTCGTCGCAACCTCTCCTAATCCCAAGGCCACATTGGGTGACTTTTCCGGCCTCTGTAAGGCCTGTCTGATCGACCGTGGATTCGGGGGGTATTTCCGACTTAGGCTGAAGACCTTTCAGCAGTTCAGAGGGAATTCTCTCCGCACTATCCCTTGCCAGCTCCTCCCTCATGTCGCTTCTATCTACTTCCTGGTTCAGAAACATTTCTAAGCTTCACAATGGAGGTGAACCTTATGTGCAATAGCCTATTGTTGAGCGAAGGGGGACATCCCCTTGAACCCCAGGCAGGAAACCTGGGTTTCCTGCACCTTCCGTAAACGCCGTAAACGGGGCGATGTCATTGTGTACCTGTCATGCGGTGAACGGTACATCAGCCGATCATAGGCACCGACAAGCTTCCATTGCTATACTCTCAGCAGCTATGTTGCAGTCCGTCTTCCGGCAGGCTCCGCAACGCGAAGGCCCTCCAATGACAAACCAATCGATGAACCAGCGTGCAGACGATCTCCGCAAGGAGATCAACTACCACAACCACCGCTACCACGTCCTGGACGACCCCATAACCAGCGATGCCTATTTTGACGAACTCATTCAGGAGTTGACTGCACTTGAGGAGCAGCACCCTGAGCTGGTGACACCCGATTCGCCAACCCAGCGTGTGGGCGCAGCGCCCGCCGAGGGGTTTACCGAGGTGGAACACCCCATCCCCCTCCTGAGCCTGGGCAACGCATTCAACATGGACGAGTTCCGCACCTGGCACAGTCGCGCCTTGGATCTGCTGGACGGTGCCGCGTTCGACATGGTATGCGAACTGAAGATAGACGGCTTGGCCGTTGCACTGACATACGAAGACGGCAGGCTGGTGCGCGGCGCAACCCGCGGCGACGGCATTCGGGGAGAGGATGTCACATCCAACCTACGCACGATACGTAGCATTCCGCTTGTAGTTACGGCTGTCACGAGCGAGTGGCTGCCCCGGCGCTTTGAGGTACGCGGCGAGGTATATCTACCCAGGTCTGCATTCAATCGGCTCAACGAGGAGCGCATCGCTCAGGGCGAACCGCCTTACGCCAACCCACGCAACACGGCTGCGGGCTCACTTCGACAGCTCGACCCCCAGATGACCGCCTCCCGACCCCTGGACATATTCGTATACTCCTTGGGCTACGCGGAGGGCGCGGAGATGCCAGGAACCCACTGGAAGACCATGGAGATGCTCAAGGAACTGGGCTTCAAGACCAATCCGGCCAACACGCAATGCCACACAATAGAGGAGGTTGAGGCATACTACAACCGCTGGCTGGAAGATAAGGAGAGGCTCGACTACGGTGCAGACGGCGTGGTGGTCAAGATAGACCCACTGCCCTACCAGCAGCACCTTGGCGTGGTGGGCCGCGAACCGCGATGGGCCATCGCCTACAAGTTCCCCGCCATTCAGCAGATCACACGCCTTCTGAGAATAGAAATCAACGTAGGACGCACCGGCAGCCTGAACCCATTCGCCGTCCTAGAACCAGTAACCGTGGGCGGCGCCACCGTCCAGATGGCAACGCTCCACAACGAGGACGACATACGGCGCAAAGACATACGCGAAGGCGACTGGGTCATTGTGGAGCGCGCTGGCGATGTCATACCGAGGGTCGTAGGGCCTGTTGTAGCTCGACGCACGGGCGAGGAAAAAGAGTTCCGCATGCCTGAGGTGTGCCCCACCTGCGGCCAGGCTGTGGTCCAACCCCTGGACGAGGCAAGGACGTATTGCGTCAACGCCGCCTGCCCGGCTCAGTTCGAGCGGCTACTCATGCATTTCGTAGGACGCGGAGCCATGGACATCGAAGGCATGGGAGAGAAGTTGGCGCTATCACTCATAGAGGCCGGGATCGTACACGACATCGGTGACGTATATTCCATAGAACAGGAGCAACTAATATCACTGGAACGGATGGCGGAGAAGAGCGCCACCAACGTTATAGGCTCCATCCAGGCCAGCAAGCGGCGTCCCCTGGCCAACGTACTTGTAGCTCTGGGCATACGCCACGTGGGCTATGAGACCGCTGGAGCGCTGGT
>Ga0310124_10003187_pt1 | contig 11110 bp, 11 predicted proteins | sample CB11b_AW_Bot5_MG_FD_203507 | JGI IMG/M metagenome (GOLD analysis project Ga0310124, IMG submission 203507) | Marine microbial communities from Western Arctic Ocean, Canada - CB11b_AW_Bot5 | ecosystem: Environmental > Aquatic > Marine > Oceanic | place: Canada: Western Arctic Ocean | collected...
TCCCCCGCCTCTCTGACGCTCTTCAACAATGACGAATTCCAGTCGACCACAGGCAACTCCTGGGGCATGGCGATCGATCTCAACGCTTGTACCGGCTGCAATGCCTGCACCGTCGCCTGCCAGTCGGAGAACAACATTCCCATCGTCGGCAAGGAGCAGGTCCTCAACGGCCGAGAGATGTCGTGGATCCGCATCGACCGGTACTACGCGGGAGATCTTGACGATCCCGAGATTCTCCACCAGCCTGTTCCCTGTCAGCAATGCGAGAACGCTCCTTGTGAGGTGGTCTGTCCGGTGGGGGCCACTCTGCACAGCGAAGAGGGCCTGAACGACATGGTTTACAATCGGTGCGTCGGAACCCGCTATTGCTCCAACAACTGCCCCTACAAAGTGAGGCGTTTCAATTACCTCCAGTACGCGGATCGGGACACTCCCAGTCTCAAGCTCCAGCGCAACCCCGACGTCACCGTACGGTCTCGGGGGGTCATGGAGAAATGCACTTACTGCACCCAGCGCATAAACGCTGCCCGCATCGTCGCCAAGAAACGTGGCGGCCCCATACAGGATGGGGAAATTCAGACCGCCTGCCAGCAGGCCTGTCCCAGCGAGGCGATCGTCTTCGGGAACATCCTGGATGAGAACAGTCGCGTGTCCAAATGGAAGGACTCGTCCCTGAATTACAGCATCCTCGCCGATCTGAACACGAGACCGCGCACGACCTACCTGGCCAGAGTCAGTAATCCCAACCCCGAGATCAAGGGATAAGTCCTAAAAGGGCACCATGTCACAGCCGGTAAGGTCGACGCGACAGCAGTACACATCGCCTCCCCAGGAGTTGGGTGCAGGTCAGACGTCGCACACGACGATAACGGAAAAGATCAGTTCCGTCGTTCTGACTCCGCACACACCGATACAGTGGTTCATCGTCGTCTCTGTGGGTCTGATGGGGCTGGGACTCCTGCAGGTGGCCATCGGCTATCTGCTGTTCCAGGGAGTCGGTATCTGGGGTCTGAACGTCCCCATCGGCTGGGGTTTCGCCATTGTCCACTTCGTCTGGTGGATAGGAATCGGCCACGCAGGTACGCTGATCTCCGCCATCCTTCTGCTCTTTCGCCAGAAGTGGCGCACGTCCATCAACCGCTCGGCCGAAGCTATGACGATCTTCGCCGTCCTGTGCGCCGGCATGTTTCCCATCCTCCACACGGGGCGTCCCTGGCTGGCCATATACTGGCTGTTCCCCTACCCGAACTCCATGGATGTATGGCCCCAGTTTCGATCGCCCCTGATCTGGGATGTCTTTGCGGTCAGTACTTACCTGACCGTATCGCTCATCTTCTGGTTCACGGGCATGGTTCCCGATCTTGCGAGCTTCCGTGATCGGGCCAAGAATCCGATCGCCAGGGCCGTGTACGGGATGTTAGCCATGGGCTGGCGGGGGTCGGCCATCCACTGGGAGCGCTACGAGATGGCGTCCCTCATGTTGGCCGGACTGGCCACACCGTTGGTCCTGTCCGTGCACAGTGTCATCAGTTTTGACTTCGCCATCTCCATCGTACCCGGGTGGCACACCACGATATTCCCTCCCTACTTCGTAGCTGGCGCCATCTATGCCGGATTCGCCATGGTGCTCATTCTGATGATTCCTTTGAGGAGTCTGTACGGACTGCAGGATTTCATCACCGTACGGCACCTGGAAAACATGGGCAAGGTGATGCTCACCGCCGGACTCATCGTCGGGTACGGCTACTTCATGGAGCAGTTGATAGCCTGGTACAGCGCCAGCCTCTACGAATCGTTCCTGATGCAAAATCGGATGTTCGGTCCGTATGGAGGCTTCTACTGGGCCCTCCTGATCTGCAATATCATCATCCCGCAGGCTCTCTGGTCCAAGAAGGTGCGACAGAACACGACATGGCTCTTCCTCATCTCCGTCGTCATCAGTGTGGGCATGTGGCTGGAGCGATTTATCATCGTGATTACCAGTCTCCACCGAGACTTCATGCCCTCTTCCTGGGACATGTTCTACCCCACCTTCTGGGATTGGGCGCTCTACTTGGGAACCATAGGCTTCTTCCTAGTCGCCTTCTTTCTCTTCTTACGAGCTATGCCATTGATCGCCATGCACGAAATCCGAACCCTTCTCCCCTTCGGGAAAAAGGTAAAGTAGCGGGCCTGGCAACCGGCTTCGATGATCATGAACCAGAGTGGATCTGACTCCTACGGCCTCATGGCCGAGTTCGAAACGCCCGAGGAGCTCCTGGAGGCCGCCAGGCACACCTACTCGGAAGGGTATCGAACCATCGACGCCTACAGCCCTCTGCCCATCCACGGGCTGGCCGCAGCCATCGGATTTCCAAGAACCAATCTGCCTATCCTCACCTTCATCTGCGGTGCGGTGGGTGCGATCAGCGGGTATGCATTGCAGTACTGGGTCCACGTCATCGACTTCCCGTTGAATATCGGGGGAAGACCGCTGCACAGCGGTCCCATGTTTATCCCCGTCGCCTTCGAGGTGACCATCCTGTTTGCCGCCTTGGGCACCTTCCTGGCCCTGTGGATTGGCAACGGACTGCCCATGCCTTACCACCCGGTCTTCAATGTGGAAGGCTTCGAGCGCGCCAGTCAGGACCGCTTCTTCCTCTGCATCGAATCCAGAGATGCCCTTTTCGATGCCGATCGCACCAGCTCTTTCCTGCGGGGCTTCAATCCGGTAGAGGTATCGACCGTTGACTGGTAAGATGCCGACATGGCGCCCTCGAGCAGCCATTATTGCATTCGCTCTGGCGGGGGTACTGCTCCTGGGTGGCTGCGAGCTCCGGCAGGCTATGTACGACCAGCCGAAGTATGAGAGCTTCGAGGCCTCTGATATTTTCGAGGACGGGCTCTCTGCCCGCCGACCCGTGGAGGAAACGGTGGCCCGGGGTCAGCTCCGCCTTGACTCACATCTGTACGAGGGTATGGTGAACGGCGAGTTGGCAACCACCCTGCCTCTGGAACTCACAGAGGAACTCCTCGTCCGGGGCAGGCAGCGCTACGACATATTCTGCTCACCCTGCCATGACCGTACGGGTACGGGCAACGGAATGATCGTGAAACGCGGGCTCAAACAGCCTCCCTCATACCACATCGACCGTCTTAGAGAGGTTCCTATCGGTCACTTCTTCGACGTTATGACCAACGGCTTCGGTGCCATGTACAGCTCCGCGGCCAGAGTCCCCGTCAGAGACCGGTGGGCTATCGCCGCGTACGTGCGCGCCCTCCAGTTCAGCCAGGACGCCCAGTTCGACCAACTGCCCCCAGAGGATCAGAGGCAGCTGCCATGAACGAGGAGATCATTCGACAGTCGGAGGCCCTGAAGCCGCAGTTCGACTCCTTGAGGATGAAGGCCCTCGTCTGCGGCCTGGTGGCATCCGCCTTCGCGATCCTGGGGTTGTTCCTCGACCACGATCAGTTTTTCCGATCCTACCTGCTGGCTTTCATCTACTGGGTGAGCCTGTCCCTGGGGAGTCTCCTGCTCCTTATGGTTCACCACCTGGTGGGAGGAAGGTGGGGATTCGCTCTTCGCCGGCTCCTGGAGGGAGGCACGCGGACCCTGCTCCTCATGTTCGTGCTGGGCATTCCCGTGCTGCTTGGGATCCACGAGCTCTACGAGTGGAGTCACGAAGATGTAGTGGCCGGTGACGAGATCCTGCAGAAAAAGGCGGTGTTTCTCAATCCGACATTCTTCGTGATCCGCTACCTCATCTACTTTCTGATATGGGGCGCCATGGCTGTTCTGCTCAACAAGTGGACAGCTGAGCAGGACACCACGACGGAGACTTCCCCCACGAGGAGAATGCAGATCCTGAGCGGTCCGGGAGTCGTCGTGTTCGTCCTCATCACTACTTTCGCCGCCATCGACTGGATCATGTCCCTGGAACCTCACTGGTTTTCAACCATCTACGCTGCCATTTTCATCATCGGGCAGATGCTGATGACGTGGGCCTTCATGACCCTCGTGGCCGTGCAGCTATCGCGATGCCAGCCCCTGAGCGCGCTACTGACCAACGAACGTTTGAGAGATCTGGGTACGTTCATGCTCGGGTTTGTCATGCTCTGGGCCTACACTTCCTTCTCCCAGTTTCTCATCATCTGGTCCGGCAACCTTCCCGAGGAAATCACCTGGTACTACACCCGTCTCCAGGGCGGCTGGCAGAACGTGGGGTATCTGTTGGTGGCTTTTCACTTCGGCGTACCTATGGTTTTGCTCGTCTCCAGCCGGCTCAAAGCGCGAATCCCCATTCTGGTCTCCATTGCAGCAGGCCTAATGGTCATGCGGCTGCTGGACCTTTTCTGGATCACCGCCCCCGCTTTCGACAAGTCGGGGTTCACCATCCACTGGTTGGACGTCGTGCTGCCCATCGCCATCGGCGGCCTCTGGTTGTTCGTCTTTTACGGGCAGCTGAGCAAGCGATCCCTCGTGGCCCTGAACGATCCACGCTTTGATTTCTCAGCTCTGGCCGCCGAGGGCGAGCAAGCGCATGGATGATCCGATTGCATCTGAGAGCGGCAACGATGCTCGTGGATACGAGCGGTCCGACGCATCGGCCAGCATGCTGGCCAAGGTGGGCATCGTTCTGGCGCTTTCTCTGGTATGTATCTTCGTCGGGATCCTCGTTCTTTTCAGAGTGTTCAGCTATGTTGAACCTCTGCTGTTCGATCAGGAACCACACGCCCTGGCACAGACCAGGCAACCGGGCGAAGGGGCCCGCCTGCAGCTGGACCCTCCGCAGCAGAAGATCGACATGAAGGCCACCGAGGACCACGTGTTGACTACCTACGACTGGGTAGACCGCGAGCAGGGACTTGTGCGCATACCCATAGATCGCGCCATTGCAATTCTGGTAAACCAAGGCCGCCTGCCGCAAAAGACAGACAGCACGGAGGTCGAACAGTAGCGATGAATGCCACTGTGAGTGTGGTCGCCGTCGTCGCCATCCTGACGTGTGGGGCCGGCGCCCAACCCCTCGACAAGAAGCTGCTGGACCAGGTCGGCCTGGATCAAAACCTCGACGCGCAAATACCTCTCGACCTGTCGTTCACCGACGAGAAGGGCCGCACCGTCGCCATAGGAGACTTCCTGGGTGAGAGGCCGGCTCTGCTGACCCTGGTGTATTACGAATGCCCCATGCTGTGCACCCAGATCCTCAACGGACTGACGCGGAGTCTGCGGGTGCTCTCCTTCGATGTGGGAAAAGAGTTCGACGTTATCACCGTCAGCATTGACCCCGGCGAGACGCCGAGTCTGGCTGCGGCGAAGAAGGCGGAGTACGTGAAGCGGTACGGCCGGGCCAGCGCCGATCGCGGGTGGCACTTTCTCACCGGGCGCAAGGATCAGATCGAACGCCTGGCGCAGGCCGTGGGATTCCGTTATCAATACGACCCGGAAACCGGTCTGTACCTGCACGCCAGCGGTATCATGGTGCTGACCCCGGAGGGAAAGCTCGCCCGCTACTTCTATGGGGTCGACTACGCTCCCAAGGATGTGCGCCTTGGACTGATCGAGGCATCGCAGAACAAGATCGGCTCCGCGGTGGACCAGCTGCTCTTGTTGTGCTATCAGTACGACCCGTCAACCGGGAAGTACGGCCTGGTAATAATGAACTCCTTGCGCATCGCTGGCGGGCTGACGGTGGCGACAATGGTGGGTTTCATAGTCCTCATGCTGCGCCGGGAGCGTCGCGCGAAACCGCACGGAACCGTCGGTCCCCCTGCGTAAGGTATCCGGAATGCGTGTTCATTCGAGATGATGATGACGAATCGTGAAATCAGCTAACTGAAGATGTCCGACTACTTTCCATTGTTTCCCGAGCAAGCCTCCACCTTTGCAGTACAGGTGGATGGCCTCTTCTTCCTACTGGTCTCCCTGAGTGTGTTCTTCGCGGTAGGAGTGATGTTCTTCATCGTCCTGTTTTCGGTCAAATACCGCCGGCGATCCGAGGACGAGCGCCCGAAACCTATCAAAGGCTCCCTACCGCTCGAGTTGGCCTGGACTATCATTCCTCTCATTCTCTCCCTTGTGGTCTTTGCCCTCGGTGCGGGAATCGCTTTCAGAATGTACCGTGCCCCTGCGAATGCGATTGATATCTACGCCGTGGGCAAGCAATGGATGTGGAAAATCCAGCACTCTCAGGGCAAGCGCGAGATCAATGAGCTGCACGTCCCGGTAAACCAGCCTGTGCGCCTCACGTTGGCCTCAGAGGACGTGATTCACTCCTTTTTTATTCCTGCCTTCCGGGTCAAGAAAGACGCAGTCCCCGGGCGATATAACACCATGTGGTTCGAGGCCACCAAGGTGGGAGAGTATTACCTCTTCTGCGCCGAATACTGCGGCACTCAGCATTCCGGTATGATCGGGCGCATCGTCGTCATGAAGCAGGAGGAGTTTCAGGACTGGCTGAGCGGCGGAGCTACGGGCGAAACCATGGTGGAAGCGGGAGCGCGCCAGTTCCAGCAACTGGGTTGTGAGACGTGCCACAAGGAGTCCAACCAAGGGAGGGGTCCGAACCTGGTAGGCCGCTACGGGACTCCGGTGCAGATCACTACCGGGGAAACAGTGATGGCTGACGAGGATTACCTGCGGACCTCGATCCTTGACCCCCGCAGCCAGATCGTCGACGGATACGAGCCGCTCATGCCCACCTTCCAGGGGCAGATCAGCGAGGAGACGGTCATGCAGATTATCAGCTACATCCAATCTTTGAGTGATTCCCAGTAGGCGGTTGAAGACAACAGATGACAACAAACACAACAGCCAGTCAGACCAGCAGCGGGGACGTGAGCTACCTGAGCGCCAGCTACGGCATCAAGTCCTGGCTTCTGACCCTCGATCACAAGCGCGTCGGCATACTCTATCTGATTATGACGACCGTCTTTTTCATGGTGGGAGGACTTTTTGCGTCTCTCATCCGACTGGAGCTGTTGACTCCGCAGGGCGATGTATTCGAAGCAGACACGTATAACAAGCTGTTCACCATGCACGGCGTGGCGATGATCTTCTTCTTCCTCATTCCCTCCGTGCCGGCTGTTCTGGGAAACTTCCTCTTGCCGATCCAGATCGGCGCTCGGGATGTGGCGTTTCCCAAGCTCAACCTCCTGAGTTGGTACTGCTTCATGGTGGGCGGCACCCTGGCCACGTTCGCCATCGTCATGGGCGGTGTCGACACGGGATGGACCTTCTATACGCCTTACAGCAGCACCTACTCCAGTTATTACGTGGCGCTGGCCCTCTCCGGCGTATTCATCAACGGCTTCTCTTCCATTCTCACCGGTGTAAACTTCCTGACCACCATTCACAAGATGCGGGCCCCGGGGATGACCTGGTTCCGGCTGCCGCTTTTCATCTGGGCGCAGTACGCCACCAGCGTCATCATGATCCTGGGCACGCCGGTCGTGGCGATCACGCTCCTGCTCGTGGCACTGGAGAACCTGTTCAGAATCGGCATTTTCGATCCCGCCCTCGGTGGGGACCCGATCCTGTTCCAGCACATGTTCTGGTTCTACTCACACCCCGCGGTGTACATCATGATCGTGCCCGGTTTCGGTGTGATCAGCGAGGTGATCGCCTGTTTCGCCCGTAAGCGGATTTTCGGTTACACCTTTGTCGCCTTTTCCAGCCTGGCGATCGCGCTCCTCGGTTTTCTGGTGTGGGGCCACCACATGTTCACTACCGGCCAGTCCATGTACGCCGGCATGGTCTTCTCCTTCATCTCCTTTCTCGTCGGCGTCCCAACCGCGGTGAAGATCTTCAACTGGACCGCTACCCTCTACAGGGGCTCGATCTCCCTGGAGACCCCCATGTATTACGCCCTGGGGTTCATTGGCCTATTCATGCTTGGGGGCTTAACCGGCCTGTTTTTGTCCACCATCGCCGTGGATATCCATCTCCACGACACCTACTTCGTGGTCGCTCACTTTCACTTTGTGATGGTGGGTGGCATGGTGATGGCGTACCTAGCAGGAATCCACTTCTGGTGGCCGAAGATGACGGGCCGCATGTATCACGAAGGATGGTCCAAGGCCAGTGCCCTTCTGATCTTCTTTGGATTCAACCTCACCTTCTTCCCCCAGTTCGTTCTGGGGTATCTGGGGATGCCCCGAAGATACCACGTATACCCGGAGGAATTTCAGATCCTCAACGTCATGTCCACGGCCGGTGCTTCCATACTGGCCGTGGGATATCTGATCCTTTTCGCCTACCTCTTTCTCTCTCTGTTCGTTGGGCGCAAGGCTGGCCCCAACCCCTGGCGAGCCGTTGGGCTGGAGTGGGAGATACCCTCTCCCCCCGGTCCCCACAACTTCGATGTAACACCGATAGTAACGAAGGAAGCCTACGCGTACGAGGAGGCGGATGTCACCCGCTTTGGTGGCAACGCCAACGACGCCGAGGGGGAACAGATCCATCAAGAAGAAGGGGCGGAGGCCTAGACAGATGAGCTCGAACGCCCAGCCTGTGGCCCTGAATCACCAATTCGAGGATTTGCAGCAGCAGTACGAAGCCGCCAACATGGGTATGTGGGCGTTCATCGCCCAGGAGATCATGTTCTTCGGCGGACTCTTCGCCGGATACACCGTCTACCGCTTCAAGTATCTGGGTGCCTTCATCGAGGGCAGCAACCACCTCCCGATCGAGCTGGGTGCGCTCAACACGGCAGTTCTGATCGCCAGCAGCTTTACCATGGCCATGGCAGTTCGAGCCGCCCAGCAAGGAGCGAAGAACCCGCTCCTACGGTGGATTCTGGCCACCATGGTTCTGGGTACGACCTTCTTGGTCATCAAGGCCTTTGAGTACGCTGACAAGTATCACCATGGACTTCTGCCAGGATCTTCTTTTGAGGGCTCGGGCCAGTTGAAGATCTTCTTTTCCTTCTACTTCGCCATGACCGGTATGCACGCCCTGCACATGATCATCGGGCTAGGACTCATAGTCTGGCTGATTCCGAAGATCCGTCGGGGCACCTATACCAGTGAATACTACTCCCCCATCGAGAACTTCGGCCTCTACTGGCACTTCGTCGATATCATTTGGATTTTCCTGTTTCCTCTGCTGTACCTGATCGGACGGGATCCGTGGCCAATCATGTAGTTCCGGTAAAGATGTATGTGACGATCGTGGGGTGCCTGTTCTGCCTCACGGTGATCACGGTTCTGGCCGCATTCATCGAGTTGGGAGTCCTGAATACGCCCCTGGCTCTTGGAATCGCCCTTCTCAAGGCGACGCTCGTCGTCCTGTTCTTCATGCACGTCCGCTACAATACCCCGCTCATGTGGGTGTTCGCCGCCGCCGGGTTCTTCACGTTGATCATTTTTCTCGCCCTGCTGATGCAGGACTACATGAGCCGTGACTGGCAGCGGCCCCCAGCGGAATTCTTGCTCTAGTCGACGTGGGCAGTCGTGCGGCAGGCGGTCAACCTTCCTGCCGCTTCACTTCTTCTTGCTGGGCGGCCTGAGGCTGAAGTTCACCGTCAGCGCACCGTCCGCCACCTCGATCTCCTGAACCTTTCCCGCGAAGAACTCGTGCCACGCCTCGATGGTGTATTTCCCGGGGGGCACGTCCTCGATGGTGAAGCTGCCGTCGGCTGCACTCACGGCGAAGAAGGGATGCGGCAGGACGCCGACATACGCCGCCATCCAGGGGTGTACGTCGCACTTGAAGGGGATCATGACCTCGGGCTGCGAAAACTGCGTGCCGGGCACGGGTAGTTTTTTGACACGTGCAGGCATGGCCTTGTTGAACTCCTCGTTGACCATGGGCGTCATGTGCACGTTGTGCAAGAGGCGGTCGCTGTTGAGGATCCTCAGGGGCTGCCCCACCATCAGGCCCATCACACGCGGGGCGTACGCGCAGCCGACCTGATCCAGTTCCCCGGGTCTCTTGGGGGTTTCGAACGTCTGCCCCTCGAGGCCGGTCTTTATGTACACGAAGACGAACTTCACGTTCTTGTCAGCGTCGACGACGTAGCGCTCAGACATGTGCGGCTCCGTGTGCTTGGCCACACAGTCGGCATCGCTCTCCATCTTCACCGGTCTTACTGGCGGGATCTTCTTCGCATCTAACTTCACCACGCCACTGATGGTGCCAGACACCACGGGACCGGAAGCCAGAGCAATAGCGGCGGCGATTGCGATTGACAGCTGTCCAACGCCCATCTCATTCTCCTTCTATACTTGAGTTTCTGTCGATTTAGCGGAAAGATTTCGTCTGCTTTCACTCCTGCGCCGAGCGCTCCTCCTCGCCCCAAACTGGACTGCAAGCGTCAGCAAGGCGCCCACGAGGGCAAGGAGGTAAGGCTTGTTGGAGGCGGGCATTTCCAGGAGCAGGAAGTACCATGTGGATACCGAACACCGAGTTCCCACCTCCCCATTGGATCCGTCCCAGGCTGCAAAGGCGATCGGAATAAATGCGCCCGCTTCGAACTGGAGATCTTTCTTGTCCTCCGTCCGCAAGGATCTGTGGATCAAAAGCTGGTAGCGGCCATCGGCATACGCGATCCTGCCGCGCACATCCTGGGCATCCGCCGGCTGCTCCTGGAGCCTGGTCATGCCGTTCGCCCTCACCTCCCTGACGTCTCCCGACACCCTCGCCTCCGGCGACATAGATGGGCTCGCCTGCCAGACCCACGCGTATGCGGCGTGGCGTGCGTCACCCATGAGGAAATAGGGGCGCACCGCTCCGTCGGAGATCTTCGTGGGAAACTGCACGGCCAGGGCGTCGTCCCCGCCGTCTGCCTCGTCGTCAGCGGAGATGCTCAGCGAGGGGTCGTGCCAGGTCACGAGAAGGGCCACCTCTTCCCCGTTGTGCATGGACTTGGCGAACACGGCCGTCACGGTCGGCGTAAAGAGGCGGGGCTCGATGATGATCTGCCCGGCGAGGGGAAACATCACGCCCTCCCCTTTCCCCCAGCGCGGGTCATCGGCTGTCTGCGGCAGCTCGCCTTCCACGAGCGCAGATTCCAGGACGATGCCCACTTCCGGCTCCTGAGCCGGCGACAGGGAGCGCACGTAGTTGGCCAGGTGCCATGTCTGGACGCGTATGTCGCGCATGGCGTCGTCGTACTTCTCCTGTTCCTCA
>Ga0310124_10003188_pt1 | contig 11105 bp, 11 predicted proteins | sample CB11b_AW_Bot5_MG_FD_203507 | JGI IMG/M metagenome (GOLD analysis project Ga0310124, IMG submission 203507) | Marine microbial communities from Western Arctic Ocean, Canada - CB11b_AW_Bot5 | ecosystem: Environmental > Aquatic > Marine > Oceanic | place: Canada: Western Arctic Ocean | collected...
TTGGGAAACGCTACTGACCGCCCACAAAAAACGACAGCATCCACGGTGATAGCGGAGAACCATCGCTTGCAGTGATACCGTCTGTTAATTCGACAGAAACGTTCCTATATCGTTCAAGTTCTTCATTAAATCTAATCTCGAGTACACGATTTCTTCTTCGGTACGATAATTCAAATGTGATTCCGGTGTCAGTGCTTGATTCTGGTGTTGCAATGCCTGCGTAACGAACTTTGACATGCTCATTAAAGGAGACTTCGTCCATATCTCGTGAGAATTGGATGCGGACGGTGCTGTCCTCAGGGACATCAATATCGTCGGCGAGTGGTGCACTGAATATCACTTCAGGAGATGGTAGGCTCGGTGTATCTGAAGTCGTTGCTGAAGCGGCGCGGTTGGTTAGAGCTCTTGACAACGTGAGCGATCCAGCTTCAATCAAGATCATTCCGTCTTCGATAAGAACGTTACCAGTAACTTCAAGCCATTTACCGGTGTCTACGCGAGCCATGGTGTCAAGTTCGAAGCCGTCTCCCTTCGGCTCTTTTCCTACCACCCATACCGACGCATCGACCGAATGTAAAACAAAATCCCAGCGACTGGTTTCTGGTGCTTCAGGCATATCACCATACAGGTTGCGCCCACGAAAACGGCCCGTAACGGTTACACCTTTATCCATATAACGATGAGGTTCTAGGACAATATTACGAAGGGTTGTGACGTCAGGGTCAAGAGCAGGTCTGGTTGAACTGGCGACGATAAGCGGAAGCTCGCCTACCCCTGGCCATCTTTTGTGAAGCAATTGTTGTGAAATTTGCGTAATGGGAAGGCCAGACAATCTGGGGTCTTCTTCGTCTAGGCGTCCTACGTCATAAAAAGTCCCGATAATTTCGAGGCGCTCCCGTGCACCAGTTCGTAATGGCGGAATGTCAAGTGCGAGAATGCGCCTGGTATCGTCTTCACTTACGAGCCACGTCAGTACACCTTCGGCTATTACGTCGGTGATAACTACGACTTCTTCACGGTGAAAGAAAACGCGATGTTGTTGTAATATTTCGATACTAGCTGACCGGCGAATTGTTTGAGACGAAACGAATGTACCGGAGAGGCACGCCGTCACTACGAACACTAGCCATGCCTTCTGGCCCAGTATCATTTGAATAATTCTGCTCCTTGTAACGCATCTTAGCATGCAGGTGTTTGGGTTTGTTAAGCCTTGACCCATACAATACAGCGCCGTAGAATCGCAAACCCACCTCTACATTAAAAGTCGATGCGCAATCAGATCTCTGAGCTGACAACGAACAGGCTGTCTCTTTACCTTCGGTTCTTAACTGAGTTGGAGGAGAAAGATGTCAAGACGGTATCGTCGAAGGTTCTTGCAGAGCAATTTGGCTTGAATGCGGCCTTGATCCGGAAAGATCTAGCTCATTTTGGTGACTTGGGCGTCAGGGGCGTGGGGTATGTGGTTAAGGATTTACGCCGCCAGCTTCACACAATACTCGGATTGGACCGCAACCATAGAGTCGCAATTATGGGAGCCGGGAATCTTGGACTTGCATTGGCAGATTACCCTGGATTTCGACGAGAGGGATTTCGAATTGTGGCGTTGTTTGACACATTGCATAACAAAGTTGGGCAGCTTTCTCGCAGTGGAGTCAAGATTTACGACATACGTGAATTGCGTAACGTTGCCCGCCGTGAAAACATAACGATAGCCGTCATTGCGGTGCCGGCGGCATCAGCGCCGCAAGTAGTCAAAACAGTTGTGCAGGCTGGAATAAAAGCAGTTCTGAATTTTTCGCCCGGTGCTTTGCGTGTACCGGATGACGTCAAGCTTAAGAGCGTTGACCTTACTGTCTCGCTTGAGAGTCTGTCTTTTTATTTAGCCACACTTGATAGTGGTGGGAATTAGGCAAGAGAAAAGTTATGGGTGGACGAAGTCATTCTCGTACAAGGGCTCGATTGAGTCATGTGGATGCTGATGGTGCTATTCGTATGGTCGACGTTAGTGAGAAGCCTGTTACAGAACGAGTTGCCGTTGCTCGCGGACGAATTACAATCGGGAGAGCGGCTCTCGCCGCTATTCGGTCCGGGCGTGTTGCCAAAGGAGACCCGCTTCAGGCAGCGCGGCTTGCAGGGGTGATGGGAGCAAAGCGAACTGCTGAATTGATTCCCTTGTGCCACCCTCTGATGTTGTTAAAAGTAGACATTCAGTTTTTCGCCAGGAAAGATGGCTATGAAATTGAAACGATTGTTCGAACATCGGCTCAAACTGGGGTTGAGATGGAGGCGCTAACGGCTGTGTCGGTTGCGGCGCTTACCATTTACGACATGATGAAGGCTCTCGACAAAAAAATAGTGATTGGTTCCATACGTCTAATTAAGAAGTCTGGTGGCCGGTCTGGTTTGTTTGAAGGAGATTAGTCTGCGTGGCCGAATCCGTTACCACTTTGGCGGCGATACCGTTCCACGTATCTGGACGTTATCCGAAGCCGCTTCTGTTGCGTCGTTGCCAAACAGAACAGATCGAAGAGCTTTCCAGTCAAGAGTTTTTTGATCAAGTACGGGACCTTAGTCTTGGACTTGGTACTCTTGGTGTTGAGCGTGGTGATCGGGTTGTTATCGTGTCTGATCCGAGACCCGAATGGATTATTGCAGACTTCGCGATCCTGACTGGTGGCTACGTGTCGGTTCCCATTTATCCGACTTTACCTGCAGCTCAAATGCGGTACATCTTGGCGGATTCGAGTGCACGGGTAGCGGTAGTGGCAGACGACGTGCAGGCAGCGAAAATCATTTCCGTGTGGGCGGAGTTGTCGAATTTACTTGCTGTCGTTGTCATGGATCCCGGGAAATATAACAATGAATTCGAACAAGAAATTCTCAACTTCGATTCCTTGCAAGCCCGTGGTCACCAGCGATTAATTTCTGGCGATGGTCTTGGGCGCATCTATAAGGAACTCGCCATGGCTATTACCAGTGACGCTTTGGCGACAATTATCTATACCTCTGGTACGACCGGTGAACCTAAGGGTGTCATGTTGAGTCACGGGAACGTCATGAGCAATATCAATGACGTTGATGCTGTCGTAAAACTAGATTCAGACGACGAAGCGCTGTCGTTTTTGCCTCTTAGTCATGCATTCGAGCGAACAGCGGTCATGCTATTTCTTTATAAAGGTCTAACGGTGACTTTCGCGGAATCCCTTGAGACGATTGCGCGTGATTTACAGCGTGTAAAGCCTACTGTTATGACCGGCGTACCGCGTGTATTTGAGAAACTACATGCGAAGATCTATGCAACGGTTGCTGAAAGTCTACCTTTGAGGCAAAGACTGTTTCACTGGGCGGTTGGTGTTGGGCATACTACCGCACAGGCGCTGCTGGCTGGTCGCACGCCGTCGTGGTCTACGAGAGTTCAAAGACCATTAGCTGATCGGTTAGTTCTTTCTAAGGTTCGGGAAAGACTTGGCGGACGCATTCGCTTTTTTGTATCTGGAAGCGCACCGTTGTCAGTGGAGGTGGCTGAATTTTTGTTCGCTATAGGCATACCAGTTCTCGAAGGTTATGGCTTGACTGAAACGGCGCCGGTATTAACTGTTAATCCGGAAGGGCGCCAGAAATTGGGGACTGTTGGAATAGCTCTTCCGCAGGTTACGCTCCGTATTGCGGACGATGGAGAAATTCTAGCCAGAGGCCCCAATATTATGTGTGGCTACTACCGGAAGCAGAGTGCGACGGATGAAGCCATTCAGGATGGATGGTTTCATACTGGCGACATTGGCTTTCTCGATGAAGATGGCTATTTAACGATCACTGATCGTAAAAAAGAGTTAATCATTACCGCAAGCGGCAAGAATGTCGCACCAAATCCTATCGAGGCGGTTCTCAAGCGATCACCTCTCGTTTCGGAGGCGATGCTGATTGGCGACAGAAGGCCGTATATCGTTGCTGTGCTATTACCGGACCTGGAGGCGCTCGCACTGAGTATTCCGGACGTAGATTTAGAGAAACGCCGGCTTGAAGATATTGTTGATCTTCCTCATGTCAAGCAATTATTTGATGATGTTGTGGAAGTGGTGAATGAGCAGTTGCCGCGGCATGAGCAGATCAAGAGATGGGCAATCTTGCCAGCGGAATTTAGTATTGCTACAGGTGAGTTAACACCTACTCTAAAACTGAAGCGACGGGTAATCGTCGAACGATGGGGTTCGGTGATTGACCAGCTTTATATTTCGTCAGAATAAAGTTGCATCAGCGAGTGGCCACCACCGCAATTGCACTTTTCCGATGACGTATTTTTGGGGCACCTGGCCCCAGTGGCGACTGTCTGAACTGTTGTTGCGATGGTCCCCCATTACAAAGTAATAGGATTCTTGGACGACTTCTGGCCCATGATTTTCGTGACTACGGAACTCCGGGGGCACAAAACTATCAGGGAGTGGAACCTCATTTACGAATACTTGGCCATTTTCGATCCTTACGGTATCGCCTTCTTTCGCTATGATTCGTTTGACGAATGATTTGTCTGGGTCTCTTGGGTAGTAGAGCATGACGATATCCATCGGTTGAGGTTCGTCGAAGAATTGGTAGACGGCCTTATTGACGATGAGGCGGTCTTGGTCTTGTAAAGTAGGCTCCATGCTCTTGCCTTCGACGCGTGCGACTTGGAAGCCAAACGTAACGATGAGCGAGGCATAGACCGCTGCTGAGGCAAAGGTTTTAACCCACGCAACAAATTCCTCACCAATTCGTCGAGCCAATGTTGGGCGGTGCAAGAGAACTTCGGCTTTGCTCGGGTCGCTCTTTTCAGGCGTTTCGTTAACCGCTTCGGCTACCCATGCAGGGCGTTCAGGCGAGGGGTCGGTGTCATCGTTTAATTGTTTATCCATTCGATTGTCCATGGTCTCGAAGTAATTATAGTTTGAGATAGTCGCGGAGCCGTTTTGTTTGTGTCCGACTGACTGGAATCTGTGTGTGTTTCGGGTCAGTCATTTTCAGAACGTAGTTTCTGCTCAATCGAGGAAGTATTTCCTTTATTTTATGAATGTTTACGACATGGGATCGGTGAACTCGCCAAAACACCGAGGGATCAAGATGCGATTGAAGTTCATCGAGTGTCCGGCAGTTCGAGAAGCCACGCAAGTTGCGAGCAACAATTTCGATCGCGTCGTTGTCCAAAGAGATAAATACGATTTCATCCGACTGCACCAAGATTAATTTGTCATTGACTTTGACCGCGATAGGATCGGGACGGCTATAGCGGTTGTCCATGAATTTGCCAATACGCTCAAGTTCTTTGGCCGTGAAGGTTTTAGGCGGGGTGTTTTTAAGGGAATCAGTACGCTGAAGGTTTTGTACCCGTTCTAACGTGCGCCGAAGTCGTACCGGTTCCACTGGTTTCAGGAGGTAGTCAACCGCGTTAATTTCAAAAGCTTCGATCGCGTAATGGTCATATGCGGTTACAAATACTACGTGTGAGTCGGTTTTCTGGAGAACTAGTTCACGGGCAACCTCGAACCCAGTCAAACCTGGCATCTGAATATCAAGTAGAACCATGTCTGGCTTTAGCGATTCAATCAGGCGCAAGGCTTTGATGCCATCGGCGGCTTGACCAATGATTTCAACTTTGTCGATTTGTTCAAGCTGAAAACACAGTTCGTTTCGGGCTGGTTCTTCGTCGTCAGCAACGACAACCCGGATTGGTTTATTAAGCCGTTGCGCGATGCTCAACGATTAACTCCGGAATTGTGATTCGTGCACAGGTTCCTTTGCCAAGCACGCTTTCGAGCTGGAGGCGGTAGTTTTCACCGTAGATAACGCGCAGTCGTTCGTCGACATTTCGTAAACCAATCCCACTTTCACGAGTGCGGTTCAGGTCGGTATCCGGCATTCCAGCGCCATTGTCGATAATTTCGATAATGCCGAGATTATTGTCCCACTGGCTTCTAATCACAATCCGCCCACCACCCACCTTTTTCTCGATACCGTGCTTGATAGAATTTTCGATTAACGGTTGGAGAATCATATTCGGTACGACTAAGTCGAGGCTGTCTTCACTAATCTCCTTTTCTATCACGAGTGTAGGTCCGAACCGCATCGACTCGATGTCGAGATATTCGTCAATCGATTTCAATTCTTCGCGTAACGTTACGAAATGGTCTTGGGTTCGTAACATTCGCCGAAGCATCGTTGATAACTTAAGAATGAGAGTGCGCGCCGTCTCAGGTTGTGAGCGAATTAGAGATGAGATTGAAGTCAGTGTATTAAAGAGAAAATGCGGATTGATCTGATTGGCTAGAGCGTCGACACGAGCCTCCATCAAGAGTGTATCCTGCTCTTGCAAGCGATGTTCAATACGAGCCGTGTTCCATATTTTGATGGGAATTGCGACGCTAAGCACAGTGGACAAGGTAATTAGGGCAGTCATCAAAAGGCTGTCAGGCTGATAGAAAAAGATCGCATTGGTGCCAAAGCGAAGTCCGACACCTTGACGTATAAGTTCAAGGCCGACTGGAGCCGCAGCGAGCAGGAGCAGCCAGTCTACCTTGAAGCGACTTACCACTTGCCATGCGTGTCGATGAAGGTCCGTAAAGAAAAGCGGTGAAAGATGCCAAATCGCTTCTTTTGGGCAGACTTCCCGTATTCCTCCACCTGCGAAACCGCAGCCGACTGCAAAGGGCATCGCTCCAACTTCACCGCCGATAAGTGCTGGGGTGCCGAGGAGCGTGCCTACGATTGCGCCAGCGTACGGACCGGCCAGTAAGCCTGCGAGAAATGGTCCAGCCAGCAAGAAATCAGCGGCATTGTAGTTTAGAAGAAGTCTTGCGGCGACTCCTCCAGCGAGTGGGATCCCAAGCATAAAGGCAAACACGAGGCGTTCTCGCCATGCTCTTTGCTCTGTCAGTAGGATGCGCCTGAATTGGTGAAACCGCACCAGCATTGTGGAGAGCACCGCGATGATCGCGAGCTTTACAACAAGAGTCGTCAGGAGAAGTTGTGCGGTCGACAGGAATTGGACTTCGGTTGACACGACCACCGTGAACTATACCGACCTAGCTCACTTCAGTCAATCATAAAAAAGCTACAAGATGTTAATATTAAAGAGGTTATGACTTTTTTAATTCGTTCTTTTTCTGAGGATCTTCGATTTGGTGTTCTTGTCTCTGATGGTGCCATGGGGACGATGCTGCACGAACGAGGAGCGTTCCTGAATCGTGCGTTTGAGGAATTGAATCGGTCTAAACCAGACTTGGTTTTCGATATTCACTCTGCATAGGTTGATGCGGGGGCGGACATTATCGAATCGAATACATTCGGTGCTAACCGAATGAAGCTTGGTAACTTTGGCCTTCAGGATGAGGTCGCTAATTTCAATGCTGCTGGTGTGGCATTAGCGAGGAATGCAGCGAGAGAGGGCGTTTTTGTGGCCGGTGCCATGGGACCACTCGGTTTACTGAGAGCTCCGGAAGGAGAAATTGAACGAGACTTTGCGATAGGAGTATTCCGTGAGCAGGCTGAGGCATTACTTGAGCCAGGCAGCATCGATATTCTTATGCTTGAAACATTCAGTTCTTTGGCAGAACTACGTCTAGCTGTTCAGGCGATACGCTTGGTAACAACTATTGCCGTCGTTGCACAAGTGACGGTGCAGTGCCTGACGTTGTCGCGACATCTTTGACGGACGAAGGTTCGGATGTCGTCGGTGTAAATTGTCGCGATGGTCCTGCTTCTATGTTGATTGTGGTGGAACGGTTTTGAGCAGTGGCGCCGGGTCCCTTGGCAGCTCAACCTAATGCAGGACGTCCAAGGTAGGTTGATGGTCAGACCTTGTATCTTTTCTCACCGGATTTCATTGCTTCATACGCTCGTAGATTCGCGAAACTCGGCGTAAAGGTTATTGGTGGTTGTTGCGGAACAACCTCTGGTCACACGCGATCGATAAAGGCTGTGATCGGACGAGAATCTTGCGAGGCCAAGAATGAAAAGTTATAGTCCGTCAATGTTTGACCGGAAGTTGTCCTCCGAGCACTTAACCGCCGATCCTTCCACGAGAGCTTTATCTGTCGCTGCGGTTGAAGCATCTTCGTACGACAACATTGCGTCTGTCTATGACTGGACATATGGTCCCGCTCTGCATGCTGGGCGCCTTGCATCGATTAGAAAACTTCGTCTTCGTCCTGGTGATGAAGTTCTTGAGGTCGGTGTCGGAACAGGTCTTAATGCCGCGTTATATCCACGTTTTGTTGCAGTTACTGGTATCGATGTGGCGGAGGAAATGCTTGAGAAGGCCGAGCAAAGGCTTATTGCTCGTGACGTGCGTAATGTTCGACTGATGCAGATGGATGCTGCTCGACTTGATTTCCCAGATAACTCCTTTGACCTTGTTTACGCACCGTACGTAATCAATGTTGTTCCGGACCCGATTGCTGTTGCGAGAGAAATGCGTCGTGTTTGTCGACCTGGTGGTTGCTTCGTAATTTTGAATCACTTTTTGAGTGGTAACCGTTTAGCGTCATGGATTGAGCGCCTTGTTTCTCCTCTAACGGTTTATGCCGGCTTTAAGTCGGATGTAGACCTTCCGGCCTTTCTTGCGCAAGCAGACTTGCGACCGGAGTCAATCGAGAAGGTTGGTGTCCTGCCGATATGGTCTCTGATTACCTGTACCAAGTGAAGTCTGGAATTACTGGTTAATTAGTTCTGCGATTCGCAGACTGATCACTTCTGCGCCGTTTACGGGGCAAGAAATGATCGGTCTGCGTGTGTCTAGAAGCCTGTCCAAAGTTGGCTGCCAGTGTCCTTCTAATAGGTCTGCGTTGCTAATGTGGTCAGCACGAATCATTGTGTGCATTCCAGCTTTTAGGATGGCATCTTCAGGGAAGTGGTTTCGGTCGGTATACAACATGGCTGTGTCGTTTGCAGCACATTCGGCAACCATGCCGAATCCGGGTTTTGTGATGACGATATCTGCCGCAGCCATTACGTCCGCATAGTTAAGGCCCTTTCTTGGAAGTACTGCTTCATCGAGTGTCGTAAACATCGGGCCATTTGGTAGGAGACCGAGTGGTTCACCAGACGTAAACACAAAGTGATAGTTGGAAGTGTTGCGTACATGAGCCCAGTTGATATTCGAAACGCCGTATCGACCAAAAGAAAATAGAACCACCGGGGAATCGCGCGGTAGGCCCAACATATCTCGAAGTTCAACTGGGTCTTTTGTCGAGCGCCTCGCGACAAGAGGAACATCAACAATGTTTCGGCAGGTATTGAAACCGGCATGAAGTGGAAAACGCCAGGCCATAGTGGCTGAAGCGTAGGCCGTACTTAAGGTGTCGACCAATTCTGGTGCGTATGAGGCGGTGTCAGCATAGTTGTCATAGATCCAGTCCCATGTGAAATTACTGATAGCGACTGTCGGAATCTCAGCTATTGTGCCAGCCCGAAATGCAAGCGGAGGGATGTCGCCAACGATCAGGCAGGCATTAAAACGTTTGAGTGAGACAGCCTCGCTGGTGGCGCGTTGATCAAGCGTGCGATGAAATGAGTCACATTTCTTTATTGATCGAACAATATCGACATGCAAACTATCAGTCTGGACGACACCAGTGTCCGTTTCCATCGCTTCGAAACTGAATTGTTTGAGGCCAGCAACATCAAAAAACCATCGAGGTGTTGGTGTTTTGATCACGACGTGTACGTCATTACGTAACCGTTGCAGTTGGCGAATGATTTCAATCTGACGAGAAGCATGACCGAATCCATGTCCCGAGATATAGAAAACAACGACTGGCATGCTGACGGACACCGTTTTTGCTGCTTGCATAGAAGGGAATCATCGCGGAAATGTCGATGAAGTTTGCCTGGTTTTGTCGGATTAATTATAGGATGACTGACACCTCCTGTTTTCACTCTAAGCCGGATGCCCTTCCTTTTGGCGTACGGTAGTGAAGGGCAGAGACTATAATCGCGAGGTGAAACGTTGCCGAACGGCATGGGGCCACATGCCACGCGGTTGCCAAGTCGTGGCGTCAGTATTGTTCTTGGCTTTTGTCACGAAGCCTCTAGGGGCACAGACACCCACTGGACCAAACGATAAAGCGGCCTTTCTTGAAAGTGCCACGCGTGCGCTTGCCCATGGCAATCGGGATGAGGTTGAAACATTGGCGGAAAGTCTTGACCCTGGCATGCCAGAGGTCGTGGCATTTCGTGCGCGTTTACTTATTGATCGAGGCGATTATGCTCAAGCCGAGGGGCTACTGAGACCTGTAGCGAGGGAAGCACAAGGAACAGCTGCTGTTCTTGAACTGGGTTTATTACTACAGACTCAAGGTCAGATAGAGGAGGCTCGAGTTTTACTTGAGTCAGTAATTGTCAATGGTCTGCGCTCGTTCGACCCGTTTGAACAATACTGGGGTGGGCTTGCCGCACGAGCCGTTGGTAGTTTTCGTCAGGCTAACCGACTTTTTCGCTCAGCGGCCCAGGCCGCTCCCGATGACCCAGCCATACAGACTTCATGGGGGCAGTTATTTCTTGAAAAATATAACCACCCGGACGCATTAGCTTCTTTCCAGGCTGCGCTAGCACTTGATGATCAATGGGCGCCTGCTCATCTAGGCGTTGCGCAAGTACTGGCATCTGAGAATCCTCCGGTCGCACGAAGTTCCGTTGATCGTGCGCTTGAAATCGACCCCGGTTTCGTTGCGGCGCATTTATTTGTGGCGGAACTGGCGCTTGATGACAGTAATCGTGACGCGGCCGGCGTCGCGATCGCTGAAGCGTTGGCAATTAATCCCGAAAGTCTAGAGGCTCGTTCTTTGCTTGCAGCGGTCGCCTATCTTGAAGATCGCACGGCAGCTTACGAAGCCGAAGTCGCACACGCGCACGAGATCAATCCCGTGTACGGTGAGATTTATCGAATCGTTGGTAGTCGAGCGGCACGCGCGTACCGATTTCCGGAAGCAGTTTCGCTTGTGAGACGCGCACTTCAGCTCAATCCAGACAATACGCGTGCATATGCTGATCTGGGCATGCATTTGTTGCGCACTGGCGATGAACTGGGAGCTCGTGAAGCTCTAGACAGATCGTTTGAGGATGATCCCTTCGATATT
>Ga0310124_10003190_pt1 | contig 11099 bp, 9 predicted proteins | sample CB11b_AW_Bot5_MG_FD_203507 | JGI IMG/M metagenome (GOLD analysis project Ga0310124, IMG submission 203507) | Marine microbial communities from Western Arctic Ocean, Canada - CB11b_AW_Bot5 | ecosystem: Environmental > Aquatic > Marine > Oceanic | place: Canada: Western Arctic Ocean | collected...
CACCCTGACTTGCCGTGGTCGTGTATTCTTCGAACTCCTGCTGACAAGTATGCGGGATATAGAATATAACTAAGATAAGCGAGATAGACAAACGCCCCTATATCCGTCATGACCCACAAGGTTACCCCGATGAACGACAAAACAAAGTCGACGATCAGGAATGCCAAGAAGAACCACCAAAATTCGGATCTAGAAGCTCGTCCATCAAAGGACAAAGAGCCCTTCAAACAACTCATCACGGCATCCAACGGATTCATCATCTGGGCGGGTCGACTGCCTCCCATTCCTCCGCCAGCCACTGCGGGCTGCGGGCTTCCAACTAACATCGGGTCCGGTTGCATGTCTCGTTGCTAATCTGCGGGTCCTTGAACAATCCCCCGTCAGGCTTGGCCTTCGGTTTCGTCGAGGGTCGAGCCACTTTCGTCCTCGACCTCGTCCTCCTCGACCTCTTCGACATGCTCACGGGGTTTGAGGCCAGCCTGTGTGTCCTTCTCGATGATCTCCTGCAGTTTCTTCTCGCGCACGATCACCACGTTGGCGATCGGATCTCCCGGCCGCACGAGTGGTGTGGTTGCAAGGCCCACCACATAGCCGGTCACTGGACTGGTGATGCTCACGACGCTGCTGCCGAACGGGTCGGTGATGTGGGCGATGGTCTCTCCCTTCTTCACGCTCGCACCTCCGTCGATGAGCGTGTGCAGCAATCCCCCTTCTGGAGCACGGATCCAGCGGAACCGACGGACAAGGATGCGCCAGCGAGGCTTGATCAGTTTGGCTTGCAGCATCCCGAGTTTCGCCATCACGTTGAGGATCCCACGGACCCCGCACTTCAGTGAGTCCGGTTCGAATCGATTCGAGGTTCCGCTTTCGAGCAGAATCGCCGGTACTCCTACGTCGGTCGCCGTCCTGCGGATGCTTCCCTGTGGGCCGTTGGAGTGCAGAATCACCTCGGTGCCGAATGCCCGAGCCAGCTTCTTGCAGGTGGTGTTGTCGAGGTTGGCGCGTACGTGGGGGACGTTCATGCGCGTGTTCGGAGCCGTATGCAGGTCGATGAGGTAATCAGCCCGGCGCACCACCTGTTCGAACAGGGTGTGAGCCAGTCGTTGAGACTGATTGCCATTCTTCTTGCCGGGGAAGAGTCGGTTGATGTCCCTTCCATCCGGTGCATTGCGGTCTTGCAGCAGCATGCCTTCGACATTGACGACCGGAACGAGGATCAGGGTGCCGCTCATCGCTTCAGGGTCGATGTTATCGTCCGGTGTTCCCACTTGATGGTCGGATCCGAATGCCAGCTGATGTATGATTCCAGTTCCGTTCATCTCGTTGCCGTGGATGGCCGCTGTCACCACCAGGGTAGGCCCCCGTTCACTCCCATGGATGATGTGCAGGGGGATGTTCATCGGGTTGCCCATCGGGTCGTCGCCGAGGTCGATATCTGCCTGTTCGCGGCTTCCAGGATTGACCCGCACTCCACCGAACTTGAACGGCTCCCACGCGCCCATCGAAATCTGCGTGCTCCGCATTCCGCTTTGAGTAATCGGGCGCTCAGATACGGAGCAGCGGAAATCTGGCAATCGTTCATTAACCCTCAATGATGGGTGGACTTTTCCCGGAGGAGATGGAGTGCAGAGTCTTCCACAACGCGCACACCAGGCCGTCGTCCTCAGCGCTCGCCGTTTTCAGGCGAGTTGCATTACGACCCCTGTGACTGTACGTTGGGCAGACCTGCGAACCTGATGAGTCCGGTTCGAGGTATGTAGATGGCAGGAACTGAGGAAATGGATGAGTTGGTTGAGAAGGTGCTCGAGCACGCGCCCGATGCGGACGCGGAAGAAGTGAAGAAGGAATTCGAGCGCTATCGGGACGAGTTCCTGATTCCGCCGAAGGATGCGATGCGCTCGGTGCTGCGAAAGTTCGAGGTCGCTGAGGAAGATGTCGAGACGGCGGCGCGCAGCGCGTTGTCGAGCGGTGCTCGAGCGGGGCGTAAAGTCGACCGCTTCGAGGAACTCGATGCGAAGGACATGAACGTCACCATCGAGGTGAGCGTGGTCACCTACACGCCGCGCGTGCAGATGGTGCGTGGCGAGGAGCGCCAGATCGCCTTCGGCTGGATTGAGGACAATCCGTGGGGCGACTCAGCGGACCGAATCCGCTGGGACTTCAAGGACTGGGGCAACCATGCAGAGAACCTCGCACCTGGCTCAGTCGTCAGACTCGAAGGCACCTCGGTGAACGAATGGCAGGGGAAGCGCTCTCTGAACATCAACCAGTCCAGCCGCGTTGTCGTGCTGCGTGAGGGTGGCCCTTCCGTATCGATTGCAACCAGTGACCCGATCAGCATCTCCGATGCTGGCTCCAAAGAGGGCTTCGTGACCATCGTCGGTCGCGTCATCAGTCGACGAGACGAGGTCATCAGCAAGAAAGACGGCAGCGGCGACCTGCCAGTTGTCAAGGGCAGGCTGGCTGATGAGACCGGTTCGCTCGGGTTCATCTGCTGGTCCGAGTTCGAGCACGAGCCCGGAACACTGCTGCGTATCGAGGGTGCCTCTGTGCGCCGCTTCCGCGACAATCCGGAACTCAACATCTCCGATCGCACCAAGATCGAGGTCTTCCACGACAACAACTTCGCTAGTGCAGAGCAACTGGCGACCACCTCGATGCTCAGCATCGGCGACCTACTCGATGGCGCGCGCGACGTTAGCCTGATTGCTCAACTGAACAGTTGGAGCAGCCGAGAGTTCACGAACGCCGACGGGGAGCAGCGCACGGTATGGGGTGGAGACCTGCTCGACCCGTCCGGCCGCTGTCGCGTCAGCGCATGGTGCGAACTTCCCATCGATGCCGCGAACCTGCCGATGTTCGTCCGCTTAGACGGCGTGCGTGTGCGCTCATGGCAGGGCACACCAGACATCACAGTCGACGAGCCGGAACAGGTGATTCAACTCAAAGAGGCACCGTGGGAGACGATCGATGCCGAGCAACACTGGGTCGAGTACACCCTGCATGACCTGACATCCTCAGGTTCCAAGCGGGGGATCGAGACCTCCGGCACCATCGTCGCTGTGCGCGGGGACTGCGGCATCATTCAGAGATGTCCAGAATGCCGTCGCGTGCTGCGCGACGGTGCCTGCGCGGAGCACGGCGACATGCCTGGAGAGCGGGACCTGCGCCTACGCTTCGTCCTCGATGATGGAATCAGCTGTGCATCGTTGCTGCTCAACCGTGAATCGAGTGAAGCACTGCTGGGCAAGTCGATGGATGAGGTCGTTGAGGTGTTCGACCGCGATGGTGCCGAGACTTTCGTGAACCAGATGCGCGAGCAGTGGTTCGGCCGCAGCGTGGTCATGCGCGGCCGTGCAATCGTCGATGAACAAGGGGCGATGCTGATGGCCGACCAGTTGGAACTCGACAACACACCAGTCGAGAAGCGCAGTGAAAAGGTGCGCGAACAGTGGGGGGTGGTCGCATGAGCGAGCGCCAGCGTTCCAGGCGCCAACCGGCACTCAGGATGTTCGCGCGGGAGTACTACGAGGCGAACCTGGTGGAACAGGGATCAGGGGAGTATGACCCGTCGTTCGTCATCACCAAACTCGGAGCACGCGTCAATCGGATGTGCGTCGCCGGTCTGCTCGAGAGGATGGAGCGGCGTGAGACTGAATCTGGCACCATGTACCATGGGAGTCTTCGGGATCCAACCGGCCTACACATGTTCAGCGTCGGTTCGTTCCAGCCCGAACTACACGCGGACATGGAGGAACTGCTATCTCGCCATGAGGAGAACGAACCGCTGCTACTGCTCGCCGTGGGCAAGGCCAACGCCCAGATGACAGACGACGGAGGCGTGTTCACTCGCATCCGTCTAGAGGAATTCAACATCATCGACGGCGAGGCGTACGCCAACTGGCTCGTCGACGCCGCCGATGCCACTCTCAGGCGCATCGACACCTTCCAGCGGAGCCGTGACCTGCAACAGGACGCTGATGCCTACCGAACCGCCGACATTCCGAGCGACCTCGCCGACAGTCTGCTGCTCGCAGGTGCGCACTATGGGGAGACCGACCCGGATGTCTACATGATGGGTGTGCTCAGAGCACTCGACAGTGCTGAAGGGAACATCAGCGCGTTCCCCGATGACGCCGCGGATGATTCCAGCGGCTTGCCCGACGAGTTCACGGTCGATGCTGATTCGGGGGAAGCATCGGGGGGCAAGAGCGAGGAGGACATCTCCAAGATCATCGAAGAGCACACGCTGTCCATCGACTCCGGTGATGGTGTGGCCTACGACGACCTCATCGGCCACTGCGCGACCCACAATATCAGCCGCGGGGAAGCAGAGCCCGTGCTCGACCGCCTGGTGGATGACGCGCGACTCTACGAGCACACCTTTGGTCGCTTCAAGCACATTGAGGCAAAGTGAGGGCACCATTTCAGCCCATGAGTACTTCTATCAGCGAACTGCCGCTGTCCACTGACTGGTGCCACATGTCTGGTAAGCGCGCTTGCTTCATCCGTTCTATCGACGGAGACTGGTTGCAGATACCTGATTGCTCGATAGATATCGAGATTCGTCGTCGCCTCACCCGTGAGGTTGTACGCGGCCACGAGGGTGATGATATCGTCGACGAAGGAGCAGAGAGCGCTGAGTACACTGTAAGAGGGGTACTCGACGACTCAACATATCTCAGAGTCATGGAAGTCTTCCGTTCCGGTCAGCCGTACTTCATCGAACCGTTCGCTGAGAAGGAGATCAAGGTTGCCATCTCACACCTCAAGTTGAATGGAGAAACAGGTGAATTCGAACTCACTCTCATAGAAGACCGTGTCTGAGGATTTCCAATGTCCGCCGTGGAAGAGGAACGCGACCTCATCTATGCCCTCAGGGCGCTTCAGGTGCTACTTGGCTCAGGGGTGGGCCTGGAGGGGGCGATCCATCATATCGCACAGGGTGGATATGGTAGGTTCACCGATGACTGCAACGACATGATGTCCAACATGGAGCGAGGCAGGAAGCTCGAGGAGGAGATTCAGAGATTGATCGGTTCCAGCAAGAGCGACAGATATCGCCGCCTGCTCAACTCGATGCGTACCAACGTCACCTCGAACACAGACCTGCTCGCCTCTCTAGACCAGCAGGCAACTCGTGAGGAGGAGGCGCGCTCGGACAAACTGAAGCAATACGTGGAGAGTCTGCAGGGTCTTCCCGAAACCGCGCTGTCAATCGGCTTCCTCGTCCCGCTCATCCTCGGAATCGGGGCGATGGCTCCCTTCCTCATGGGCGACCTCCAAGGCGTGCCTGGTGTCTCTATCCCACCCGCGGACACGATGCTGAACATGTTCCGAGGGGGCATGGTGCTCTCACTCGCCATCATGGGGATGATGGTCTGGTCAGCCCGCAACAAGGACCCGGGGGTGTGATACATGGCGTTCTCATTGTTCGGTATCCTCGATATGGTGACTGACAGCCTGCTGATGAGCCTGCTCGTACCGATCACGATTCTGTGCGCCGGTGGCGGCCTGCCGTACGTTATCGAACGGAGACGCCGCCGCTCGATCGAGAAGGGGCTGCCTGAGGTGCTTGAGACCATCTCCACCACGCTCGGTGCAGGGCTCGGTCTGCAGCAGGCGTTCACTGACATGGCGCAACATCGCACCGACTTGGTTGGCAAGTTGCTGCGCGACGCAATCGGCAAGAGCAAAGCGACTTCCTTCGATTCCGCTCTCTCCGACTTCGCCCTGCGCACACGCAGCCCGATGGTCCAGAGGGCGATGAACCTCCTCCAAACAGCCAATGCCAACGAGTCCCCCTTGCAACAGGTCACCTTCTCGATGAGCATCGAATACGACAGATTGCTGCGTCTGCAGGATAAGCGTCACGACGAGCTGATCGGCTCGGCGCTGCTCATGCAGGTGCTCATGTGCGTCTTGCTCCCTGCGGTCATCGGCATGATGTACGGCCTGTTCGCACCGGCCACATCAGGCATTCCGATGACCGACATCCACAATTCTGTGATGGCTTACTTCGGATTCTCCGCCGCATTCGGTGTGCTCGCTGGCGCGGTGATGATTGGTCGCCCTCTGTCGTCGTCACTCTGGTGGGTAGCCCCTTGGGCGCTGCTCGGCCAATTCACCTATATGGCGACGTATCTCAGCGCTGGCCAGATGATGTGATGCAGAAGGGAGTGTGGAGCAGATGAGCAAGAAGGTGCTGGACAACTACGGGAGGGTGTCCATCTACTTGGAGCAGGGACATCCCAGTCCAGTCTACCACGTCGATGGTCAGGTGCCTGCCAACCCCTATGGCTCATTGATGCCCTTACTGGAGGACGACTCACTCGAGGAGGTGATGTACAACGGAGGCCAACAGTGCGTGAAGGTCGCCCACCGTGAGTGGGGAATCTGTCGCACCAACATTTGGATCGACGATGATGAAGGTCTGCAGATCGCCAAGAACATCGCCGCGTTCACCAACGTTCCGTTGGGTGACGGCCCGGGAATGGTTCCTCTGTTCGACGGTCGCCTGCCTGATGGCAGCCGAGTGTCAGGGCTCATTCCACCAATATCTCCTGACGGGCCGACGCTCACCGTTCGTAAGTTCCGCGAGGATCCGATAACGATGATCGATCTCATCCAATGGAACACTGTCACTAGCCGCCTCGCCGCCATGATGTGGGCCTGGGTGGACGGACTGGACGCGAAACCTGCTAATTTCATCATCTCTGGTGGTACAGGATCAGGGAAGACCACCACCCTGAACTGCCTGGGCATGTTCATCCCGTGGGACAAGCGACTGCTCACCGTCGAGGACACCGCTGAACTGCAGTTGTTCCATGACCACTGGTTGCGCATGGAGACGCGCGCTGAGCGACCGGATGGCACTGCCGAGGTGGACATGAATGACTGCCTGCGCTCGAGCCTCAGGATGAGGCCGGACCGCATCATCGTCGGTGAGGTTCGCGGCAGTGAGGCGTCAACTCTGCTAACCGCCATGAACACAGGTCACGACGGCTCGTTCGGCAGCCTGCACGCCAACACAGCCTCAGAGACGGTCACCAGGATGACATCGCCCCCGATGAACGTGCCACCGATCATGATGGTGGGACTCGATATCATCATCGTCCAGCAACGACTGCATCAGGGTGGAAAGCACGTTCGCAGAATCGTCGAGATTGCTGAGATCGCTGGTATGGAAGGCGACCGTCCGCGGTTGAACCCGGTCTGGAAGTATGATCCTGCGACCGACACCATCTCAGAGACCGGCGTCCCGAGCAAGTTGCGCGAGATGATTTGCTCATCCGCTGGTATCAGGCCGGCAGACTTCGAGGCGCACGTTCGCCAGCGAGAGCAGATTCTGCTCGACCTGATGGACCGCGGGGTGCGCGACATAGAGTCAGTATCGAAGGTCATCCAGTCGTTCTACGCGCAGCGCGATTGAGTTGTTCAATCGCTGCCGCCGGATAGTCTCCGGAGCATTTCGTCGGCCGAGTCGAGTTTCTTCTTGACCCGAACGATGTCCGCCTGTTCACCCACAGGTTCGGACACACTGGCGAGGCTGGGCGGCTCGCGACCCATATCGCGTAGCACTTCACGCATTGATTCGACGACTCCGGACACCTGATCCGAGTCGAGGGAGAGGCTGGTGGGCAGCGCAGGGATGTCCTCCGCGTCGATGTAGCCCATATCGGCGGCGAGGACACCCGCCGCTGCGAGCATGCGCGGCCTTACTTCTGGGTGGTCGGAGTTCCAGCCACGGCGCTCGAGGAAGCGGATTAGCAGTGCATGTTCGACTGGAGTGAAGGCGCCATCCGCCCGCCGGATGATGGTCTCCACGACTCGCTCGAACGCCTCCATCTGGTTCTCGATGCGCTCGAGCACGGCGATCGCCTCAGGTGTGATGTCGGTGCCTCCGCGGTAGAGTTGCTCCAACGCCCGCTGGCGTCGAGCGGTGACCGGGTCCATCTCATGCTCGCTCGCTTTGAGCGACACTTGCAAATCGAACAGTCCGTGGATGCGCCCGCTGATGGCGGGCAGGTCCAGATCCAACCCCGCCTCGGCTGCAGACAGTTCGAACTCCATGCGTGCGCGGGCGATGTCGCCACCGGCTCTGTCGAGGATGACGTCGAGAGTGTCAAGCAAGCCGGCTCGGGCTCCTTCGAGATCGTTCAGCGCCCTACGCTCTCTCCAAGAGCCCGGATGCGCGCCGCTGGTCGCTTCCTCCTCACTGCGCAGGCTGATCATGTTCGTCAACTCTGCCAGGATGTGCTCGCGCACCTCTGAGTGCTGGATTCCGAAACCCAGTCTGCCCAAGTCATCGATGAATGCGGCGATGTCCAACTCATCGTGTTGGCGACCGACCAGCAGGAACTCCCGCAGTTGGCTGGTCAGTTCAGCGCGGCGTGCCTCGAGTTCGAGCATCGAGGCACCTGATCCTTCGTCAACCGTCACCGGCGCCGGATCGGTGTCGACCGGCTCGGTCTCCTCGGCAACTTCGATTTTCTCAACTACCGGTGCTTCCGTCACGGGAGCCGGTTCAGCCGCAACAGCGACCGTTGGCGCTCCGCGCTTGCCCTGACGCAGGCTCTTCTTCACCCGACCCCATGAGCCATCCTCTGTGCCGAGCACACCGGCCACCCTGCCGAGCAGTTGGTTCTTCGAGCCGGACCGCTGCAGATTCAGACACACGCAGAGCGCGTGCAACTCGTCGCGGTTCATATCCGGCAGTGCTTCGGCACTGAGTTTCTTCGGGTCGTGGTTGAGGTGCAGCCAGAGACGCTGCCACTTCTGCTTCTTGGATCCGGAACTCTTGATGCCGAACACCTTCAACAGGTCACTCAGGCCCTTCTCCGGGTTCGCCCGTAAGCTTTCCAGGGAGAGATCGACATCGGTGAGCACTAGCGCGGCGATCAATCGTGCGCGCAACTGCTCGACATTCCCACTCTTCGACAGGTCATGCTGCTCAGCGATGCTCCGCAGGTCCTCCAAACGGCTCTGGTAGAGCCTCTCTAGCAGTTCCCGGTCGACATCCATGGGGCTCCCTAGGTGTTGGTGCACAACAATTTGGACATCTATGTTGCGCCTACGGCGACCCCCAACCGTCCCTTCTGGTCGGCGACAGGTTCAAACCGAGCCGTCAGAGGTTGCGACCGGTCCTGACGTGGGACTCAGAGGTCCCTCTCATGGGCGATTACCGCAAGACAGCGCTGCGGCGCATGAAGGACGCCGAGGTAGAGTGGAGGAAATGGCACAAGGTTGTGGCGAAGGATGCCAAGTCGATGGTCGGAGATATGCTCGTGGAGTTGGACAACCGACACCAGACACTGCTGAGCGAATTCTCCGCCGCAGGGCAGCGCCGTGATGCCGTGTCCAGAGAAATGGCTGGAATCCAGAAGGAAGTCCAGAGTGTTCAGAAGGCGATGACGCAGGGGAGCGTGAACTGGCAGAGTGTGTCAGAGCGGCTGCTCAACCTAGCTGCGGCCATCGGCGGCGTCAGGGCTGGTTTCGCCAGTGTCGAAAGCACCCTGCGTCGCATACGTGAGCAAGGTCCGAACGCCGTCGAAATCATCGATCACCTGACCGAGGAGTTGCAGAAGGAGAGGCAGAACTGGGAGCAGTCAGCGAGCGCGTTCGAACACATCTACATCGAACTTGAGAGCGCTCACCTTCCCCCTGGGATTCAGGCCGCCAATGACTACGTCGAACACGGTATGTTCGAGCCACACATGGCCCGATCCGGAAATGACGATTCGCCAGCCGCGGTGGAGGAGATCACCAGGAAGCTCCACGAGCGGTTGTATCCGAACGAGCCTGACCGAGAACCGAGCGGCGCGGAGATCGCTGCACAAGCCGGCGAGAAACTGCTGCCTTCCAACGATGACGAAGTCGAAGATTGACTCACAGGTCGAGAAAAGGATCCGGCCCCGGTCCACGACCGGGCTGTTCTGGTTGCACCTCCGCGGTCAGTCGCAGCAGTTTCTTCCAGTCTCCGAGCAGGAATCTCGTCGTTTGCATGGCTGCATCGAGATTGCACAGACGTTCCATGCTCACGCTCGCCCGTCCCCGCCGGTCGAGCAACTCGAGGCAGATCTCTACTTTCGGTTGCTTCTGCACGAGTTCTCCTTCGAGGTTCTTGAGCACTTCCTGGGTGAACAGATCACGCCTCCGCTCCGCTTCGCGGAGCATTGGTCCGGGTTGCCTGTTGCGCACCATCATACCTAGCCGGTCATGCAGTTCTTCGTCAATGCCGTCGAGTAGACACGTGGACAGTTCATGCGCCAGCGTGCCCTCGATGTCGGTCAGTTCGCCGGCGATTCTTGGTGGGAAGCCCGTGCGTGCCACCAGCACCACCATCCCTGCCAGGGGCGAGGGCAGGAAGCGAATCAGTTCGTCCTCCTTGGGATCGTGGCTGAGCGCGTGTCTCCTGGTCTTGGCACCCGTCAGACGATGCAGATGCCGCGGGATCACATATCCGTCGATATCACCTGTCTGACGCAATCCCTCCGCCCACTCGAAGAACGCCATCGCATCACCAGCTGCCACCCCATCCGGGAGGTCGACCTCTTCCAATGCCGAATGTGCTGCCGCATCCCTGACACGCATGTCGGAGCGGTACCTCCTGAGTTGACGGCGCTGCAGTCTGGTCTCCGCCAGCACGATGGCGCGATGCGGGAGGTGGCTGGGTCTGTCCTCTGAGACGATGATGTGGTTCCAGTCGCGCAGCGCCAATCCTCCAATCACCTCGAGTCCGGATTCGAGTTCTCCTCGAGCCCGGAGGTCGAGGGCAGCAGCAGCCACGAGGTCGCATTCTCCCGAGTCAAGCGTTGAGAGTGCGTCGTTGAGGTCCGGTGTTTCGGAGATGCTCAGGGGCGTGAGTTCTTCGACGCGGATGGCTTCAGCCGCTCCGAGCACATCGGCCTGGAGCGATGCGGCCGCGAGCAGGGTCAGGTCCTCTTCTGGCATCATCTCCGCCTCGCGTGTGCGGCCCGCAGCCACCCGTTGATATAGCCGTCCCTTCTGCTGATGGGCGGCAGCATGCAGAGCAGCGAGACGCATTCCACCTTGCTCGATGAGCGGCGGGAGATGTTCGAGGCGGCGCTTGAGAAGCA
>Ga0310124_10003195_pt1 | contig 11093 bp, 10 predicted proteins | sample CB11b_AW_Bot5_MG_FD_203507 | JGI IMG/M metagenome (GOLD analysis project Ga0310124, IMG submission 203507) | Marine microbial communities from Western Arctic Ocean, Canada - CB11b_AW_Bot5 | ecosystem: Environmental > Aquatic > Marine > Oceanic | place: Canada: Western Arctic Ocean | collected...
ATATTCATCCTCGCCTATGCAACGTCTCATTCATGTCGCTGCCATTCTGCGCCGCCCGGCGGCAGGCGCAGTCTGCACCGGTCTCCTGTTGGCCCTGGCCTTTCCATGCCATCCAGAGAATCCTGTCGCCTTCCTCTATACTGGGCTATGGGCCTGGATCGCATTGGCTCCCCTGCTGGCCGGTCTGCGCGGGTTCCTCAGCCTGCCAAGCTCATTCCGCCTGGGAGCTACGACGGGATTCCTCTTCCATCTTCTCAGCCTCTACTGGATCGGGAATACGCAGGGCGGCGGCCTTGCCGTCGTCGCTGGCGCCATTCTGGGCGCCGCCTGGCTGAGCCTGTTTACCGGCGCCTTCGCAGTCGCGCATGTGCTGGTATTGCGACGTTTCGGTCCACAGGCACTGCTGGCCGCTCCCGTGTTGTGGACGTCGATGGAATATCTACAGTCCTTGGGTGAGCTCGGGTTCCCCTGGCTGCTGCTCGCCCACAGCCAGGCCTCCTTCCCGGTCCTGTTACAGCAGGCGACGGTCACCGGCGCCTATGGCGTCTCCTTTGCCATCCTCCTGTGTTGTGCACTGATTGCCAGGGCCATGATCTGCGGGTTGCATCGATGGCGCTGGCTCGGGGCGGCGGTCGCGGTGCCCGCAACAGTCATTCTCTACGGAACACTGACCATGAAATCCGAGACCCCGGGGGGCCTGCGTGTCGCCGTCGTGCAGAACAACATGGGTATCGAGAAATGGCGGGCAGGGGGACTGGACAAGAGCCTGACCTCTTTGGCCGCATTGAGCCGACAGGCGGTGACGTCGGCAACCGCTCCGGATCTGCTGCTCTGGCCCGAGACGGCCGTACCCTGCAATCTGGGCCGGCGACCAGACTGTCGACGTCGTATGCGCGACCTCGTGGAAGAGTTGGACATACCCATCCTGACGGGGGCGCCGGACACCGATGTGGAGACGCAGGAGCCATACAACAGCTCCTTTCTGTTTCGACCCAGCCAGCCAGAGGTGCTGTCGTATGCCAAGATGCACCTCGTTCCTTTCGGCGAACGCACCCCCTGGCGGGACTCGATTCCACTGCTGCGCAACATCGACTGGTCGGCGCTGACGGGGGATCTGGGACCGGCGGAATTCGCCCGCGGAACCCGACGCACACTATTCCCCGTCGCCACCGAACAGGACACGGCGCAGTTTGCCGTGTTGATCTGTTTCGAGTCCGTCTTCCCCGATCTGGTTCGGCGATCCGTCGATGCCGGCGCCGACTTCCTCGTCATCATCACCAATGACTCGTGGTTTGGCGCCACGGCTGGCCCCTTCCAGCACGCCGCCATCGCCTCGCTGCGCGCGGTCGAAAATCGAATCGCCATCGCCCGTTGCGCGACCAATGGCATCTCGTTATTCATTGATCGCTTCGGGCGTCAACGTCTACACACCGAGCTGGGCACAGCCGACGTGCGCCAGGATGACGTCGCCCGTCGCCAAGGCAGTACTTTCTATACGCGCCACGGCGACCTGTTCGCCGGCGCCTGCCTGATCCTTTCTCTCCTCCTACTGCTGGTGGCCCGTGTCCGGCCCCCGGTCACCCCGGTTGATCATGGCTGACGAAGTTTCCGACGAAGAGGAAAATGACGACGCTGTAGGCATGCCTTTCCTCGACCATCTCGAGGAACTGCGCTGGCGTATCCTCAAAGCCCTGTCAGCGATCCTGCTGGGCGCCGCCATCAGTTTTGCATTTTCCGATCCCCTGCTGCATCTGCTCACCTCTCCCTACGAGGATGCCGTGAACAGTCTGCAGCAGCAGGGATCACCTGGTCCTGTGGAGGCCATCAAACGATGGCTCGAGGAGGTGCGCGGTCTGCGAGTAGAGGAAGCCTCTGTGCAGGAAGCGACAGAACCTGCCATTCCATATAACCGACAACTGCAGTCGCTGAAGGTGATGACCTGGTTTTTCGTCAGCCTGCAGGTAGCGTTGCTCGGTGGCCTGATCCTGGCGCTGCCCGTCGTGTTCTACCAGTTCTGGCAATTCGTCACCCCCGGACTGTTGGCGACGGAGAAGCGATTGTTCCTGCCCATCGTTGCCATGAGTGTCTTCTGCTTTTCCGCCGGCGCCGCCGTTGCCCACAGCCTCGTGCTGCCCATCGGCCTGCGCTTCTTCCTGAGCCTCGAGCCGAAGGACATGACATCTCAGTGGGCGGTGGATGATTACATCGGTTTCGTCCTGCGGCTGATTTTCGGTTTCGGTATCGTCTTCGAGATGCCCGTCGTCAGCCTCTTTCTCGCCCGCCTGGGACTGATCACCGCCGACTACCTGCGCAACATCCGGCGCTACGGCGTCGTCGTGATTTTCGTACTCTCCGCCATATTCACACCACCCGATCCCCTGTCTCAGATGATGATGGCCCTTCCCCTGCTCGGGTTATACGAGATCAGTATCTGGATCGCCGCCATCGCCGGACGACGGCGGCAGAAGGCGAAGGAGGACGACACGGAAGAGACTGACGACCTTGAGGACACCCTTGAGGATTGATCGAGCCAAAGGGTATCGGAGATGTCTATAAGTTGATAGCCAAGCCGGCGAAGGCTCGCAGATTGTTGGCGTCGATCACGTCATTCCAGCTCATGACGCTCTGGTAGCACATCGAGGCCCCCGAGTGCGTTGAAACCGGCCTTGTAGGCGGTGTCGTCGAGGTTGTTCTGAGAATCCCATGCAAGCTGAGCATACCGACGCCGAGGCCGATATACGGACCGACGTGACCGAATCCACGCAGCATCAGATGTGCGTAAAGTGTGGGATGAGGTTGAATAGGAAACAGTGCCCTTTGGTCCTTCGCCTTCCAGGGTGCGGAAACGGGTGATGACTTCGAGGCAGTCGTCAAAATGTCGCCCCTCCACCACGAGCGAGGTGTCCACGGCGCCGACCCACTTCTCGATCTGCATGCCCTGACTGCGGTACACGACAGGCGGGGGAGCACCTGCCGAATCCACGGGAATGATGTTGACGCCACCGTCGGCGAAGATGAACAGCTCCTTGCCGTCCTGGCGCGACTCGCGACGCACGATAACACGCTCGATCTCGGTAACCACGTCGCTGCCGGCCTCCTGGGTAGTGATCTTGTGGTCCATAGACCGCAGCCTCAGCCTGCTGAACCGCAGCCACCGGCACGCTTGGCGCCGGCACCGATTGAACTTTGTCGACAACTGCGGGCGGCGCGGCTGTCACCGCCCGGTCAGCTAACTGGGTCGACACCAATCCTGCGAGTGATACCGCCACCAGCAGGGCACCACTCCGGCCCACCAAAGGAGCCAACCTCTGTGCATCCGTGTTGCCATAGCGTGTCGTCCTCGGTCCATATATCGGTTAACGCTTTGAAAACTTTACATTTACGAACAGTGTTAGTAGCTGCGAGTCGAACTCACCAAAACATGTGGTGGACATCATTCTGCGCTGGAAGCCGGCGTCCCGTATATTTCCATTTTTCCGCAAGAAACATAAGAAGGAGATACCCATGGCCCAGAATATTACTCGCGTCGGTCTCATCGGTTACGGCTTGATCGGCTCCAACGTCCGTGACATGATCGACGGGGATCCGGACAACGGCATTGAGGTCGTCTTTATCCACGACCAGGATACCTCACGATTGCAGGATCTCGGGGACTTGGGGCTCGAGGACCTGTCGAAGTTCGATGACCGCGGCGCCGATCTCATCGTTGAAATGGCTCATCCGGCGGTGACCCGGGAATGGGGCACCAAGATCCTGGAAAAGACCAATTACATGTTCATCTCCGTCACCGCCCTCGCTGACCGCGAGTTGGAGCAGGCCATCGAGGCGACCTCGAAGAAATATGGTCACCGCGCCTATGTACCCCACGGGGGTGTCGTCGGCATGGACGCCCTGCTCGAAAACCGTGATGTCTGGGAGAGTGTCGATGTGATCATGAAGAAGCCGCCGAAGAACGTGGATTGCGCCGCCGTCGGTCTCGACCCGGACAGCATCAAGGAAGAGACCGTGCTCTACGACGGGCCGACGCGGGACATCTGCCCCAAGTTTCCGCGCAACGTCAACACCCACGCCGCCATCGCCTACGCCGGCATCGGCTTCGACCGTACCCATTCGCTGCTGGTCGTCAATCCAGAGTGGACCGAGGCGATCGTCGAGATCCAGGCCAAGGGGCCGGGCATCGAACTGAATGTCTCCCGCATCGAGAGCATCACCGGTGTCACCGGTGCCAGTACGCCGGCGTCGATCTACAACACCGTACAGATGATCGGGTCAACCGGCCCCGGTATCCACCTGCGATGAAGCCATTCGCCGCCGTGCCTTCGGCGATCCCCCGCTCCGGCATCCGCGAGATCATGGATCTGGCGTGGGCGACACCGGGCGTCATCCACCTGGAGGTTGGCCAACCCGACTTCGACACACCTGAGCACATCGTCGAGGCAACCTGCCGCTACGCTCGCCAGGGGCACACCCGCTACGTACCCAACGCCGGTGTCGATCCGCTGCGTGAGGCGGCGGCGCGTTACATGCAGAACAAAACGGGTGTCGATACGGAAGCGGAGAACATCCTCGTCACCCAGGGCGCCGTGCTCAGTGTGGCCACCGCTTTCCTGGCGCTGACCGATCCGGGGGACGAGGTGCTGTTGCCCGATCCCGGTTGGCCGAACTACGCCATGGCGGTGCCGCTTTTTCAGGGCCGATCCGTGTTCTACGATGTGCTACCAGAAAACTCGTTTCTGCCCGATCCGGAACAGATCGAATCGCTGATCACACCGCGGACAAAATTGCTGTTGTTGTGCAGCCCATCGAATCCAACCGGACAGGTACACGACGAAGCCCTTACCAGGGCCCTGATGGACGTCGCCCGCCGCAACGATCTCTGGGTATTGGCAGATGAGATCTATGGCGAAATCGTCTTCGATGGCAACCACGTCAGCTGCGCCAGTCATGATGCCGACGGGCGCGTGCTGCTGGTGACGGGTTTGTCGAAGAGTTACGCCATGACGGGGTATCGCGTCGGCTTCACCCGCGCCTGCAGGGAATACGTGGAAATGGCCTCCAAGTTGCAGGAGCCACTCGTATCCTGCGGCGTCGGCTTTGCACAGATGGCCGCCGCCGATGCCCTCGACGGCCCTCAACAGTGCGTCGCCGACATGCGCGATGCCTATCGTCAGCGACGTGACGTCGCCATCGAGGTACTGCGCGAATACGACCTGTACCGTTACACGCCGGGCGGCGCTTTCTACCTGTTGGTCGACATCTCCGACGCCGGCATGGAATCCCTTGACTTCTGCCACGAACTGATCCGTGAACACAAGGTGGCAGTCGCACCGGGAAGCACCTTCGGCGAGGTCTGTGGCGACCACGTGCGCATCTCGATTGCATCGCCGGAGGAGAATGTGCGGGAGGGCGTCAAGCGCATCTGTGAGATGGTACGCACCAAAGCGGAAGCCACGGTGCCATCGGCATAGTGTTATTCGGCGGCGTCCTCGCCCCGCCACAGACGCTGCATCTCTTCGTTTCGTGCCAGCAGATCGTTCAGCGTGCCCGCGGCGTGTACTCGGCCATCCTTTAACACGATGATCTGATCGGCGTGCCTTAATGCCGGCCGTCGATGTGACACGACGAGACAGGTCTGCCCCGCGCTGGTACCACGACGCTCGAACATGCGTTGCCACAAGATGTGCTCCGTGTCGACATCGAGGGCGCTGGACAGATCGTCAAAGACGAACAACTCCGGTGCCCGTGCGAACATGCGCGCCGCAGCGGTCCGCTGCATCTGGCCACCGGAGAGGCGCACCCCCTTGGGGCCGACCATCGTGTCGAGACCGTCGTCAAGATCCTCGACGGGGGCGTCGCGCATCACCTTGCGCATGCGATCGAAGGAGACGGCGAGCTGCTTGAAGCGGGCGAAGGTGGAACCGAACATCCAGGTCATCCGCCAGGCCAGGCAGATAGTAAAGGCACGCATGATCTGCGGATTGACGAGTTGCAGACCGATACTCGAGAGTAGGAAGACGGTCAGCGAACCGACGAGGCGGCGATGTGGCAGCAGATAACGCGCCATCAGCTCTCGTTGTCAGGGGGTCGGCTTACCGCAAAAACGAACAGTCCAAGATGGAACATGCGCAACCCGAAAAACACGACCGTCTGACGCCTGGGGGCGTGTCCGACTAGGTGTGCTTTCGCAGGGTTTCGTCGGACTGCAGACGCTCGAGGATCTCTTTGACACGCTGAGCCTGATCCTTCGGCATGACGAGCAGGGCATCCTCGGTGTCGATGACGACGAGATCCTGCACGCCGACGAGGGCGACGACCTTGTCAGGCAGACCGTAGACGGTGCTGTTGCGCGCATCAATGCTGATGATCTGCCCTTTGAGCAGATTGCCGGCGGCATCGGCGTCGAGCACGTCGGTCAGCGCCGCCCAACTACCGATATCCCCCCAGTTCATATCCCCTTCGAGGGTTGCCACGTTGGGCGCCGGTTCGATGATGGCATTGTCCACGGCGACATTCGGCATGTGCGGATATTCCCGCTCGAGCACGGTGCGCCAATCGCCGCCGATCGCCGCGCCGATGGGAACCGCGCGCTCATGGATCTGGGGCGCAAAGCGCTTGAACAGATCGAGCACGGTCTGCGCCTTCCACACGAACATGTTCGAATTCCATAGATACTGACCGCTGTCCACGTATTGGCGGGCCCGATCGGGCTCCGGCTTTTCGGTGAATTCCGTCACGTGGTAGACAGTATCAGTGCCGATCTGGCACAATACCTCCCCCTTGCCGATATACCCATACCCGGTCTCCGGCCGCGTCGGCTTGACCCCTACCGTAAACAACGTCTCCGGGTGCTCATCCGTCGCCACCGCCGCCGCTTGCAGCAGGCGGTTGAATTCCTCCGGTTTGCCGATGTAATGATCGGAACCGAGACTGGCGATGGTACATCCCGGCCATCGGGCTTCCAGCAACGCACACTCCAGCGCGACAGCCGGTCCCGTGTTACGAAGTGCGGGCTCGACGATGAGATGATCCTCGGGCAGCTCGGGTAGCTGCTCGCGCACGAGCTGTTCCATGCCGGCACCGGTGGAGACGTAGATGTCATCGACAGCCGCGATCGGTGCGATACGCTCCACAGCCTGTTGCAGCATGGTCCGGTCGCCAGCCATGGCGTGAAATTGTTTGGGCCGGGTCTGTCGACTGTACGGCCACAACCGGGTACCGACACCGCCGGCACGGATGACGAACTTCAGCATGCCTGCCTCCCCACCCCTGGTGCCGCCACCAGATAACGGAGATCTGCGCCGGCTGCGGTGATGTGAATATCCCGCCCTGCGGGAATCAGAGCGGTCTGTGCCATGTCCAACTCGACTCCAGCAAATTTTCCCGCCCCTGCGATGACGGTGACGGCGGCGAAGGCCTGTGCCGTAGACAGGCTGTCTGATTCAGCGCCACACAGGGTGAGAGTGAATTCTTCGGCGTCCACCAACAACGCCCCCTCAGGACCCGGTTCGGGTGCTGCCTGGGGGTGCGGGACGGCGGCGGTGAAGTCGGTCACCGCCAGACCGCGTTCCAGGTGCAGCTCCCGCGGTTGGCCATCGAGCCCAGGGCGACCATAGTCGTAGAGACGAAAGGTGAGATCACTCGACTGCTGCACCTCGTATACCATCACCCCGCGACAGAGGGCGTGGACGGTGCCGGCCTTGAGGAAAACGACATCGTCAGGGGCGACCTCCTGATAGAGCACGGCATCCTTCGCCCGGCCCTCGATCAATGCCTGTCTCAGTTCGGCCGCGTCTGTGCCCTGCCGTAGTCCCAGAGCCAACTCTGCGCCATCTGAGTGCAGCACGTACCAGGCCTCGGTTTTGCCGAATCTGCCCAGATCTTCGGCGCGGGCATAGACGTCGTCTGGATGGACCTGGATCGAGAGATCCTGCTGGGCATCGATCAGCTTGATGAGCAGGGGAAAATCATCGCCATAATGGGCCGTCACGGCGGCGCCGACGAGCTCTTGTCCGTAACGGCTCAGTACTTCGCGCAGACCCAACCCGGATAGATCCCCCGAAGAGACGACAGAATCCTGCTCGGGTAGTGCCGAGACCTCGAAGGATTCGCCGATGGGGACGTGAGCAGGCAACTCCTTGCCAAACGTCTGCAGGCGGCGCCCACCCCAGACAATCTCGCGCAGATAGGGTTGCAGGGGCAGGACATCTGGTAGCGGTGGGTTCATGAACCGTTGAATCTACGGCTCGACTGCGATGGATGGAAGTTGGCGGCAATCCTGCGAGACCCTGTGAGCGAGCCCTTCGGGCTGTTAGACGAATGTCTCGTTCCCCTCACCTCGAATGATGACGATCTGTCCCTGCTCCTCGAGCTGACGGCACTGCTGCACGATGCGCAACTGTACCTCTTCCACCTCGGTCAGTCGCATGGGCCCCAGAAACTCCATCTCCTCGGTGAGGAATTGACGCACAAGCTCGGACATGTTGCCCAGAACCTTACTCTTCAACTCCTCGTCGGGTGGGGGACTGGGTTTCTATCTCCCATCATCGGCGGCTGGCGCAGTTCCTTTGGGTTTTTCTATTCTATACAACTGCACGCCAGATTCTGTCGATCCTCAACACCACGCAATCTCACCCAGGAGTTCATGATGGCCGACGCGCCCCGCCCCCTAGTCGATCCCTACGCCCTGTCCGACAGCGACGGGTATTTCTGGGTGAAAGGCAACCTTCATTGCCACACAACCAACTCTGATGGCCGCGTCCCACCCCAACAGCGACTCGACCAGTATGTGGAACAGGGATACGATTTTCTATGTCTGTCCGACCATCGCAAGATCACGCCCGTCGACTCGGTGGATGTACCCAAGGATTTTGTCCTCATTGAAGGCGCCGAATTACATCCCGCCAACCCATTTGGGGGGGCGGTCCACCACTTTGTCTGCCTCAACATCCACCAGGACATGGAATGCGGCAAAATGCCGCCGCAGCACGTGATCGACAACGTCAACGATCAAGGGGGTCAGGTCTGGCTCGCCCATCCATATTGGAGTTCGATCAACATTATCCGCGACACCCTGCCCCTGAAAGGATTCAGCGGCATCGAAGTCTTCAACAGCACCTGCCGTTTCATGGGCCGCGGTGAGGGCTCCGTCCACTGGGACGACTGGATGAGTCTGGAGGATCGTGTCTATCCCTGCCTGGCTAACGACGACACCCATGGCGCCCCCGAGGACAACCGCGACACCTATGAGTCGTGGACCATGGCGCGGGTCAAGGAACGCACCACCGAGGCGGTCCTGGAGGCGCTGGCCACGGGTGCCAGCTATGGCAGCACCGGTCCCGAGATCCACTCCATCGACATCACCCGTGAGGGCAACGCCGCCCAGGTTACGGTGAAATGCAGCGAAGCACGCCGCATTCACGCCATCCAGAACGTCATTGGGACCGAATATCGCGAGGGCGGCGAGCTGTTTACCGAGGCGACGTTCTCGCTGCGCAACAACGCCAAGTGGGTGCGATTCGAGATCATCGGTGCGCAGGGCGACAAGGCCTGGTCCAACCCGGTAGACCTGCGCGACTGAGCAGATTGGCAGATCAGTCGGTGACCGTGTAGCGCAGCACCGCCTCTTCATCGAGATCGACGCCCAGGCCAGGGCCACTGGGCGCTTGTGCCTGGCCGTCGACCACCAGCGGTTCGGTGAGCAGCGTGTGTTCATGCACGAAACTGCCACACAGATCCGAACCGAAGGTGCAATTCGGCGTCGCCACGGCGGCGTGCAGGCGGAAGACGTCGAACAGCCCCAGGTCCACGTTGGAGGCGATCCACACGGGCAGGCCACCATCGGCGGCAATACGCGCCATGTGCAGGAAAGTCCAGTCCGAGGGCCCGATGTTGAAGGCGTCGGCGGCACCGCGGTGCACGACTTCGATCGCCTGCCGTGGGGCTTGCAGGTGCGGAGCGATGGGGATCGAGGTCTCCTCCTTCAGACGTTTGTACAGGCTGAAGTCATCCTTGGGAATAGGGTCCTCGAAAACGACGTCCTTGCCCTCCAACGGTCGCGCCAGTTCGAGGGTGTTTTCCACCGTGTGAAAACGCTCATTGGGATCGACGACGACGCGCATCTTCGGCGCCACATCGAACACGGCGTGCACACGATCGACGACATTGCCGTCCTCGTAACGGCACTTCATTTTCAACCCCGTGAAACCCTCGGCCAGGGCCCGTCTTGCCGCCGCCGCCGTGTCCTCGGGGTTCATGCGAGCAATCCAGTAATCGATGTGAATCGATGCCTGCGCCAAGCCTCCAAAAATCCGATACAGGGGCTGCCCCAAGGTTTTGCCGATCAGATCCAGCATCGCCATCTGCCAGCCACCCCCGCCTAGGTCACGAGGCTCGAAGTCCAGCGGATCCCGACCATGCCAGTCGGGTGGCTGGTCCTGTCGAGCGCCAAAATAAGGCCCCGACATACCAATGCCGGTGACACCCTCATCCGTGTGCAGTCGCACCAGGTCCTGGCAACGACGTTCGATGGACTCGGGATAGGCTGAGCTGAACTGCTCCCCTCCCGGAGAAAACTCGCCATACTCAGGTGGCGGCAGAATGCCGGGACGAAAGGGCACACGCAGCACGGTCCGCTCAAATCCTGTGATCTTCACCTCTCCCTCTCCTCCTTCTCACCAGATTTGTTCACAAGCAGTATCACCCACCTTGCAGGCAGGGCGACCAGAACGTAGTCTGCGTGGGATGAATACACGAGCGTCACAGCGCGTCGCTATCATCGACCTGGGATCGAACACCGCCCGCCTCGTCGTCATGAACGCCGTACCCGGATATTCGTATCGTCTCGAAGACGAGATTCGCGAGGTCGTGCGTCTGCGTCAAGGTATGACCGGGCAAGGCTTGAGCGACCCCGCCGTAGGCCGTGCCCTGTCGACGATGCGCCTCTTCAAACGCTTCTGCGACAGTACCGGTGCCGACGTCATCCTGTCGACGGCGACCAGCGCGGTGCGGGACGCCGCCAATGGCGCCGCCTTCGTCGAACGAGTAGAGGAGGAGCTGGGGCTGCAATTGCGCATCCTCGATGGCGAGCGCGAGGC
>Ga0310124_10003196_pt1 | contig 11093 bp, 11 predicted proteins | sample CB11b_AW_Bot5_MG_FD_203507 | JGI IMG/M metagenome (GOLD analysis project Ga0310124, IMG submission 203507) | Marine microbial communities from Western Arctic Ocean, Canada - CB11b_AW_Bot5 | ecosystem: Environmental > Aquatic > Marine > Oceanic | place: Canada: Western Arctic Ocean | collected...
TGCCCGTTCGCCGGACAAGGGCAAGGCGTTCTTCCTGGATCTGGCCGCTCGTCAGGTCGCAGTGGCCAAGGGGTTGGGTTACCGCGGCGTCTACCTAGGCGGTCACCTGTGTTACGATGACTACCGGCACATTATCGACACAGCTGATTCTTTTGGCGAGGAAGACTGGAAAACATTTGCCCGTGATATTCAATTCAGCCGCAAAGGCGAGTTCTTTCTGTTCAAGCAGGATCTCGGCACCGGTCTTTCAACCGACCAACTCAATGCTGACTATTTGGCCAGCAAAACACCGCAATCACTGCGTCAGCTTCGCCGACAAGTTCCGTTGGCTTACAAGATGAACCGCTTGGTGCACGAAAAGGTTTTCGAGAAAAACAGCCCGGGCTTCAAGGTCGGCCAACGGGTCTATTCCAAACTTGAAAACACCCGACCCTCGATTAAGAAGGCTTCGCACCGTTCAGAATTGGCCCTGAAAGTGCTTGGCTTCAACTGCTGTGATTGCGGCGACTGTTCTTTGCCGGATATCGCCTTTCTTTGTCCAGAATCACAATGTGCCAAGAACCAGCGTAATGGCCCGTGCGGCGGCACAAGAGACGGCAAATGTGAAGTTGGGGAAAAGACTTGCATCTGGGCACTGGCCTATGATCGACTCAAGGCCTACGGGCATGAGCAGCAGATGCTCAATGGACCTGTGGTTATCAAAAATGCCGCACTCAAAGGCACCAGTGCCTGGGCCAATACGTTTCTCGAACGCGATCACCACGCCAAGGAAAATGGTGGTCAACGGGAGTCGGGTAAAGGAGATCAGAGCCTATGAAAGTTGAAGGGCTGGACAAGCAATTTACTGTTGTTGGGGAGAACATGCACTGCACACGCGTGTTCCTGCGCAAGGGCAGTCGCGTCGGGGTGACACCGGATGGCCAGGACGCAATTTTGTTTTCCGGTGATGACGGGCAGCAGCGCTACCTGGTGATACCCGACAGATTTAAAAAAACTAACGACTTCAAGGCCGGTCGTGTCAAACACGTGCAGATCGCCGTCAACATAGCGATGGCAGATCAGGGCGCCGACGTGCAGATTGCGATGGACTACCTTCGTTACGTGGTGCAACGACAGGTCGATGCCGGCGTTGATTTTCTCGATGTCAACACGGACGAAATATCGGTCAAGCATGCCGAGCAGCAGAAGGCGATAAAATGGCTCGTGCGCACGGTGCAGGTGATGACCGAGATGCCGCTGTCGATTGACTCTTCGCTGATGGACACTATATCGGCGGGCATGTCGGTCTACGACGTCGGAAAAAATCGGCCCATGCTCAATTCGGCATCTCTAGAACGCATCGAGGCGCTGGACTTGGCCGTTAAATATGGTGCACATGTGATCATTACCGGCGCCGGCGAGTCGGGTATGCCCGAAGACGCCGAGCAACGCGTCGACAACGCGTCACGCATGATTGACATGGCTTTGGATAGGGGTATTGCGCGAGGCGATATTCACGTTGACCTGCTGGTATTTCCCATTTCCGTAGACGGTCAGTACGGCCGCCATTTTCTCGACGCCGTATGTCAGATACGCAACAAATACGGACCCGAGATTCACATTACCGGCGGAATGAGCAATGTTTCCTTCGGGCTGCCGGCGAGGCGGTTGGTCAACGATGTATTTATCAATCTTGCCATCGAGGCTGGGGCCGATGGCGGCATCATAGATCCCGTTGCCCGGCCTATCCAAGGCATCGTCAATCTGGACAAACAAGGACGAGCCTATCAACTAGCCTGCCGGATGTTGCTTGGCGAGGACCTGTTCTGCGAAGCATTTATTGCCTCCTTCCGTGCCGGTGAACTGCAACACCATTGAGTTCCGCCCGACATCAAAATACACGCTATCGCACACGGGATACTTTTCAGGTAAAACTTTAGATTGCCTTAATCAGACTTTATCCAAAGGCCACAGAGGATCTTGACGGCGATACTGTCCACAATCTGGCCAATCGCTGGACGGACGATGTGATTAGACATCGTCCAAGCTGGCTGTCAATCAAAAACAGTATCAACGATCTTAGCCAATGGTTAGCTCAGGACCCGAAAAGCTCAGTTAGTCCCCCGCAATATGCCGAGCTTAACGGCTACATTCTTTTCGTATTGTGAAAGAAACGAAAGCGAAGGTTATACTGGTTGACCCGTTTTATATTTCGCGCGATCAGGATCCCAATTCGTACCGCATCAAGGCCCTTAAGCATCTACCCAAATACATTAGTACGGTGCATGCCATGTCGCGTAAGTACCGCACCCGACTGGTCAAGACGCACGAGGTGTTCCATGCGTTGCTCAAGTATTACTCACCCGACCACTTCTGTTGTCCGGGGTCTGTTTATCCTCATGCTGCCGGTCACTTGGTGATAACACATGCTCGGCTTAAAGTAATGGGTTGGTAGAACAGGTAAACATTCGCCATGCGCTATCGCAAACTTGGCCAAGCCGATATTGAAGTTTCCGTTGTGGCCCTCGGTTGCTGGGCGCTGGTCAGTGGCGACTTTTGGGGGCCGCAGGACGAGGCCGATTCGATCGCGGTGATCGACGCGGCACTCGATGCGGGTATTAACTTTCTGGATACCGCCGAGATGTACGGCGACGGTGCATCCGAAGAGTTACTCGGTCGCACCCTAGGCGGTCGAAGTGAGCAACTGGTCATCGCCAGTAAGTTGATGGGCGATCACCTCGCTGCCGATCAGGTTGCAACGGCCTGCGAGGCCAGCCTCAAACGACTAAAGCGCGATTACCTCGACCTCTATCAGATTCACTGGCCCAACCCGAAGATTCCAGTCACCGAAACTATCGGCGCCATGCAGGCACTTCAAAGGCAAGGCAAAGTGCGAGCGATAGGCGTGTCCAACTTCGGCGTGGACCTGCTCGACGAGGTCGCTGGCTGTTGTACCACCAACCAAGTTGCTTACAACCTGCTGTTGCGCGGCGCCGAGTTTAATATTCAGCCCAAGTGTCTTGCCGAGGACATCACCATTCTGGCCTACAGTCCTCTGGCGCAAAGTCTTCTGACCGGAAAGTTCCGCACTGCCACCGAAGTTCCCAACGCCCGGGCCCGGAGTCGACATTTTTCTAAAAGTAGGCCGCTAACTCGTCACGGCGAGGTTGGCTGTGAAGGAAAGACCTTTGAGGCCATTGATCAGATAAGGTGGATCAGCGCGAAAATCGGACAGCCGATGAGTGACGTTGCACTGGCCTGGGTGCTGCATCGCCGGGGCTTGGCCAGCGTCGTAACTGGCGCACGTAATGGAGAACAGATACGTGCCAATGCTCGTGCTGGAGAATTGCAGTTGCCAGACGATGTGATTGACGAACTAAACTGCGCCAGCGAACCAGTCAAGCAATATCTAGGGCCAAGCGCCGATGCATGGGAGTCTGCCGCCAACTCCCGAGTGGTTTAATGGTCAATCGGTTTGGGTTGTTGCATCGTCAGGCAATGCAGCCCACCGAGGCCGACGATCAACTTGTCACTTTCCACGGGTATGATTTCATGTTCGGGCATGGCCTGCTCAAGGGCGTATGCCGCTGTTTCGTCGGCGGATTGGCTGAACGCAGGTAAAAACACCGCATTGTTGCAGATCAGAAAGTTGGCGTAACTGGCAGGCAGTTGTTGGCAGGCAACGCTGTAAGCAGGGTTAGATGGGAAGTCGTATGTCATCGGCTCTGGCATGGGCAGTTCGATCAGATTTAGCCGGCATCCGTTCTGGTCACGCGCTTTCGATAAACAACGCCAATTTTTCTCAAGCTCGGCATGGTCTGGGTGCGGTGATGGTGCACGGCAGGCAGCGATCGTGTTGGGATTGATAAAACGTGCCACGTTATCTACGTGGCCGTCGGTGTCATCTCCCGTGATCGTGCCACTTATCCAGATAACATGTACAGCACCCAGCGTATGGCCCAACAAAGTTTCAATAGACTGAGGGTTGCTTTGCCGGTTTCGATTTGGTTCAAGTAGGCATGATCTGCTTGCCAGTACGTCGCCAGCGCCGTTGACATCGATCGCGCCCCCTTCTAGCACAACACCATGTGCCTCTACTGATACGTCGAGCATATTGGCGATTTTGCGAGATGCCTTATTGTCGTGATTCCACGGCGGGTACTTGCCTCCCCAGCTATTGAAACGAAAGTCATGACAAACCGTTTTTCCGGTTTCATCCAGTACAAATAATGGTCCAAAGTCGCGTATCCACGAGTCATTGGTAGGAATATCCAGCGATTCGGTGTCGTACACCTCGACACGCTTGGACAATTCTTGAACGAACGTATCAAATTGTTGCTGCGCCTGTCCAAAGCATCCCGGCCAAGTGTCATAGTTATGCGGTCGCGTTACCCATACACGTGTCTGCGGATGCCATTCAGCGGGCATGTGTTTTCCAACTCGTTGACAGTTGGCGCTGGTCAACATGATAGATAATCAGGACAAACCCTCGGTATCCTGCTGTCTGGGTTTTTCTCGAAGTCCGTCGTGGCCCTCGGTCTGCGACCATGAAAAATGCCTGAGCCTACCTGTTCGGACTCGCCGATCAGGGCACGAAGCTCATCCTTATGCAATGTATCGAATAGTTGGCACTCGATTCCTACCACGCAATCAGCGATTCGATCAACCTGAGAAGTGATGTGCACAAACGTGTGCGTCACCTGCTGAAAATGACTGTCAAGAACAACCGCCTTTGGCTCGAGCTGATGAACAACCCTTGCGGTCCACCCGATCATATGGCTTGACGATGCCAGCAGGCAGGCAATCCGCAGCAGAATCATGTGCTTCATCCAGAGTTCGATGACTGATTTGGCCATACTTACCTACTTCTTGGTTGAGGATCAATTAAAACGTTGTCTCAAGTCGTCATAGGCGTCGACGCGTCGATCGCGTAGGAACGGCCAAGCCTGGCGTGACTGGCTGATCTGCGACAAATCGCAGTCAGCAATGACGATCTGTGGCTGATCGTCATCTGCCTCGACGATCACCTTGCCGCTTGGGTCAGCCACGAAACTACCGCCCCAGAAGGTTAGTTCGTGCTCAACGCCGATACGATTGATAGCGGCAAAAAAAATGCCGTTGTTGATCGCATGAGCACGCTGTACGGTCAGCCAAGCCTCGCGCTGGCGTTGTTGTTCTTCGGTTGATTCGTCTGGACACCACGCGATGGCCGTGGGGCAAATAATGATCTGTGCCCCACCAAGAGCACTGAGCCGGGCCGCTTCGGGGAACCATTGGTCCCAGCAGATGAGCATGCCGATCGAGGCGTATGGTGTCCGCTGTACCTGCCAGCCCAGATCGCCGGGCGTGAAATAATATTTTTCGAAGAACCATGGATCATCCGGAATGTGCATCTTGCGGTATTTGCCCATGATCTGCCCGGACGGGTTGAACATGACAGCCGTGTTGTGAAACACGCCCGCATCGCAGCGCTCGAACAACGATGCAATCAAATAAATTTTCTGTTGCTTGGCCAAGTCACCTAGCCGTTGCGAGGTGGTCCCGGGGATTGGTTCGGCCAAGTCGAAAAACTTGTCGTCTTGCGTTTGTGGAAAATATGGTAGGTAAAACAATTCCTGCGTCGCGACAATCTGTGCCCCGCGATCGGCTGCTTCGCGGATCATTTTCACTGTCCGATCAATCGTCTGTGCCTGGCCCTCACCGGGCAGGCAGGCGTGTTGAATCAGGCCTAGCCGAACTATGCCGTTGGATGTCATCTCAATGTGTATGATAACTGCGTCCAAGTACAGGAGTATTGAGTTTGGGTGCATCTATCGAAGAACTCGACACGCCCGCTCTACTGCTGGACGGGCCAATGGCGCAGCGGAACTTGCAGCGGTTGGGGGCGTATTTCCGCGATCGGTCTTGCAAACTAAGACCGCACTTTAAAAACCACAAGTGTGCAGCTTTGGCCCGCCTGCAGCAGGAAGCGGGCTCTACAGTGGGTATCACTTGCGCTAAACTCGCCGAAGCGCAGGTGCTGGCCGGACAAGGTTTTGAGGACGTGCTTATCGCCAATCAGGTGATTGGGCCGCAAAAAGTGAGCCGCCTGGCAGCGCTCGCCCGGCAGATGCGCATTAGCGTGGCGGTGGACGACATGGCCAATGTACAGATGATTGGGCAGGCGGCCAGAGATTTGGGCGGCACGGTTGGCGTGCTGGTTGAAGTAGACATCGGCATGGGCCGATGCGGCGTGTCGCCGGGCGAGCCGGCCCTCGAACTGGCACGACTGGTCATGGACACGCCCGGCGTTGAGTTGCGTGGTTTGCAGGCATACGAAGGCCATTTGGTGGGCATCGATGACCACCAGGAGCGGGCCAGGCAGACCAAAGCCGCCATGCAGCACGCTGTGGCGACACACGAGTTGCTTGCGCAACAGGGAATGACCGACATCATTCTCAGCGGGGGGGCCACGGCGACGTACAAAACCACCAGCGAAATCACAGGCTTTGCGGAGATGCAGTGCGGGACGTACGCCACGATGGATTGGCGATATCACCAACTGGCACCCGAGTTTGAAGTGGCACTGTCAATTTTGGCAACCGTGATCAGTTGCCCTAGCCGCGGTGTGGCCGTGCTCGACGTGGGCGCCAAAGGTATCGGGGCCGAGTTTGGTGTGCCGAAAGTTAAGGGATACCCGGCGACAGATATCCCGCTTTTCGGCGCCGAAGAGCACACGGTTGTCCAGAACACGTCGGGTTGGCGTGTTGGCCAAACGGTCCAACTGTTTTCCAGCCACGCATGTACGACCTGCAACCTCTACCGGAACTTACATGTACACGATCAGGGCCAGGTTCTGGAGGTTTGGCCAATTGAAGGGGCAGGATTACTCACCTGACCTCTATTGCGCAGGCCGCTAAACGGGTAACTCAGTGATATCGGACGCTGGTGGCGGGCGTAGATAGGGTTTGTGCGGGATGGTCCGTCGATTTCCTGGCCCCCTTTACCGCCCCCGGCGTCACGGGCGGTTAGGTGTGTTATCTTTGGGGAAAGGAGGCTTGAAGTAGATGCGTTACAAGATCAGGCAACGTCGCAACGTACTGCCCATGGTTGAACCGGGCAACGGCAACAGCGGTTCGCGAGGGCTGTCGACCGCGGCCAGGCAGTGGCGACGCAGTGCCGCGGCTGGGGCCAGTGGCATGCTGGGACAAAAGGTACCGGCCCCAACCAGCGGCGCGATGATAACGAGCGCGACCGACCCGCGTTGGGTGTTTGCCTTACAGGTTGCAGGCCAATTGCAGGGTGTGGCCCTGCCGCTCGATCAGCGCGAGAAGTTGGAGCGGACGGCCAAGGTGATGGGCCTGACCGTCTTCAACGCCAACCTGATCATTGCTATCGTGCAGGACTGCGCTCGCCGGGGCGTACCGGCCCTAGAATGCCCCGCAGTAGCGGAGGCTCAGTTGGGCATGGTGGGCTTGTCGAGCCAGCGTCGGCGGGCGACATGGCTGATTGTCGCCACAGTGGGGCTCGTGCTGGTACTGGAGGTGTTGAGCCTTCTGCTGATCGTAAAGTTATAAATTAAGCGTGCACAAAAAGTGAATATTACCCCCGAGTGTGCAGATATAATTAACATCCCGCCGTTGCGGCAGAGAGCACATCTTTTGGTCTGACTTGGTTCGCAATTTTTCTTGAATTAGCAGGCTTGTGTTTATTCCGAAACTGTATCGTCTGCGATTGGCGTGGCCTGGTTTCTTTTCAGTAAGTTTTTAGGATTGACCTAAACGGAAAATAGGAATCTGAGCCCCTGGGCACAGATGACGTCGGCGACCGTGGAAGATCAAACGTAGGTGCTTATCGGGCCGATACAACTATCGGCAGACTGGCCGGGGCAATTACCATGGCCCAGTTCAGAAAATAGCGGTCCGGTCAAGGGGAGTCCTCCCCACAACAGGGCATCGCGGTCGAAATGCAACGCAACATCCCATTTAACAAGCCGTATGTGGCCGGCCACGAGCTGGACCACATTATCGAGGCGATCAATCGCGGCAACATTTCTGGTGATGGGCATTTTACACAGAATTGTTGCGAGCTTTTGCAGCAGCGGTTAGGCATCGCCAAGGTGTTTTTAACGCCTTCATGCACGGCAGCGCTGGAGATGGCGGCGATGTTGACCGACATTGGGCCGGGCGACGAAGTCATCATGCCGTCGTTTACCTTTGTCTCAACAGCGAACGCATTTGTGCGTCAAGGCGCCAAACCGGTGTTCGTGGACATCCGTCCGGACACGCTGAACATCGACGAAAAGAAAATTGAAGCGGCGGTCACGGATCGCACAAAAGTGATTTGTGCGGTGCATTACGCCGGCGTGGCCTGCGCGATGGATCAGATTCTAGAAACGGCCGGGAAGCACGGTTTGGAGGTGATCGAGGACGCGGCCCAGGGCGTGCATGCCTATTACGACGGCCAGGCGCTGGGGTCGATTGGTGCGTTGGGGGCGTACAGTTTTCACGCGACGAAGAATTACACCTGCGGTGAGGGCGGAGCCCTGTGCGTCAACCGCCCACAACTGATCGAGCGGGCAGAGATTATTCGTGAAAAGGGGACGAACCGGTCCAAGTTATTGCGTGGGGAGGTGGACAGGTACACATGGGTGGATGTGGGCAGTTCGTATGTACCGTCGGAAATAGTGGCAGCTTTTCTATATGGGCAACTGGAATTGCTGGACACCATCGCCGATCACCGACGGACGATCTACCAACGGTACGAGTCAACGCTGGCATCTCTGGCAGATCGCGGACTGCTGACTTTGCCGCGTGTCCCTGAGCGGTGCCGGACCAACTACCACATGTTTTACATTCTGCTACAAGACGGTGAGAGTCGCGATCGTTTGATGGGACACCTGCGTGACCGGGGGATTTCGGCCGTATTTCATTACCTGCCGTTGCATAGCGCACCGATGGGTGAAAAGTTTGGATACAAGGTTGATGACCTGCTGGTGACGGAAGATGTCAGCGCACGGCTGTTGCGGTTGCCTTTTTTTAATGATCTTACGGAAGCCGACCAGCAGTACGTTGTGGAACAGATCGAAGAATTCTTCAATATCGGATCTAGTTACCCACCTGTTTTTGTCCGGTCGGCATAAGTTCAGGAAATGATCAGCAGTCAACTCCCATTGCTCATGCAGACCACCGCCCATGCCGCCTCCCGCGCATTTTCTAGGGACGGCAACGGCATCGCGATCAGAAGGGCAATGATGGAGATTACGACCAGGAACTCGATGAGGGTAAAAGCTTCGTGCGGATTGCGCGTTTGCATGGTAGCGTTGCCGCGATCCAATGCGCCGGATTCTGTTGGACAGTATGGGCCGACATTTCCCATTTGACCTCTGCTGGACAATAACGCCATGCCACTCGGGCACCTGTCTAACATTCCCCAAGGAATCCAAGCGAAAAATTCTCCCTTTCAGCCTAGCTCGGGCCCATTCGGTCGATAGACTTACGGTTTTACACGCGGTCAACCCATTATGCCTGGTAAGTTCATCAACACTTGCAAGTTCTTCGCCCGTGACAGAATCTCAGTCTCGTAACGGGCCATCTAGTTGGTCGAAGCAGAGGTGCGGTCTTTGGCTCGGCTACCCACGATCTGTTGCATGGCCGGAGTACTGGCCTCAACGGGCTTGGTCAAATCCATAGCTGACCCGGCTCAACAGAGGCAGAGGCAGCGACCGATACTTTCTATGAGCCGATCATGACTTGCAACAGTGTCGACAAGACCGATCAGACAGGGCCGATGTTATCGGTGGTGATACCGGTCTATAACTCACAGGCGATTCTACCCAAGATGATTGCCCGGTTGGACGATTTTTTCCAACAGCACCCCTACCGCCACGAAATCATTTTCGTCTGCGATGGTAGTCCGGACAATAGTTGGCAGATTCTAGAGCAGATCAAGGTCGGTCGTCAGGATGTGGTGATCATTGACCTGATGCGTAACTTCGGACAGCACAGTGCCATGATCTGCGGGCTCAAGCACGCCCATGGTGATTACGTAATCACCATGGATGATGACCTTCAGAATCCACCGGAACAGATTATTCACCTGATCAAGAAGATCGATGAGGGCTACGACGTGGTCTTCGGTCAGTTTGAGCAGAAGATGCACGGGTTGGTGCGCCGGTTGGGCAGTAGGTTTGTGAATTGGTTGAACGTGAAGCTGTTCAAAAGTCCGCCGGACCTAGTACTGACCAACTTTCGGGCCATTCGCCGGCAGGTCGTGGAAGCGGTGTGCGACGTGCGGACCAGTTATCCGTACCTGCCGGGTTTGCTGCTGATGAACGGCAAGACTTTCGCCAACGTGCGTGTAGAGCATCACGTGCGGGAACAGGGCCAATCAAACTATACGGCGAAGGTGATCGCTAGGCTGGCGTGGCGGATCATCTTCAATTACTCAGCCTTTCCTCTTCGTGTGCTGTGTGGCGTGGGGTTGGTTATGGCCATGGTGGCGTTCGTGATAGGCATGTTTTTTCTGATTCGCAAGCTGTCAGGGGGCACACGTATCCAAGGGTGGACGACACTTCTGGTGCTGTTATCGTTTTACCAGGGGTTAACGCTGATAATTCTCGGGGCGCTGGGCGAGTATATCGTGCGGATTGTCAACGATGTGTCGGGGCGACCGGCTTACCGGATACGCAAGAAGTTGTAGCACTATAGCATGCGAGATCCGACATTCGTGATTGGCGGTGGTCAGCGTTGCGGGACAACGTGGCTCTATCACCTGCTGGACAAGCACCCGCAAATCTACTTGGCCAAGCCGGTGCACCCAGAGCCAAAGTTTTTCATTTCTGAGTCCAGCCCCGGTCGGGACATGGGCTGGTACCTCAATAATTGGTTTTCCGATGTTCAAGGCGAGTTGGCGGTAGGCGAGAAATCAACCGCTTATCTGGACAACGCTGAAGCCGCTCAGCGAATGAAGCATCTACTGCCAGATCTGAAGGTGCTCTTTATCTTGCGACATCCGGTGGACCGGGCTATTTCCAATTACCAGTTTTCGAAACAGAACGGGTTGGAGTCCGAATCATTACAGTACGCACTTGATCACGAGCAGCAACGACTAAAGCAGCCGATACCCGATGGGAT
>Ga0310124_10003197_pt1 | contig 11092 bp, 8 predicted proteins | sample CB11b_AW_Bot5_MG_FD_203507 | JGI IMG/M metagenome (GOLD analysis project Ga0310124, IMG submission 203507) | Marine microbial communities from Western Arctic Ocean, Canada - CB11b_AW_Bot5 | ecosystem: Environmental > Aquatic > Marine > Oceanic | place: Canada: Western Arctic Ocean | collected...
CTCCTCAGCGTCGTCGACATGGCACTGTGGGACCTCCAGGCACGCGTGTTTGGCCTCCCGGTCCACAAGCTGATCGGTGGATGTCGCGAGCAGGTTAAAGCCTACGGGAGCACCTTCCCGAACATGGGCATGCCCGAAGACTACGCCGCCCACGCCCTGGCCTGCAAAGCCGAGGGATACAGCCACTACAAGATTCACCCCTACTACTTCTGGGATCCTGAAACACGTCAACCGGCCCCAGGCCGACCGTCCCACATCGACTGGGACATCCGATGCTGCCAGGCGGTTCGAGATGCCGTCGGTGACGACATGATCCTGAGCTTCGACCCGTGGGGGACCTATCGTACCTACGAGGATGCTTTCGTCGTCGGCAGAGAACTCGAACGGCTCGGGTTTTACTGGTACGAGCACCCGATGAACGAGTATCGTGTCGGGTTGTATGAAAAGCTGTCACGCGCGTTGACGATTCCGATTCTCTCACCCGAAATCGCGGCCGGCAGCATCTACACGCGTTATGACTGGATCGTTCGAGGCGCTTCCGACATGACCCGCATCGACGTCCTTCGAGGGGGCATCACCGGGTGCATGAAAATGGCCGCCGTTGCCGAAGCCGCCGGGATCAAATGCGAAATGCACATGGCGGGATTTGCCAACCTCCAGATCCTCGGAGCCACGAGCGAGGATGTGTGCACCTACTACGAACGGGGTCTGCTGGCGCCGGGCGTCGACTATGATACCCCGCAACCGTATCTCAACGAGATCTGTGATCCGATGGATAGCCAGGGTAACGTGACGATCCCGACCGAACCCGGTATGGGGTACAACATCAACTGGGATTACATCGAAGCGAACCGCATCGACGTGTAGACACCATGAACGAATCGACCCAGGAATTCTCCCCTCGTCAGAAAATCGCCGTGCTCATGATCGCCCTCGGCGAAGAGGCCACTGCCGAGATCATGAAATACCTGAACGACGATGACGTCGAGTCCATCGCTGAGGCACTGTCGGAGCTTGCAACGGTCTCCACCGACCAGATGGATGCGGTCCTCGAGGAATTCGAGGCGCTGCTGAGGACGGGCGCCGGAATCGACGAAGGCGGCCCGGCTTTCGCCCTGAGTGTGCTCGAGAAAGCCGTCGGCGAAGAGAAGGCCAACCAGATGCTCGGCAACGTGGCGGAGCGCGAGGCGCGATCCTTCACGGCGCTCAAGAACATCGCCCCGCACGAACTCGTCGCCATCGTCGGCAAGGAGCACCCCCAGACCATCGCCGTCATCCTGTCCCAGCCCGAACCGGGTCTGGCGGCCGAAGTCTTCAACGAACTATCGATCGAAACGCAGACCGACGTCGCCAATCGCATGGCGCGCGTCGACCAGATCTCTCCCCAGGTGCTTGACGAGCTCGAACGAACGCTCTCCGATGAGCTGAAGACCTTTGTATCCGAACGGGTCACTCGGGTGCCGGGCGTCGACGTCCTGTCCGAGATGCTCGACAACGCCGGACGCACGACGGAGTCCCGCATCCTGGGCAACATCGACCGCCAGGATCCCGAACTGGGCGAGCGAATCCGCAATCGGATGTACACATTCGACAGCCTCGCAGGCATGAGTCAGAAACACATTCAGCTCGTACTGCGATCCGTCGATCAGGACGATCTCGCCCTCGCGCTCAGGGCCGCCGGCGAAGAAGCGAGAGAGGCCGTCTTCTCCGCCATGTCCGAACGGGCTGCGGCCGCCCTCAAGGAGGACATGACGTTCCTTGGCCCCACTCGGGTGAGCGAGGCGGAAGAAGCTCAGATCAGGATCAGCCAGGTCATCCGCGAGCTCGAATCGCAGGGCCCGGTCACCGTCGCACGGGGACCGGGGGAAGACTTCATATAGTACGCAAAGGGGCCCCGCACCGTTTCGATGCGAGGCCTTCAAAATCTGGATGAACGATCTGTCAGGTCACTCTGTTTTCGACGGACCGCCTCAAGGGTTCCGTGATCGCATAATTGATGAAGAGGCCGTAGTAGAGCGTAATGGCTGCCGTCGCAAGACCCGGTCCAACGGCATCGAGATCGGTAACCCACTGTCCCATGTTAATCAGTCCAATCATCGTTCCGATCGCACCGGCACTGACGAACGAGCTGCCCAAACCATGCAACGCTCGCCCCGCGCTGTCGGCAGTCGATTGATCCATCTCTTCCCGCGCAAAACCCTTCCCGATCGCACCGAGAATCGTTCCGAACGGATAGCTGATCAGGGCCAACAGCAGACCTCCGCCCACAGTGAGGAGGAAAGACGGTGTATCGATAAAAGCAGACAGCTGTCCGCCATTCAGGATTCCCACCACCGTCAGAACGGCGAACACGAGCAACGCAACGATGGATCGAACACACACGAGATGCCTCCTGTCGTTCGGGCGACAGGCCAGAGCTCCCGGTTTGGGGCCGCCGGCTTGTCGCGACTGTCACTCGACCTCATAGTAGCCCCGAGCGACACGTCCGGCAAGCGCCTGATCAAGGGGTCCACATTCCGTTTGCCACCTAACCCCCGATGTCGCAACATCTTCCGACGCACAAAGCTGGCAAACCCATGCGACAGCTCACCGAATCCGAAATCCGCTTCTTCAAGACCAACGGCTACCTCGTCCTCCGCGATGTGCTCGACAAGGCGCTCTGCGCGCAGGCGTGCGAGCGGCTATGGGACGACCCGCCGCCGTCTTTCAAGAAGGACGATCCCGATACGTGGACCGGCCCCATCAAGGAGGAGGAAGAGTCAGGCGACGGCTCGAACCTCAAGCGCAATTTCCGATGGCAGTATCGCAAGATCGGGGGCGAGCCGTTCATGGTGGACCTGTTTCCCGGCGCGATGAACGGGATCGCCCATCAGCTGCTCGGTAAGGATCGATTCCGACCCATCGCGCGCGTGCGTGGGATCTACTGCACCTTGCCTTACGGCCCTGACGTCGAACGCAGACCCGTGAGCGTCCATTGCGACGCCCATCCCTTCAGCTTCGGCGGCGTTGCCTACATCGATGACGTAGCCCCGGATGGCGGCGGCTTCACCATCTGGCCCCGCAGCCACCGCACCTTCTGGCGCGACTTCCATTCCCGTTACCGTGCGGAATACGGCCCGCGCTACAAGGAACACGCCGCCACTTACGCGTCCGACCACGTCTACGATCAGACCTATGGAGAAGCCGGCGACGTCGTCCTCTGGCACCACCGCATCGGCCACATGGCCTCCCACAACTACAGCCGCCAGATCCGCAAAGCCATTCTCTGCGACTACGTTCTCAAAGACGTCGATGTGCTGGAAGAAGAACCGCCGGGGGATGATATGTGGGTAGATTGGAGTGAAGAAGTGCGGGAGGTCGCGGGGTGGGAGTGAACCGGCGGCGACATCCCCGATTAGGAAATTATGAAATTACCGTATTAGGAAATTCGGGGATGGCAAGATCTTTTCACCTGGCGTTTCGCTTGGCCGTTACGATCGACTTCCCGATGATGCGATTCAGCTGTTCGCATTCATCTACTACAGGAGCTACCTGAACGTGTGCCAGCAGATCCAATCGCAAGATGTATCGCAGCCAGAATCTCGACTCTCTCAGTTCCTTTAGGACGATGCTGAGTTTATGTATAAAGTCCTTCCTGCTCTCGCAAGCGCAGGCTTCTTGGTAGTTAGGGCCAGGCGAAGTACCGCTCTTGGCAAGTTGAGTAGCAACCTGCACGGAGATTGTGTCATTACCAAGTGCCCTTACGATGAAACCGATCTGTACCGCGAATTCAAGGAACCGCTCACCGAGCTCATCGCTGTCCATCCAACCCTCCTATGATCGCCGCTTCCGGTAATGAGCGAAATCACAGGCAAACCCAATGCCAGCACGCCAATTTCCTAATTCCCTAATTCCCTAATGTCCCTACCCTCACAAGCACCCGAGCCCGCCACAGCCTCCTCACCACCTGTAACCACACGAGCTCTGATTCTAGGAACCTTGTGCGTCATCTTTATGGCTTGGGGTGGACACTGGACTCGCCACATCGGACACACGACGAAGATGGCGCAGGATCACCTGCCGTGGGGTGTGGTCGTTCCTTTCTTCATCATCGCTGCGTTCCTCAACAAGATCATCCAGAAGGTGCGGCCGAGCGCGGTCTTCACGTCGACTGAGTTGCTCGTGATCTTTGGCATGGCTGGCATCGGGTCCGCGTTGCCCAGCTACTTCATGGCGCACCTCATCTCGAACATCGCCGCACCCCACTACTACCCTTCCCCAGAAAACGGCTGGGCGATCGACCTGCTGCCAAACCTGGCGAAGTGGGCCGTCGTCACCGACCGGCAGGCACTTCGCTGGTTCTTTGAGGGGCTGCCCAGGGGTGCATCAATTCCGTGGCATGCCTGGGCCGTGCCGCTCTTCTGGCGCATGTCGCTCGTGGGCGCAGTCGCCAGCTTCTGCTACTGCACCGTTGCGATCCTTAGAAAGCAGTGGGTGGAGCACGAGCGACTCGCCTTTCCCCTCATGGCGCTACCTCTCCACGCGAGCAGACCCAAAGAACCCGACGAAGAAGGCTTCTGGACGATCGGGTTCATGAACAGTCACCTCTTCTGGATCGGCGCCGCGATCGGGTCGTTCGCGATCCTCTGGAACATCATCGGCTACTTCGTTCCTTTGTTCCCAGAAATCCCGCGGGGCGCGGGACAGATTCAGTTTGGCACGCACTACCCACCCGTGCTCACGCGGATCTACCCGCTCATCATCGGCTCGGTCTACTTCATCGACCTGGACATCTCCCTGACGATGTGGGTCTTTCGACTCCTGATCACGCTCGAGATGGGCTTACTCAACCGGCTCGGCGTCGACATTGGCCCCACCCACGGGGCCGGAAACACGCTCTTTGAAAACTGGAACGACCTCGGAGCCCTGCTCCTGATCATCCCCTGGAGCCTGTGGATGGCGCGCGAACACCTGACTGCCGTCTTCCGAAAAGCGTGGAACGGAGACCCGAGCATCGACGACAGTCGCGAGCTGATCCCCTACCGGGGTGCCCTCCTCGGTTGGATGGGCAGTGCGCTCTTCATCGTCGCCTGGTGCATTGCCTCGGGCATGTCTCTCCTGACGGCCATCGTATTCTTCACCTTCGTCGTCATCATCTGGCTCGGGGTCACGCGGATGTCGATTGAAGGAGGTATGGTCAGCACGCGTCCGATTCACGCCCAGACCGCCACGTTCCACATCCTGGGTGCCGTCAACATGCGCCCCACCGGCATCGTCGCCATGGCCATGACACGCACCTGGCACCGCGACATGAAAACCGCCCTCATCGCACCCACGGCCAACGCCGTTCGTCTGTTCGACGCCCTTCGGGAACATCGGCTTCGACTCGGTCTGGCCGTCGCCATCGCCGTCGTCGTCGTCGCGGGGGGCAGCGCGTGGTACGCGATCGTCACGGGCTACCAGACCGGCGCCTACAACTACGGCTCCATCTACGCCGATTCCGTCACTTCTACGTTCGACGAGGCAGTGGCCTACATCAGGGATCCCTACGCCGTCAAGCGTTTCAGGGCCCTCTGGACCCTGCTCGGGTTCGGAACCGTCAGCGCCATGGCCCTTCTCCGCTACATCTTTCCGTGGTGGCCGCTGCATCCGATCGGGTTCGTCACAGCCACCACCTACCCGGCCAAGATCGTTCCCTTCTCCATTTTTATCAGCTGGTTGGCCAAACTCATCATCCTACGGGCCGGCGGAATCCAACTCTACCGCAAGGCGATACCCTTCTTCCTGGGTCTGATGCTCGGCTACTTCGGCGGCGTTGCCATCTCATTCGTCATCGACGTGATCTGGTTCCCCGGTGAGGGCCACTCTCTCGGTCTCTATTAGCTTCCGATCGCCAGTCCTCCTCTGATCCTAAGCCCTTACTATATATTCACTTGCGTCAAAGGGATCTTGTTCAGTATCCTGTCCCGCAGCTCATTCGCTCCCGTCCGACCTAATGGCACGGGCGGCCTACGACAAGCATACACCATCGGTCTCCCAACCGATGGTTTCCCCCATCGAGTCCAGTGAACTACCTCTCAATCCTCCTCCTCCTCACCTACCTATCCACCGGCGTACAAGCCGCCACAGGCGTGATCCTCGGGCACATCACCGACGCGGAAAACGGGGAAACCCTGCCCGGCGCCAACGTTGTCATAAAGGGCACCCACATCGGCGCCACGACCGACTACGATGGCAATTATCGCATAACCAATGCCCCCGTGGGGCACCAGATCATCGTCATCAGCTACATCGGCTACGCCGAGAAGGAACTGCCCGTCACCGTGAACCCCGGTTCGGCTGTCGAGGGAAACGCCACGCTTCAGATCTCGGCCATCATGGGTGAAGAACTCGTCGTCACCGCCCAGCTGCAGGGACAGGCCGCGGCCATCAACCAGCAGATCTCCTCGAACACCATCGTCAACGTCGTCTCCCAGGAAAAAATCCGCGAGCTGCCCGATCAGAACGCCGCCGAATCGGTCGGCCGGCTTTCGGGCGTTGCGGTGCAACGGGATGCCGGCGAGGGAACGAAGGTTGTCGTGCGCGGCCTCTCACCAAAGTTCAGTTCCATTACGGTGAACGGCGAGCGTATTCCATCCACCGACGAAGAAGATCGATCGGTCGATCTGAGTATGATCTCATCCGACGCGCTGGAATTGAAGTCTTCAAGTCCCTTACACCCGACCGCGACGGCGACGCAATCGGCGGCACAATCAATCTTGTCACTCGGCGTGCGCCGGTGGGCGCGACTAGCACCGTGCGCTTCCAGACAGGCTACAACGACCACGAAGACGATTTCGGACAGTTCAAGGGAAGCTTCAGCCTCAGCAACCGATTCGGACCAGATCAGAAATTTGGCGCACTCGTGACCGGCAACTACCAGACGGCGAACCGTGCTTCCGACAACTTGGATGCAGGCTATACATTCGTGCGGGAGGCACGGGAAGGGGAAGACAGGGCCGTGATTGGCGTCAACAATCTGAACCTCGTCGATCGGTTCGAAACACGAAACCGCCTTGGTGCCAGCGCCAATCTTGACTACGAGGTCAGCAGTGGCAATGTCTCACTCAACAGCTTCTGGAGTGAAACAAGACGCAAGGAGTTGAGGCGCCGCAAGCGATACCGGCTGGGTACCGCCCGCACCGAGTATGACCTGCTTGATCGTGACATCGACACCCGACTTTTGTCCAATGCCCTCACGGGCAACCACATCTTGGGGCGTCTGGAACTCGACTGGCGTGGCTCCTTTTCCCGTTCAACCCGAAACATCCCAGGATCCCAGGACGCGACATTCAGGGAACTGGCGGCCTTCAGGGCCGATACCGAAGAGAACGAAGGGGTCGATGCCATTCCTGCGGGCGCGAAGAACAGGGTCGACCTCACGTTTTTCAAAGATGTCTTCATAGACACACAGGACGTCTCCGATCGCAATATCACGGGCAAGCTCGATCTCAAGTTCCCCTTCGCGTTCGACAACGGCCTCAACGGATTCCTCAAGGTCGGGGGAAAAGTCCGGTTGAAGGACCGGGACCGGGACAATACCAGCTGGTGGACGGGGTCATTCGGAATAAACAGCATTGGGGCGGCCAACCCCGACCTGTTCGACCTCGATCGGGAGCAGCGGATTCTACTTTCGAATTTTCTCATCCCCAATTCCAACGTTGCCGATCCCTTCCTGGATGGGGCCTTCGACTTCGGGCCTATCCTCGACCTCAATCTCATCAACCAGTGGACAGATGATTTTGCGGACAAGTTCATGCTCAACCCGGTCGTTGACCTCGACGACTACAAGGCCGGTGAGGACATCATCGCCCACTACACGATGGCGCAGATCCACTTCGGCGATCGAATCATGATTCTGCCCGGCATTCGGATGGAGCAGACGCGAACGGACTACCAAAGCATCTTCGGAACACCCGTCTCTATCGGCGACAACCTGTTTCTCGGCGGTGTGGTCGATACGTCAGGTAGCCGGACATATACGGAATGGTTACCTATGTTCCACGTTCGCTACAAGGCGACGACGTGGATGGACCTGAGACTGGCCACAACCCGATCCCTCTCCCGCCCCAATTACTTCGACCTGGTTCCTTTCGAACGTTTAGACCACCGCGGTACGAGCGTGGCGAGAGGCAATCCCAACCTCCAACATACCATCGCCTGGAACTATGACGCCTTCCTGTCCATCTACGGCAACCGTGGTCTATTCACACTCGGAGGGTTCTACAAGCGTCTGGACGACATCAGCTTCATTCGCAACACACGCATTCAGGACCCGAACGATTGGTTCGGTTATTCCCTGACTTCACCCGTGAATTCGGAAGAGGAAACGGTCGTCAAGGGCTTCGAAGTCGAGCTACAGACAAATCTCAAAACGCTTCCGAACCCCTGGGACGGAGTCGTCCTTGGTCTTAACTACTCTCATATCACCTCAAAAACATTCTTTCCATTCTTCGAACTCGGTCCTCGCAGCCCCAATCCCCCGTTCAGACCGATCATCATCGATGGCGAGCGAGAAGGGCGCTTGCCGGGACAGGCGGACAACATTTTCAACGCCAGTGCAGGCTACGAGAAGGGGGGATTCTCGCTTCGCTACTCCCTGGTCTATCAAGGAAGCGCACTCAGAACGGTAGGCACGCGGGAAGAACTGGATGGCTTCACGGATGGCTTTGTCCGACACGATCTGGCCATTCAGCAAAAGCTAAACGACCGAGTCAGTCTGTTCCTGAACGGAAACAACTTGACCAACGTATCAGAAGGTGCTTTCCTGGGCAACCGAGATTTCCCGACGGCAGAGGAATTCTTCGGGTGGACAAGCGATATGGGTATCCGATATAAATTATAGAAATTACAAGTTTGCAACTCCCCGCGCCGATTGGCGCTTTTTGTGGACCTCGTGAGGAGGAATTTATGCATCGCCGGAACATCACTTTTGTTGGGTTGGCCATCGTCGCGCTTTGCATCACGGCGCCCCAGGTGTCCGCTCAGACTATCGTTCAAGTTGCCCCCGGTTTCGGGACACTGAACCTTGCCATCGATGGAGACACAACGGCAACAGGCGAACGGAACGACCCCGAGACCATCTACGAGCTGGAGCGAGACGGTCTTTACCTGCTGGACGGCTCGATCGAGCACGAGGGTTTTCACCTCACGATTGTCGCAGCTGAGGGCAGCGGCGCACGTCCGATTCTGCAACCTGGCGTCGTGGAGGGGGGCGGGTCATCCAGACCGTTCAGGGCCCGCGCTGACATCACGCTTCGCAGTATCTATGCAACCAACCGCGATGAGCTCGGCGCACTGAACACGAGAATCCTTCGTGTGAGCGCAGACAGTGTCCGGATTACGCTCGACGACGTCCACTTCGATGAAGATGGGCAGTCGGGGATCCGCCTCGACAACACGGATAACAGCATCTTCATCACAAATTCCATCTTTTCAAGAATTGGGATTCACGCCTCACCCGACAACGGACGCGGCATCGATGATCGCGGCAATCCCATCGACTCGCTCGTCATTCAGAACAGTACCTTTTACAACATAACGAGTAACGTTCTGAGAAACGGTGGAGGCATCATCAACTACGCCGACATCAATCACAACACGATCGTCAACATCGGGCAGTATGGCCTGGATCTGGGTGAGGTCATCACCGCTCACGTCACAAACAACCAGTTCATCAACGTCGGCTACATGGGCACGACGGAATTCATCGAACTGGATGATCCCGATGAAACAGGACGCGTTGTTGTGGTGAATCCGCTCCAGTCAGACATCACCGCCACTCAGGTCATGAATGTCCGGAACAACAATATCTATATTGATCCCTTGATCGAGGCCGCCCAACCGGACTCGGTCATCGCCGCAAGTGGATTGGTCTATAGCAGTCACGCGATGGAACTCTTGGAAGCATCTGGCACAGGTCCGACGAACATCTCGGAGGCTGTTGCGTTTACGAATGGTCCGGCTGACCCGTCGAGCCTGATGTTGGACTTCTACGAATTCGGCGAAGCGTCGACTGCTCCGTGGGACAACACCGCCACACCCTACGATTTCCTCTATACAGGTGGCGAGTCGGCCAGCGCTTCGACCGGCATGCAGCCACTCGGTTCGCTCGTCTGGCACAGCCAGGAAATCGCTGACAGCGACCGCACAACGCCGCTCGTCGATCCGGTCGATCCAGGTGATGGTGACGGCACGGTCACATTGCCCGTAGGCGAGGAAGGTCCCGGTGGCCTTGACCTCGACACGGCCAGCGGTAACCAGAGCGTACACCAGACCGCAACCAATCCCTCCGTAGGTGATCAAATCAGCGTCGATGTGTTTGCAACAGAGGGCGCGACTGACAAGACTGGCTATCAGGCGAGTATCACCTGGGATCCAACGGCCCTGTCTCTGGTTTCATACTCTGTCGTCGGCATCTTCCCTGGTGGTCTTGATCTCGGTGGCGAAACTGACGGCACTTACAACGCGGCTGTCGCCATCCTTGGTGGCTCCGCAAGTGCCGATGCAGGTAGTGTCGGCCTCGCGACGTTCGAGGTGCTCGACGGCTTCAGTGGATCCACCACGGTGACGTTGACAAGCCTGTCACTCGAGGCCCATGGGGTAGCCGCGAACGATCTCGCCATCGGTCCCGGCGCCGCTTTCGTCGTCATCGGTGGCGTCTCGGGTCCCGTCATCAAAACGGCCGACCTCGACGACACCCCCGGTGTCGGCTTCGGCGATTTCCTTATCTTCGCGGGCGGATTTAACACAGTCGCCGGTGACGATAGATACGACGAACGTCTGGACCTGGACGGCAACGGAGATGTCGGTTTCGGCGACTTTCTGATCTTCGCCGCTCAGTTCTCAGCGGGGTAAAGTCTACACCCTTTTCTACTCGGAAGCCCCCGACCCGGTCCGCCGGGCGGGGGCTTCACTTTCTGTGAAGTCTCTATGGTATTAGGGTGTCCCGGAAATAGCTTCACTAAATCTGGAACGATTCCGGAGGGATCTCAACCCCGAAGGGGTTGTGTACATGAGCCCAGGGTTGGAACAACCCTGGGTGAATAACCCGTGACTTCCGACAACCCTGAAA
>Ga0310124_10003201_pt1 | contig 11090 bp, 10 predicted proteins | sample CB11b_AW_Bot5_MG_FD_203507 | JGI IMG/M metagenome (GOLD analysis project Ga0310124, IMG submission 203507) | Marine microbial communities from Western Arctic Ocean, Canada - CB11b_AW_Bot5 | ecosystem: Environmental > Aquatic > Marine > Oceanic | place: Canada: Western Arctic Ocean | collected...
CCAGCAGGTGATTGACGGGGTGGCAACATGAGCCCGACGACGTGGTTCGCATGGGGGCAGATCCTGTTTGGCGCGCTTGCATGCATCCCATTCCTGGCACAGGACTGGCGCAACCGAAGTTGGCTCGTGCGCTACCCTATGCCCAGTTGTCCACCCGCGAGCGCAGGCGAACTCCCGCACATGACCATCATCGTCTGTGTGCTCGACGAAGCTGAGGTCATCGAGGGCAAGTTGGTCGATATCTGCAACCAAGATTACCCACGCGACCGGCTTGAGGTACTCGTTGTCGACACCGGCTCGACCGACCGAACGCTGACGCTCGTCGAGGATTGGAAGCAGAAGGACGACGATCTGGGGCCACTCATTCGTTGCCTCTCCACTGGTGGCATGACCGGCAAGTCGGCGGGGGTCAATCTGGGGCTGTCCGAAGCATCCATTGATTCAGAGGTCATCCTGCTCTCCGACGCCGACTCCCGTCTGGCGAAAGGCGCTCTGGACAGGGTTGGTCGCTGGTTCAGCAATCCTGACATCGGGGCGGTCTGCGGTCGGCAGAACCCACTCGGTCCAGATGGCGAGCTGCATACGGGTTCGGATGCCTATCGCACGTTCTACAACCGCTCGCGTGAGGCGGAGAGCCGATGCGATTCGACTCCAATCTTCGACGGCTCTCTCGCCGCTTACAGGCGTAGTGCGATCACAGCAGGAGTGCTCGAAGGAGCGAACGCCGACGACTCACAGCTCGCAATCGAAGTTCGCAAGCAGGGATTGAGGGCGATCCATGACTCCGAGTTACGCTTCTTCGAAGCGACCCCAACCTCGCTGAAGGGCATACATCAGCAGAGGATGCGGCGAGCACAGGGGCTCGTGCGACACCTCTGGCGTAACAATGGCCTGATGTTCTCGCGGCAGATGGGGTCGATGCCGCGCATCATGCGCTCGCTGTTCTTCAGCCACGTCAAGATGCCGTTCTTCGTGCTCGCCGCTCTCGCCTGTGGAGTCGCCCTGATGTGCGCCCCTCTCTACGCCTCCGCTCCACCCGAAGGGCTGGACTACCTCCTGCTGGCGCTCGATCTCGGATTGCTGGCACTGTTCGCCATCAGTTGGCTCGTCGACGGAATTCAGCCGAACAGGTGGAGGACCATCCATGCCCCTGTGCTCTCGTTCATTCACTCCATGTGGGTCCTGTTCTGGGTACACCTGCGCATCCTCTCTGGCACACCCTCGCATATCTGGCAGCCTGTTCAAGAGGTGCGTGAGTCCATCAGCAGGTTCGATCAGAGGTCAGACTGAATCTGCTGCCAGCCTGAAACGAAAAAAAGGCCCCCCAGGGGCGTCCCGAAGGACGCCCCTGAGAGGCACCGTTTGCTTGTCTTGTGTTGTGTCGATGCTCAGGCAGATATCTGCTCAGTCGACGATGGCGGATCCGTCGCCGGCCACGGTGTTACCGTTGTAGGTCACCGAGATACCGACGCTGCATCCAACGTCGCCACAGATGTCAGTGCCGCTCTCACTCAGGAAGACGAACTCCCCGGGTTCCCAAGCGTTTCCGTTGTCACCGCCTTGCTGCGAGATCGTACATGCGTCCCCGCCGCCTACGGTGCACTTGTGCACTGTGTCACCCACTGACAGCTGGATCTTCGTAAAGGTCCAGCTTAGGGTGTCTTTTCCAGTCATCTGGAGTCGGATCAAGATGTCCGACGTTCCAGAGCTCGCGTCAGCGTTTGCATCATCGGCGTCGTAGGTGTTCAGCGTCTGTGCTGTGGTATCAGTTCCCTCAGCGGCCAGGTTGTTGGCCCAGACGTACAGTACACCTGCGAGCACCACGGTGATCGCTACCATCAGGATGGTTGCGATGACCGGGCTCACTGCCTGCTCATTCTTCATTTCATTCTTCATTTTTAGTCCTCACTACCCCAGAGGGGCTTCATTCGCTAGCGTGGCTATCGATATTAAGATTGTCACCGGACTGAATCAAAAACTAACGCTTCTAACCGTCATACTGCTCTAATGTGAACATACGAATGATAATTTCCGAGCAACTCTCTTCACACTACTTGAACGGCGTTGGTACGTTCCATTTGTATGCTGTTATTGATTGCTCTACATTATTCAATTAATCATTACTGGAGAGATGGCTGCACACAGAACAAGATCCGACGCGTGGAGATGGTACTACCGTCGCGTTCGCTCGGGTGAGATGAAGAAGGAATTCGAGTGGGTTTCCAGCCTGTCGGCTGAGCCCGGTCGAGGTGAACAGGGTGAGAGAGCCAGCGTAGAGGGGATGGGATGCACACTCGACGAAGAACTACTCAACAGCCCTGTTCGATATTGTGCACTATTTGGCGGCGCATAAACGTTTTCAAGCGAAAAACGTAGTATATCCCTCCGATACTTTCCTGATTTCGGAGGATTTCCTCCCACTACTGACTGTTTCTCACTCGACGGTGAGCACCTCAGGGCCGCTTGGGGAGATCCAGACAGTGTGTTCGTACTGTCCGATCATCCCCCCGTCCGCGCATCTCAGCGCGTGGTAGGTTTCCAGGAAACGGATGCTCATGAGTTTCTTGACCAACGCGTCCCACTTGCTCTGGCGGCTCTCCTCGCCTTCGGTGGGGAACGGCTTCTCGAGCAGGGGGAAGGCCCAGCGCTCGGCGAACGGAAGGGTGTGGTATCTGTCCTCGATGTAGCGTGCGATTGTCGCACCCAGTGGTTTCAGCTTCCCTTTGGCGAGGGCTTTCTTGATCGAGATGTCACCGGTCACCCTCCAGATGTTGCTCGAATCGCGTGGTGGGATGTTCTCCACCATTCCCGAACTGCCAGTCGTGTTGAACGGCTCGACGGCGAATATGCTTCCTTCCTGAACGGTTCCCTTGAACTGTGGGTGGTCCGGCCCGCAGGCGTACGACGGTACCGATGTACCGGCATGCAGATCCCACATCTTCAACTCGTGTCCGCACAGGTTGACGATCGGCTCGAACCCTGCATCCTTCGACGCCTGCTGTGCTGCCGCGCCCACCTCGTGCCATGGTGTTCCAGGAGTCATCTTCTCAATGGCTGCATCGCGCGCTTCCTTGGCAGCGCGAATCTGCTCGGTATGCTTGCCACCGTTTCCCACCTCGATTGTGAGCGCGTTGTCGCCGATGGCGCCGTGGATGTGCACACCTATGTCCAACTTGACGAGGTCTCCCTTCTGGAATGTCATCTCACCCTCCCATCCCTCCAGTGGGGTCAGACTGTGGTCGGTGGTGTAGTGGGCGGCAATCTCGTTGACGGCGAGGGTACACGGGAATGCTGGTTTTCCTCCATGGCGGCTGATGTAGCGCTCGGCGGATTCGATCACGCTGTGCCAAGTGGCACCCGGTGTGATCTCGTCACGAATCGCTTCCAGCGTTCTGCGAGCGACGTGCCCGGCGTCCCTCCACAGTTTCAAGTCCGACTCGTCGACCATGACATCACCTCCGCGGTCGGTATGACACCTTCTCTGAGAACCTCCAACTGTTCAGCATGTGTCAGCGGAGCGGAGTCATCGAGGCGTATGAAGGTGCTGGGGGTGCTGCCCGGACAGTAGCCTGAGAGCGCCGCCTCGGGAGGTAAACCCAGAGCGGAGGCGGCGTCACCACAGTCGGCATGCGGTGGCGTGCCGCTGATGTTGGCGCTGGTGGCGGTGAGCGGCCCGGTCTCACTGAGCAGGGCATGAGCCACTGGGTGTGCGACCACACGCACGGCGACCGAGTCACCTCCGAGCCGCTCATCGAGGGTGTGATGGGCGGGAAGCACCAGCGTCAGGCTGCCTGCAGGGAATGATTCCAGCAATGCTCTCGCCCCTTCCTGAACATGCACCAGTTCCTTCGCTTGGTCGAGGTCGGTGACCGCCAGCGACACACGAGCGTCGGGTCGGCGTTTCTTGAGTTCGAACAGCCGATCGAGCGCGCCCTCCTCTGGCGCGCATCCCAGCGCTGGCTGCGTGCTGGTAGGATAGACGACGGTCTCTCCTCGTGTCACCCTGTCCAAGAGTGCACTCGGAATCATCTCGCTCCGCACCATATGCCCCGCGGCCGTGGTCTCTCCTCTTGAAGGCCACCCATGCGCTCTGGTCAGAGGGCAGTGAGCCTAAGCCCCATCTCTGAATTCACTCAGCTTGTGCGAGCCACTCGTCGACATGAATTCTAGCCAACCGCCGCGCCAACTCGACATCCTTGCTCTTCACCAGCAGTTTCCCTGACGGGAAGAGAGTCAGGTCCGCTTCGCCACTGAAAGTGTGGCACAGGCGATTCCTCATCGTGCAGTTCCAACCTGCTGCTTCGATGCGCCCACTCACCTCGTCGAGGTCACACCCCTCGATGCCTCTGGGAACCACCTGCCAGGCCGCCTTGCCGCTGCACAGTTCCAACAGATGGTCGTCGTGCTGCTCATTCAAGGTCGATCTCCTCCGTTGGCAGTGCCTGTCCATGGACCAGTTCGTCCGCGGCGGCCTCCGCCTTCTGCTTCCACATGTGGGTCCACACCACGAACACCACGAACAACAAGCACGACACTCTGGTGACATGGAAGTAGATGGAATGGAACAGTTCGATGTCGATCCACAGGTCGAGCGGCAGCACACTGAGGATGAGCCATTGCATCAGATCCTCGAACGTGACCACGTCGGGAACCTGATACTTCAGCAACAATGGAACGAGCAGTTGGTCAACTAACAGCGCCGCCGGACCGAGCACCATAGTCACCCAGCGCATGAACGCGATGATGCGCCAAGCTCGGTGGCGCTGGCGGAACCTTAGGTCCAGTTCAACGCTGTCGTGCATGGAGTCGGGCGGCTGCGTCATTCCTGAGGCTCCTCATCCTTGGGCCGTGTTGCAGGCTGACCGGGATCGGATTGGGGTCCGCTCGGAGGCATCATTCCGGGAGGCATCATCCCTGGAGGCATCATCCCTGGTGGCGGTCCACCCGGTGGCATCATTCCAGGTGGGGGCCCACCCGGCGGCATCATTCCCGGCGGCATCATTCCCGGTGGCATCATTCCCGGCGGCGGTCCACCAGGCTGCATCATTCCCGGCGGCGGTCCACCAGGCTGCATCATTCCCGGCGGCGGTCCACCAGGCTGCATCATCATCCCCGGCGGCGGTCCACCAGGCTGCATCATCCCGGGAGGTGGTCCACCCTGCGGCATTCCGACGGGAGGTTCTTGCTGCGCTGATGGAGGCGGGCCAGTTGGAGGACCTGTTGGGGGGCCTTCCGGCGGAGGGCCTGTTGGCGGCCCCATGGGTGGACCTGTGGGTGGTCCTGTTGGCGGAGGGCCAGGCGGACCCGTTGGTGGACCCTCTGGAGGTCCGGCGGGCGGCCCGGTCGGCGAACCGATCGTCGGTGTCATCGGAGCCAGAAGCTCTGGTGCAGGTTCGCTGATTGGCGGGCTCATCGGTTCGAGTGCAACGGGAGGCGCTTCCTCCACTGGAGCGGTGATCGGCGGGCTCACGGGTTCGAGCGCTACCGGCGGCGCTTCCTCCACTGGAGCGGTGATCGGCGGGCTCACAGGTTCGAGTGTTACCGGTGGCGCTTCCTCCACTGGAGCGCTGATAGGTGGTCGAACAGGCTCGATCGGGGCTGGCGCGGAGGCGACTGGTTCGGCCGCTGCGATGCTGGAATCGAATGCCTGCCCCATTGGGGTGAGGGGGGCGGCGGCGGCCACCGGTGCCGGCTCAACCACCTCTGGTTGCGCCTCTGCCCCGAATCCGGAAAGTGCGTCCCCGAATGCAGAATCGAACATGTTTCCACCCGTCGCACTCCCCCGTCCACTGTCGAGTACGGGTTGACGATACTCATCATCGATGCGCATGTCACCCTCGTACGGTCCGAGTTCAGCATGCTGGACGGCGTCTCCTGCTCCTTGTTCCAACTTGAACATCCACGCTCCGGATTCCCGCTCGACGAAGTAGACGAAGTCCTGACGCATGCCTGCTTGGATTGAACTCGCTCCTTCGTGCATGTTGGCGAGGCCACCGTCCATGGTGCGCAGACTGCCCCGCAGTTCGTGTGCGGGGGTCGAACCCTCGTTGGTCACCTCGATTACAATGCGCAGTGCGTCCCGGTCGTCGTCATCGATGTCGTCGACCGCTGCATGCACGCGGGCGCTGAGTCCGTCCATGCGTGCGACCAACTCATCTGTCATGGCAACGCCTGTAGAAGCGACACCCGCCCTGCTACTTGAAGCGCACTCCGGAGTGTGCCACTGGTGCCCACCCGCTGACCAACCAGTACGCGCCGTCGACTAACGTCAGCGTATGTGCGCTCGGCAGGCCGGAGGCAACGAGTCAGCCACGGTGACGATGCTCGCCACCTTGAGATCCACCGAACTCTGATGCGTATGCCTGCGATGGGCGAGCAGGACATCCCGCGGGCCGAACCAGAATTGCCCGAGCAGCGGGATGAGATAGCGCAGTTTCATCAGCGCTCGACTGTCCCAGCCAGAACTCGACAGCACCTCACCATCCTCGCGCACGACCGCCAGGCCGAACCAGCGTTGTCCGAGCGAACGGGAGAAGCGCATTCCGGTGTGACGGAAGTAGAGGAAGTGGCCGGTGAGGATCAGGAACCAGTTGACCCCGAACAATGCCGCAGAGCGTCCCCCTTCGAGTGGAAGCGAGTAGTCAAACGCCCGCAGAATGTTGGCTCCCCCACTACCCAAGAGTGTTGTCAGCAGCAGCAGCACCCCCATCACGAAGATCGTGTCGAGCATCCACGCGCCCACCCTTTTCGGCATGCTCGCTAACACCACACCCTCAGGAATCGGCCAGTGCCCCTCCTGCTCGGCGTCGCCGCTGGACAGGCTGATCGGGCCGGTTTGGGGAATCTCCATCGGTAGATCCACTGAAGCCATCCAATCACCTCTGGTCAACTCTGGAGGATGTGCCACGCTTCGAGTTTCCTTCCTGCCACCCACTCGAGCCAAGCTCCCCAGTCCGGGTCGTGCCTGAGCGTGGTCGGTGAGCCGATTACGATGAGTCCGCGCCGCGCCCGCGTGAGCGCGACGTTCAGCCGCCGCCAGTCACGCAGAAATCCTACCTCGCCGGTGTCGTTGGCGCGCACGCTCGAGAGCACGATGACCTCCTTCTCGCGACCTTGGTAGCCGTCGACGCTGCGAATCTCCAGTCCGGAGAACTTCCCCTTGCCGTGCTGCACATCATCTTCCAGTCCTCCCGCCTGGCCGAACAGGTCGGTCAGCAAGCGCACCTGTCCGTTGTATGGGGTCACGACGCCGATGTCCCGTGCTTGCAGATCCCCTGCTTCCAGAAGCCCCTCGACGACGCGCACGACCCATGCCGCCTCGTCCATGTTCTCCTTCGATGTGCCGTCCTCCGAGTTCCGCTCGGCCCCGTCGACGGGGACGAACGCCACTGGGTGCTCCCAGTCTGGCCACAGGAATCCGGCCGGTGCGGGCCTATCCTCAGCCGTCACACCGTCCTCGATGCGACCTTCGTAGTAGCGGGCTGACGAGAACTCGCCGATGACCGGGTGCATGCGGTACTGCACGGTGAGCATGTGCGGCTCGATGTCCATATCAACCAGACGCTGGAACAGGCTGCGATCGAGTCTCGCCTCCTCTGCGCGCAGCGATATGACGGTGGGTGGCAGCTGATGGTGGTCGCCGACGAGTACGAGTCGTCTGGCCCCTTTGACCAGCGGAACCCAGGTGGTAGGCTCGGTGGCTTGTGTCGCTTCATCGATCAGTTGCAGCGGGAAGCGTTTGCGCTCGAGCAACCGATGACCGGCGCCGATGCAGGTGGCGCAGATGACTTCTGAGCGCTCGATGATGTCCTCAATGATATCATCCTCGATCTTGCGGATGTCCTTCCAACCCTGCCGTATGTCCCGATGGGTGAGGCCCTTCTCCTTCCCTTTGGCGCGGTCGAGATTACGCATGAGTTCGTTCTGATGTTGGCGGATGTACTCGATCTCCTCATTCTGCGGGTGTTGCTCCATCCGCGCCCTGAGTGTCGCCTCGCGCAGGTGTTCGCGAACCTTCACCGGCTGGCCGAGCCTGACCGCGCTCACCCCTAGTTTGAGCAGCCCCTCGAGCAGGTTGTCCACCGCCACGTTGCTGTCGGCACACGCAAGGATGGGGCCGAGTCCCTCCTGCGCCCACGCCTTCAGCATGTGCACTGCAGTGTGTGTCTTACCTGTGCCCGGAGGGCCTTGCACGAGCGTCAGTCGCTGCTCGAACGACGCTTCGATGGCTGTGAGTTGACTCGGGTTGAGCGCATCAGTGTCGATGTCAGGATGCATGCGCCTACGCGCTCCACCTAGATCCGCCTTGGTGGCGGCAGACGAGGCAGGGTCGCGCAGCGCCCCGAGCAACAGGTCGGACAGCACGGTCGCATCCTCCTCGAGCACGAGTGCCTGCAACGCTGCCTGCATGCGGTCGTGCGCTACTCTGTTCGCTCCTCGGTCGAGCCGCCAGACTCCGCTGCGCAACTTCTCTGGTGGCTCGCCTACGACTATGCGCAGATGCCGTCGATGGCGGCTGAGCATGATGCCCTCGGTGACCGACTCCTTCAGCGGGTTTCCGCGACAGAGCGTGACGATGTCCCCTTGGCCGAACCGATGGCTCGGCATCGGCTCGCCGCGAGGTGCAGTCAGGCGCAGAATGCGGTCGCCGAACATCCAGCCGTCCGTGCGCGCATGCATGTCGAACAGGGCCAGTCCGTGGCTCGCCAACTTTCGTTTGGGCCACTCTTTCAACCGCTGCTCGACCTGCTCCATCTCGTCCTCGAACTCCCACCTCACCAGCCGACTGAAGTGTTCTAGATGGTCCTGCGAGCGGGTGTAACGGGTGGCGGATTCCTCGGCACGTCCTTTCGCCCGCTGTCTACCGGGTCCGATGCGATGCACCTTCCCCCGCTCGTCTGCTCCCATGTGTCGTGCCCTCAGTCGGCCGTGCATCACCGTTGCCCTTGGTTGAGGCCTGTCATGGCGCGCGTGGGAAAGTGACTCTTAAACCGGAGCCGCGCACGGACATCAAATGAGGCCATATGGTGATTGACCGATTCAAATCATGGCGCAAGCAGAAGGAGGAGGGGGTGGAGTGCCCGCTCTGCGGCATGAACAGCCCCGAAGGCACCGCCGAGTGCCCGCGCTGCTACTACCAGTTGGAGAAGGGTATCCTGGAGCAGGAAGAACAGGACGTTACCGAACAGGCAGACGGTCTCTTCGATGAACTCAACTCCGACGACGTAGAAGTTGAGGAAGAGGAAGAGCTGGTCGACTGGACGGACCACTCCTTCGGCGTTGATGATGTGACCATCGATGTCTCGCAGTATGACGATTCAGATATTGTGAACATCGATGCCGCACCCGGATTCGCCACCTATGGGAAGCAGCCGGAACTCTCCGACCATCCTGAGCCCACTGACGATGATCCGACCGATTGGGAGTTGAGCCCCGAGGACGCTCCCGAGGAGGTCGAGCGCTTCGTGGTTCCCAAGCAGCAGGCGGAGCAAACCGAGGAGGACATCATCGACTTCAAGGTCGATCTCGTGGTGCCCCTGCTGCCAAAACATGGGGAGGGTGGCGAAGATGTCGAGGACGACGATTCGGCTCCGTTGCATGACCCGTCAGCCGTTCCGGATGAAATCGACGAAGAACCGATTGAACAGCAATCTGAGTCAACCACCTCGGCTGGTGCAGTCTCCGTGACAGAAGCCTCTCCTGCTCCTGAAGTCGTGGAACCTGTGGAACCCGAACCATCGCCTTCGTCCCTCCCGCCGCTGCCTACCCGCCCCACAGAGGCGAACAACGGTGCGGTGGCTGCCATGCCGAAACTGCCTAGCCTTCCCGGCGCCGGAGAGGATAACGCGCCTCCTACAGCCCCTACCTTGCCGAATCAACCCACTGCCTCGCCGCCAGCGGACGTGTTCAAGGAGAAGCCGCAGACGCAGGAGGCCGATACAGGTCTGACAGAACCCAGTGAGCCGACGGCTGCTTCAGATGCACCTCCAGTGTCGGACCGGCTGTGGCCGTGGCCGCAGGCCGATACGTGGGACGACCTGGCCGTGCGCAGGTCGCTGCGTGACGTGATGGAGCAGGTGAAGTCCGGCTCGCTCGACACTGCGGCACGCTCGCTCGACAAACTCGGACCGCACATCGGCGATCGCGTTGAACTCATCTTCCACGTCGGTGTGGTGCTGAAGAAACTGGAACGGGAGAATGCTCTCGCCCACATGCTGGAAGCGGGACAGCGGCTCCACCCCGATGACGAGAACGTCGCCAATGCGGTGAATTCTCTAGGCTAGTGAATCAGTCCAGGGCGCGAGCCGAAGCCTCATCATCGAACGACTCCTCCTCCTAGACGTGCACCCGACTCCAACTCTCGTGGTCGATGACCAACTGCTGCTGCGCCCTGCGGATCCAGTGCACCACTCTCAGTTCTGTGTCGCGTTCAAGGCGAGCATGCCCGACGTGCTGCCGGCGTTTCCGTGGTTCGAGCCAGACGTGGAGACGCCTGAGCAGTTGCTGGATTACCTGCGCGAGGTCGAGCGGATGGGTCGGGCTGGAATGCTGCACCACTGGGTGATCATCGCTCGGGGAGAACAAGGCGAGCCGGAGCGATTTCTTGGTCTGGTCGCCTTCGACCGCACCACGCGCACACGCTATGGGGCATGGAACCTCGGCTACTGGGTGCGCTCCGATGAGACGAGAAGGGGCGTGGCATCGCGCTCGGTCGACCGTGCGCTCGAGTGGTTGGCCGGCAGCCAAGGTACCCCGTTCGCGGTCGAGGTGACCGTGGACCCGGACAACGAGGCTGGGATGCTGACCGCCACTTCGATCTGCGGGCGCTGGCAGGGCCGCCGCGAGCGTTCGGGGGATGGCATCGTGGAGGTGGCCGGCGAGCAGCGCCAGCACATCACATTCCTGTTGCCGAGACTCCCGCTTCCCCAAGCAGAAGAGACCTCTGTTCTCAGCGCAGTTGACGCATCCGAGTCCCGTGGACGATTCGTCTGGTTGTCCGTGGACACCGATGACCTCTGCCATCATCCGAAGGTCACTGGACACCCGAAGAGGTCGAGGTCCGGAGAGGCCGTCGGTGCCTACCAGATGAG
>Ga0310124_10003203_pt1 | contig 11085 bp, 11 predicted proteins | sample CB11b_AW_Bot5_MG_FD_203507 | JGI IMG/M metagenome (GOLD analysis project Ga0310124, IMG submission 203507) | Marine microbial communities from Western Arctic Ocean, Canada - CB11b_AW_Bot5 | ecosystem: Environmental > Aquatic > Marine > Oceanic | place: Canada: Western Arctic Ocean | collected...
CATCGAAACTGCGAACCTGGACTACCGCGCCCGCGATGCCGTCGCTCAGGTCGCCCGCGTCAGGGTTGATGGAGGCCTTCTGGACGTCTACGTCACGCACCTCTACGGCTCCGTGGGTAAGGACCCCCTGCGGCGCTATCAGGTGGAACAGCTGGTGGAGTGGATCGAGTCGAGGGACGACGTGGACGCCAGGGTCGTCTGCGGAGACTTCAACGCGACGCTGGACCTGCCCTCGGCCGGCCTCATGGCGAGCAAGTTCCGTCCGACTCAGACAGAGCATACCGCGTTCACTCCACTGCGAGAGGCGGACGGCGAGCCATCTCATCCAAACTGGGAGAGGTTCGACCGATGTATCGACTACATTTGGGTGTCGGGTGCGGTCCGCGTGGTCACCAGCGGCCTCTGCTTCGACCAGCCCAGCCCCGATGATCCGACGCTGTGGCCCTCCGACCACCTGGGCGTCTGGGCGGACCTGGAGCTCGACCCGGCGTAGTTCCACAGGTGCGAATGCTGGATTATTCAAACACCATCGGCGGCCGGTGCAGGCCGATCAATTTTCTCTATGCCCTCTTCCGGCGAAGCTGATATACGGTCAAGTGTGCCCTCAGCTACGGTTCTCAGTCCATCTTCGTCGAGGAGGCCTGCGCCGTCGGTGCCCTCCAAAATATCACGAATCCAATCGACCATGGTCTGCACCTGCTGCTCGCGAGTTGCCCCCATGGTCTCCGCTAATGGCCTAGTGCCGAGCGGAAAGACATTGCTTCTTATCAGATGCTGAACCTCGGTTGCAGACACCTGTTCAGCACAAATACCTTGCACCACCTCCGCACCATGCGGAGTAAGAGGCGTCCTCTTGAAAGTGGGCAGCTCTTCGACAACGCCGAGGAACACTTGGCACAGTGCGATGTGTCCGTTCAGTATGTTCTCTAATCGGTCATAGTAGGCCAATATGATCGTTAGGTCGTGTGTGTTGACCTCACAGTGGTTGAGGTTCCTGACCAGCGCATCCCGTACAGTAGTAGAAACGTTCAAGAACTCCTGGTCTAAGGTGTCCAATCTCCGCAGACTTTCAACGTCGTCTAGAGCCTGCACTAGCGCCCGATGAATCGATGTCTCGTCGAGGGCACCTGTCACCGCGTCAAATTTCAGGAATACCCCGCTAGCTATCGCTTCCTCCAGCATTGTGCTGCGCAACTCGGAGGCGCTAGTTCTAGGAATCAGAGCCATCGCCAAACCAGTGAACTGACGCCGCGGAATCTTGACTCTCTCTGCCATCTCCGTTGGGGTGACTGGTATCTCCTTGCGGATGGGAGTTAACACATAGTGATGAGGGAAAACAGTTCGTCCATGACGGTGTACGATCCGCGCGATGTTGCGCGTCAGCTCCGCCCCGAGGGAGTGTCGAGTAAGGGTCTCCGACAGGTCGCGGCCGAGATTCAGCCGGCCCGCCACGCCGGTCATAACGTCTTCAAAGTCATCGAACCGCTTGAGGTAGCTGGGGGCACTTGGGGCTTCCGGATTCTGAACCTCATCGATGAATGACCTGAGATGTTCGGGGTCGTCGATACCTACTTCGTTCTGTGCTCTGTCTCCGGCATTGAGCGCCAATTCTGCTGCATTCCTCAGGAAGAGCAACAGCACCGGTTTGCCAGAGGAGATACAGTGGTCTCTTGCAACTCGATATTCTTGGCGTGTAACAGAGACGCCGTCCTCATAGAGAGAGCCTCGCGCGCGCCCTATCAGCAGGATGTAGTAGTCGCTGGCCCGAACATTGTCGAAACACTCCTCCAGTGCAGGACGGTCGCCCTTGACATCAAAGTCGGCGGCCTCCGACAGGTAGACGGTGATACCTTGAGACCTGAGCGTGTAGGCGAGGGCGGACCGTAGGTCGCGAAACTCTGCAACAGTAGAAGATATGAAGACGCGGGGGGAGGCTGGGTGAACTGGATTGGGCATGTGAACGTCATTCCATGGCGTTTATTCGGTTCGCTAGAACAAGGTCGGCTGGGCTGTGGCGGACGGGCCCTTGGTGTACTCGAAGCCCAGGTGCTCGTAGGCCCGGCGCGTCGCCACCCGGCCCCTGGGGGTCCGGTCGAGGAAGCCGAGCTGCAGCAGGTACGGCTCGTACACCTCCTCGATGGTCTCGGCCTCTTCGCTGATGGAGGCTGAGAGCGTCTCGAGGCCGACGGGGCCGCCGTCGAACTTCTCAACGATGGCGCGCAGGACCATGTGGTCGATGCTGTCCAGGCCGATGGCATCAACCTGTAGCAGGGCCAGCGCCTCCCGAGCCACCTGGCGAGTTATGACGTTGTCAGCCTTGACCTGGGCGTAGTCCCGAGCCCGCTTGAGAAGCCGGTTGGCGACTCTGGGCGTTCCCCTGGCGCGGCGGGCGATCTCGTCGAGCCCGTCGCGCTCGGCTTCGATATCGAGGATTCGCGCCGAGCGCTGGACGATCGTTCTCATCGCCGCCTCATCGTAGAAGTCCAGCCGGTGAATCGCCCCGAAACGGTCGCGCAGCGGCGCGCTTACCATGCCGTACCTGGTCGTGGCGCCTATAAACGTGAAGGGCTTGATGGTGAGGTTCATGCTGCGGGCCTTGAGCCCCTTGTCGATGACCCACGAGACGAAGAAGTCCTCCATGGCAGGGTAGAGCACCTCTTCGACCACCCGGCTCAGTCGATGCACCTCGTCGACGAACAGTATGTCGTCCTGGCTGAGCTGGGTGAGGATGGCAACCATGTCGCCGGCACGCTCGATGGCCGGGCCGGACGTGGTCTTGATCTTCACGCCCATCTCGGCGGCCATGATGTTTGCCAGGGTAGTCTTGCCGAGGCCGGGAGGGCCGTACAGCAGCAGGTGGTCCAGGGGCTCATTCCGCTGTCTCGCGGCGGTGATGGAGATATCGAGGTTGCTCTTGATGCCGTCCTGGCCGATGTAGTCGGCCAGGCGTCGCGGCCTGAGGCTGGTGTCGAGCGTCAGGTCCTCTTCCTGGGACTTCCCAGAGACGACGCGTTCATTCACCGGAGGTCACCTCGAGAGCTCAGGAGACACCTGCCTCCCGGTGCTCGAAAGAGTATCAGAACGTGTGTTCATCTTATGGTCCTACCAATCGCAGTGTCAAGGACGTCGAACGCAATTAGTTGCGGTATAATTGGCCCGCGGGCCGGCTGATTACCGGTCCAGATACAGGACTCCAGGTCGGCAGTTGGAAGGGAATAATGCCCAGTAAAGACAAACGAGAGTGGGGCGAAAACACGCTCGATCCGCTGAAGAAGCGCTTCGGCGAGCGGCGAGAGCGCTTCGAGACCGATTCGGGCCTCGAGGTGGACGCCGCGTACACGCCGGAGGACCGGGACGGCTCCGACGACGGCGAGAAGGTGGGCTATCCGGGCGAATACCCGTACACCCGCGGCATCCAGCCCAACATGTACCGCGGCCGCCTTTGGACGATGCGCCAGTACTCGGGGATGGCCTCGCCCGAGGAGTCGAACCGCCGCTACAGGTACCTGCTGGACGAGGGTCAGACCGGCCTCAGCATCGCCTTCGACCTCCCGACCCAGATCGGATACGACTCCGACCACCCGCTGGCGCTGGGGGAGGTTGGCAGGGTGGGCGTGCCGGTGAGCAGCCTCGCAGACATGGAGGTCCTGTTCGACGGCATCCCTCTGGACAAAGTCTCCACGTCCATGACAATCAACGCCACGGCATCCATCCTGCTGGCGCTGTATGTCGCGGTTGGCAAGAAGCAGGGCGTACCGGTCGAGGAGCTTAACGGCACGGTCCAGAACGACATACTGAAGGAGTACATCGCCCGGGGCACCTACATCTATCCGCCTCAGCCCTCCATGCGGCTCGTGACCGACGTGTTCCGGTACTGCTCGGCGAACGTGCCTCGATGGAACACCATCAGCATCAGCGGCTATCACATGCGGGAGGCGGGCGCCACCGCCGTCCAGGAGCTGGCCTTCACCTTCTCCAACGCCATCGCGTATGTCAAGGCCGCGCTGGATGCGGGTCAGGACATCGACAGCTTTGGAGGAAGGCTGTCCTTCTTCTTCGTCGCGCAGAGCAACCTCTTCGAGGAGGCGGCCAAGTTCCGCGCCGCACGACGCATGTGGGCCACGATCATGCGTGAGTGGTTCGGCGCCGAGGACCCGCGCTCGTGGATGCTAAGGTTCCACACCCAGACCGCAGGCGTCACGCTTACGGCCCAGCAGCCGGACAACAACGTCGTGCGCACGACCATCCAGGCCCTCTCCGCCATCCTGGGAGGCACCCAGTCGCTCCACGTGAACTCCAAGGACGAAGCGCTGGCGCTGCCGACGGAGGAGTCCGTCCAGCTTTCGCTGCGGACCCAACAAGTGCTGGCCCACGAAAGCGGGGTGACCGACACCGTCGACCCGCTGGCGGGCTCCTACTACGTCGAGAGCCTGACCGACCAGCTCGAGGAGGCCGCACTCGACTACATCGATCGAATCGAGGCCATGGGCGGGGCGGTGGCGGCGCTGGAGCAGGGGTTCCAGAGCCACGAGATCCACCAGAGCGCATACAAGCACCAACGGGAGGTCGAGCACGGCGACCGTGTGGTCGTCGGCGTCAACCGATTCCAGTCCGAGACGCCGCCTGTTGGCAAGCTGCAGACCATCGATCCGCGGGAGACCAAGAACCAGCTCAACCGCCTCGCCAGGGTGCGTCGAGACCGGGACGGCCCCCAGGTGGAGGCAGCCCTCGCGAGGCTCGGAGACGTGGCCCGGGGGAGCGAGAACACGGTGCCGGCGATCCTGGAGTGCGTAGAAGCGTACGCGACGGTAGGCGAGATCTCCGCCGTCTTCCGCAGCATCTTCGGCGAGCAGCAAGAGTTTACGCCGTTCTAGGTGCCTCCGACGGACCGGAAGGCCTGGGAGAGCGAGGATCGCATGAGTGATCCGCGAAAGCTGATCCTCGTGAAGCATTCGTTGCCGGATGTCGACCCGTCTCAGCCCGCGAGCCGGTGGCCCCTCTCCGACGAGGGTCGCCTTCGCTGCTTGCCGTTGGCGGACCGGCTCGCGCAGTATCAGCCGGTCCACCTCGCCACGAGCTCGGAGCCCAAGGCCATCGCGACCGCAGAGATCGTCTCCGAGAGGCTGGGTACGCCCTTCGAGGTCACCGAGGGTCTACATGAGCACGACAGAAGCAACGAGCGATTCGTTGAAGCGGAAGAGTTCCAGGCCGCGGTCGCGTCCTTCTTCGACAGGCCGGACGAGCTGGTGATGGGCCGAGAGACCGCGTCCCAGGCAGAGATGCGGTTCGGCGAGGCCGTACAGAGGTTGTTGGTCCGGCACACGACCGGTAACGTGGCCATCGTAGCCCACGGAACGGTAATCTCACTGTATGTGGCGCGGCATGCCGGGGTCGAGCCTATGCCGCTCTGGCGCCGGCTTGGCCTCCCATCGTTCGTAGTGTTATCGCTACCGGACCTAGGTATGCTCGACGTCATCGAGAACGTCGACGCGGACGCCACCCCTAAGTGACTCGATAGCTGCGCTGTAACGCCCGCGTAACTCCGGGATGTTGCTATCCGGAGGGTGCTATAATGCGCCCGCAAGGTGCGTCTCTTGTCTCGGTGACACCCGTCTGACCAAGGTTGACTCATCCCGACCTGCGAGGGTGCAGATACATGGATATCGGATTCATCGGACTTGGCGACATGGGCAGGCCCATGTCGTTGAACCTGATCAAGGCTGGACATCAGCTGACTGTCCACGACATCGATAGAGACGGCCGCGGCGCGATAGAGCTGTTGGAGGCAGGAGCCACCTGGGGGCAGACTCCGCGAGAGACGGCGCAGGGCGCCGAGATCGTCTTCACATCCCTACCGGGGCCACCGCAAGTCGAGGCCGTAGCCCTGGGCAAGGACGGCATTCTGGAAGGGGCCTCCAAAGGGTCCGTCTACATAGACCTCACGACCAACTCTCCCACGCTGATGCAGAGGGTCCACAGGATCTTCGGTGAGCAGGGCATCGACGTGTTGGACTCGCCGGTGAGCCAAGGGCACCGCGATGCCAAGTACAAAGGCACGCTCACCATGATGGTGGGCGGGGACAAGGCGGTCTTCGATCGAGTGTGGCCGGCGCTCGACGTGATCGGACACGACCACATCGTCTATTGCGGTGAGTCGGGGGCCGGCGCAATCTGCAAATTGGTCAACAACCTGGTGATGTTCACCACGCCGGCGCCGATGATAGAGGCGCTGGCGCTGGGCGTAAAGGCCGGTGTGCCGGTGGAGAAGCTGACCGAGGTGATGATGCAGAGCTCGGGCAGGAGCCGGGGCGTCGACAGGTTTCGTGCGGGAATGGACCGGCCGCGGGTTTATCACGGCGAAGACATCGTATCGATGTACATCGCCCAAAAGGACGTACGTCTTGCAACCGACCTCGCCAGAGAGCTGGACGTACCGATGGCGATAGGCAATCTGGTCGAACAGAAACTGACGGAGGCAATAGTTCGAGGGTGGGGAAGCCACTCGGTAGCCGCCCGATTTCGGTTGGAGGAGGAGAGGACCGGCGTTGACCTTCGGTCTGAGGCGCAGAGGAAGGCCGATGAGGAAGGGCAGTCCGGAGAGCCAGCTTAGAGACGAATGGACACGACGGACGATTGAGCGTGGTAAGCGAACGCTTGTTACGGCATGCGGCCAAGTAGACAGGAGGGCGAGAATGTACGAGCTTGAGGTTCAAAACCCGGTAGCCGCTCTGCAGGGCACCGACGCGCGATTCGACGTCGCTCCGCGTCCGGATTCCCTCGACGGCCTGAAGATAGGGCTGATCTGGAACCGGAAGCGCGGAGGCGATGGGGTCCTCAAACGCGTGGGCGAGATGCTCGAAGCGCGGTATGAGGGGGCCGAGGCCCGCCTGTACAAAGGCGGCATACCCACGCCGACAGGTGTCCTCGACAAGGCGATCGAGGAGTGCGACGTCTTCGTCGGCTCCACCAGCGATTGAGGGCAGTGCACGTCGTGGATTGTCCACGACATGATCTACATCGAGAAGGCGGGCAAGCCGACCGTTTCGATCGCGTCAGGCGGGTTCGAGGACGACTCCGAGGCGAGCGCCCGTGCCTTCGGCATGCCCGAAGTGCCGTTCGTGGTCGTGCCGGACGTGGTCACGAGCGTGCCACCTGAACGCTCGGTGGCCCAGGTCTCCGAGCAGCTGGAGGGCATCGTCAGGGCCCTCACGACACCATCGGTGTCTCCTTCCGGGAACGGGCATTTGCGCGCGGAGCGGCTGCCCGGCCCTCCGATGATCTTCCAGGGCGAGGACGCGTTCGACGCGCTCGACCAGTTCAACAAGACGTTCCTCGACAACGGTTGGGGTGACGGCTTCCCGCTCATCGCCCCAACTCCCGAGCGCGTGGAACGAATGATGAGGGGCACGACGAGGGCGGCCGACGACGTTGTCGGCATCCTTCCTCCCGGCATGGGCATCGCCACGGTGCAGGGCATCGCCATAACGGCGGTCATGGCCGGGTGTGAACCCGAGCACCTTCCGGTGCTGATCGCCGGCGCCGAGGCAGTTATCCAGATGGGAGGTCGGGCCAGGCAGTGGCTGATGTCTACGAGCTCCGACGCACCCTTCATGCTGATAAACGGCCCGATCGTTGACGAGCTGGGAATGAACACCGGTGCCTGCACGATCGGCCCAGGCCAACAGTCTCGCGTAAACATCGTTCTTGGGCGCGGGCTTCGGCTCATGCTCATGAACCAGGGCCACAACTATCCGACCGAGATGGACATGGACACCATCGGCAGCCCCAGCAAGTTCAGCTTTTGCGGCGCCGAGCCTGTGAACGGCGGCCCATGGGTGCCGTTCCACGTCACGAAAGGATATTTGCCCAAGTCCAGTACCATTTCGGTCGCGGGCGTGAGCGCCACTCGCGACGCCGCCGACACCAACAACTTCACGCCGGATGGCATTTTAGGCAGCATATCCGGCTCGCTTGGCGGTGGAGGGTACACAAGCTACCGGTGGTCGGACCCCGACCCGTATGATCCGGCGGGCGGGTCCGGAGTCCTGGTCGTCCTGTGCCCCGACCATGCCAACGTCTGCGCCGACGCCGGCTGGTCAAAGGAGATGGTGCAGGACTTCCTCTGGGGCCATTCGAAGACATCGGCCGCAGGCATCAGAGGCCGTGCCAAGGTGAACCCCGACTTCCTCCTCCCGTCGTGGCGGTGGCTCCTGAACCTGTCGCCTGAGGAGGCGGCCAGGACCGCCCTGCCGGGCTTCAATCGGCCCGACCGAATCGAGATTGCGGTGTTTGGCGGCGCGGGAGGCAAGAGCCAGGTCATGGGACTGAACGGGCCGACCTCGACAATTGAGATCAAGGACCGGGCCGGCTAGACCCGCGCGGTCCGGCTGCTTGGCCGAGCGAACCTAGATAGAGCGGGCCTTCGACCCGAGCCTGGTCGGAGGCCCGCTCTGCTTATCGGACCTTCTGTAGATCATCACCAGAGGAAACACTACCCATGAGTGATATGCTGTTGACCGAAGAGGAGCTGCTTCTGAAGAACACGGTCCGGGAGTTTGCGGACCGTGAGCTGGCACCTCGGGCTGCTGCCTACGACGCGAGTGGCGAGTTCCCCTGGGACAACGTACGAGGCCTGGCGGAGCTGGGGCTGTTTGGCCTGGGTGTCGACGAGGAGTATGGCGGCAACGGGGGCACCATGCGCCAGGTGGCCATCGTGGTGGAGGAGATTGCCCGCGGGTGCGCCGCGACCAGCGTCATCTACGGCGCTCACCTGTCCCTCGCGACCCAGTTCATCCTGATGTTTGGCACCGAGGGCCAGAAGCAGCGCTTCGTGCCTCCGATGGCGCGAGGCGAGAAGATCGGGGCCTTCGCGCTGACAGAAGCCGGAGGCGGAAGCGATGCCGGCGCGCTCCGGACCACAGCCACTCGGTCCAACGGGGGCTACCTGCTCAACGGCACCAAGATGTTCATCACCAACGCCGTGGAGGCCGGGACCTATGTGGTGCTGGCATCCCATGATTTCGACCTGCGGACGCGGGGAATAGATGCTCTGGTCGTCGAAGGGGACTTCGACGGGATCACCGTAAACCCGCTTCACGGGCAGATGGGCATTCGTGCCTCGCCAACGGCGGAGGTGGTCTTTGAGAACTGCCCGGTGCCCGAGGAGAACCGACTGGGCAGCGAGGGCGAGGGGTTCCGGGAGGCGATGCAGGTCCTGAACATCAGCCGCATCGCCATCGCTGCCCAGGCCCTGGGCATCGCGCAGGCCGCGTACGAGGCGTCGGTGCAGTACGCGAAGCAGCGCGAGGCATTTGGCCAGCACCTTTCCGACTTTCAAGGGATCCAGTGGATGATCGCCGACATGGCCACGAACATAGACGCTGCGCGAGGGCTCGTTTCCCGCGCCGCGACGCTGAAAGACAAGGGCGTGCCCTTCGTGACGGAGGCTTCGATGGCGAAGCTGTTCGCCTCCAGGGTCGCGGTAGAGTCGGCGGACAGGGCGGTCCAGATCCACGGCGGCTCGGGCTACTTCGCTCCGGCGCCGGTGGAGCGCTACTTCCGCGACGCCAAGGTGACCGAGATCTACGAGGGCACCTCGGAGATACAGCGACTGATAATTGCCCGGAACATCCTCCAGTCGGACACTGTTTAGTGAGTGAAGATATGACCGAGCAGACTAACCAGGGGATATGCATCGCCACGGGCCTCAACCACACGTGCATGGCGGTGCGGAACATCGAGGAGACGCTGGAGCTCTATCGTCGCCTGTTCGGTCTGGGCGAAACGGAGATCGAGGAGGTAGCCGACCAGGGGGTCAGAGCGGCCATCGTCTCGGTTGGAGGCACCCAGCTAGAGTTCATCGAGCCGATGGACCCCGGCGGCGCCATCGCACGGTTCATCGAGCGGCGGGGCGAAGGGCTGCACCACATCTGCTTCGAGGTCGAGGACCTTCAGGGCACGTTGGACCGCCTCGACTCCCACGACGTCGAGCTAATCGACAAGAGCCCTCGGAAGGGCCTGGCGGGCATGATCGCGTTCATACACCCGCGCTCAACGGGCGGCACGCTCGTCGAGCTGGTGGACGAGTCGTCGACCGGGAGGTGACGCCAGTGACATCCAACATCATCCGGGTCCTGGTGGCAAAGCCTGGGCTCGACGGCCACGATAGGGGCGCCAAGGTCATCGCCCGAGCGCTGCGCGACGCGGGCATGGAGGTGATCTACACAGGGATCAGGCAGACCCCTCGGATGATCGTCGAGGCGGCGTTGCAGGAGGACGTGGACGTCATTGGGCTCAGCATTCTCTCCGGTGCCCACAACGAGCTTTTCCCTCAGATATTCGACGGCCTCAGAGAGAACGGCATGGACGACGTCCTGGTCATTGCCGGCGGGACCTTGCCCGAGGACGACAGGTCCGGGCTGCAAGAGATGGGAGTGAAGGCGGTTTTCGGACCGGGCACCTCCACCTCAGACATAATCGACTTCATACGCCAGGCGGTGGCGGAGCGGGGCGAAAGGGGCGCCGGCTGAGTCCGAACTGAATCACCGGGGCGTTGAGGGAGGACGGTGATCGAGTGGACGCTCCCAAACCAGCCCCTCAGTCACTCCTAGGCCGTGTACACAGCAATCGTCTGGTAGACGATCTTTCCGTCGCGGACCACAAACGTGTCGGTGCCGAGCGGGAACCATGGCTTGGCCTCCCAGACGATGTAAGCCACCTCCCCGGCAACCTCCGAGCGATTCAGCTTGAAGGCGTCCCAGATGCCCGCGGGCAAGGATTCGACGAAGGCGGTAAAGAACGCGCGAATCTCAGCAAGGCCGCGGAAGGTGGCATCCGGTGTGATGACGACCGAGTCTTCCGTGAAATCTTGCATGGTGGCATCGATGCCTTCAGCGACAGCCTGAAGGTGGTGGTCGAGGGTCGCTTGAGTGGAAGTCTCGGTTGACATACGACAGATTACTTTCCAAATGAATAGTGGGTTGCGGGCGCCCGAAGCCCAGGGCTTCTCACATTGCCGTGGAGGCGGTCACAGGGCGCACCATCGATGACGGCGACAATCGTAGAGACACCGCGACACGTTGTCAA
>Ga0310124_10003205_pt1 | contig 11069 bp, 11 predicted proteins | sample CB11b_AW_Bot5_MG_FD_203507 | JGI IMG/M metagenome (GOLD analysis project Ga0310124, IMG submission 203507) | Marine microbial communities from Western Arctic Ocean, Canada - CB11b_AW_Bot5 | ecosystem: Environmental > Aquatic > Marine > Oceanic | place: Canada: Western Arctic Ocean | collected...
TCGCTAGGACGGGACCAGTTGCCGTACGTTGCTCTAGCGGCTGTCGCTGGAGGGAACGCGCGGGTTGGGCTGGAAGACAACTTGTATCTAGATCGAGGAAATCTCGCGACAAATGCAAATCTCACGGCCCGCGCGAAGCAAATCCTAGAGTCCATGAACTTTGAGGTCATCGGACCGGGACGAGTTCGCGAGATGTTGCAACTCACTGCACACATTCCATGACTGCAGATATTGGGCCGCCCGAACGCGTAGCGATCGTCGGAGCCGGAGTCATCGGTGCCGCTTGGGCTGCACGTTGGCTCCTTCGCGGTGTGGATGTTGCAGTAAGCGACCCATCAGCTAATGCTCCAAGGATTGTTTCTCAAGTCCTTGATAACGCTCGAACTGCCTGGGAGCGAATGGGGACCGCTCCGGAGAGCGAGGGGAAATTAGATTTCTGCGAGTCGATTGAAGCGGCCGTCTCGGGGGCGGACGTCGTACAAGAAAGCGTTCCCGAGAACCTTGATCTCAAAAAAGCCACACTAAAACAAATCGAGAGATCTGCTGAATTAAAAACTTTGATCGCTTCTTCGACCTCAGGGCTGAAGCCGAGTTTGTTGCAGCAAGACATGGAGTGCCCGGAACGACTCGTTGTGGGACACCCATTTAACCCGGTCTATTTGCTTCCCATGGTTGAGGTGGTCGGAGGCGAGTTGACTTCCTCTGATGCGATTTCGCGCGCAATGGCGGTTTATGACGCTGCAGGTATGCGCCCGCTCCATGTTCGCGTCGAGATCGACGCATTTATCGCTGACCGTCTTCTTGAGGCAGTTTGGAGAGAAGCTCTTTGGTTAATAAACGACGGCGTCGCCACGACTCAAGAAATCGATGATGTCATTCGCTTTGGCTTCGGATTGCGTTGGGCGCAAATGGGATTGTTTGAGAATTACCGAATAGCGGGAGGCGAATCTGGGATGGCCCACTTCATCAGCCAGTTCGGTCCCACACTTTCGTGGCCGTGGTCCAAACTCACCGACACTCCAGAGTTAACAGAGGCGTTGACGCTACTGATCAGTGAGCAATCTGATAGTCAATCAGGACATCACACCATTGCTGAACTCGAAAGAATTAGGGACGAAAACCTCGTAGACATAATGTTGGCTTTGGAAAAAAACCAATGGGGCGCAGGTCAATCAGTTAGCGACTTACGCCGCTAGGCACCCGTCTAACATCAGAATTCGTCGGGGGCTCCGGAAACCCTCATGAGGCTGCGCCTTATGTCCGAGGCACGTGGGCCTGCGGCAATCGAGGTTTCATTCTTCGATGGAAATGGCAAATTCGGGACAGTTAGCAGCCGCCAACCGAGCCTTATCTTCCAGTCCACTCGGGACTTCTCCATCGCCAAGCTCTGTGGCATAGCCGTAGTCATCTACGTCAAACAACTCGGCTGCCAGTGAGAAACAGCGATTGTGTCCCTGACATTTTTCAGTATCGACCTGAACGCGCATATCGGTCCTCCCCCCAAATCACGGATTCCGACCCGCTATGGAGATCAATTTATCGGTTATCGAAGCATCAGAGTCAATCGGAACCTCTGGTCCGAATCGTTCGCCTCGAATCATGTCTCCAGCTTTTTTGAGTTGGATATATCCGGCTTCAGCCAAGTCTTCGTCAAGGAGGGCCACCTGGCCAGAAGCTTTCGCCAAATCAAAAGTGTGGAGCAATGGGTCGACAACAACAAGGCCCACAAAACGGTCGACAACTAAATGACCCCACGGGGTTCCGACCTCGCGTTGAAGTGCGCCTGGCTGATCGAGAGCTTCGAGGACATCGTCACGGGCATCAACCCAGTCAGATTGTGGGTCACCAACAACGGGGTGCCCAGCGCTGTCGGCAGGTGTACCTCTAGCTATTCCAGCGATCATGTTGCACATTCCGATGTTGTGGGCAACTACATCAAGTGCTGACCAACCCTCGCATGGCGATGCTGCGCCCCACCGGCTTTGATCAACCCGCCGCAGCACCGCATCAAAGCCATATAGGGCTTTTATGTAACTCCGTGCGTTATCGCTCACGGTTATACGTTAGTCATCTCTGAGGCGGCGAGACTTACGACTAAGTGAGGATCGACTTGTCACATTCGATCGATCTAGCATGGTGTTGTCGAAGGGACGGGACTAGATGCAGCAGATTGGCGATCAGCAAGCAGTGGACACGATCGACGCCGAAGTTGACCCGACGAAGGAATGGCACAAAACGGCTTGCATTCTGTGTTCCGACAACTGCGGTATCGAGGTTCGTATTGACGGTCGGGAAATCATTCGCGTTCGCGGCGACAAGGACCATCCGGCAAGCAAGGGGTACACCTGCGAGAAGGGTTTGAGGGTCAACCATTATCAGAATGGTCGCGACCGGCTCACTTCGCCGATGAAGCGAATGGAAGATGGAACGTATGCCGAAATCAGCTGGGATCAGGCGATTGAAGAGGTCGCTGAGCAACTTGTCGGAATCCGCGACACCTACGGGGGCGACAAAATCATGTATTACGGCGGTGGCGGACAGGGTAATCACTTTCCCGGTGCTTACGCCCGCAGTGTTTTGCAGACCTTAGGAGTCCAGTACAGAAGCAACGCTTTAGCTCAAGAAAAGACTGGGATGTACTGGGTGCAGGGGAAGTTCTTCGGCCGCCAAGACATCGGAGCGACTCCTGACTTTCATCACACCGATTGCGCGGTTTTCGTCGGCAAGAACCCATGGCACAGCCACGGATTCCCAGAGGCTCGCAACGTTCTCAACGCAATCAAGAACGACGAAAACCGTCATCTAGTGGTGTTTGATCCTCGGATTTCTGAAACCGCCAATATCTCAGATCATCATCTCCGTGTACGGCCCGGAACCGACGCTTGGGCTCTCGCTGCGATTTTGGGAATCATGGTTGAAGAAACCCTGATCGACGGTCGGTTCCTTGAGGAACAGTGTGTCGGCTGGGATGAACTTCGCCCATTACTCGAGGAAATAAACATCACAGATTACGCGCGGAAATGTGGTATCTCAGAAGAGGATCTTCGATCAGCGACAAGAACGATGGCCAACGCTCGTTCAATGGCGACAGAAGAAGATCTCGGAATAGAAATGGCCCCGCATTCGACGCTGAACAGCTGGTTGCAGCGCCTGTTATTCCTACTCACGGGAAATTTCGGTATCGAGGGAGGCATGAACATTCCAGTACGGCTGGCGCCTATCTGCGGACATAGTCCCGACGGGGCGGTAGAACCGGTAACCGGAACTCCGCTTTTGTGCGGCATGGTGGCATGTGCAGCAATTCCTGACGCCATCGATACAGACCATCCCGATCGCTTCCGGGGGATGATCGTCGAGTCCGCCAATCCCGCGCACTCGTTACCTGACTCCAAACGCTTTCGTGAAGCATTTCAAAAGCTTGACTGTTTGGTGGTGATTGACGTGGCTATGACCGAAACGGCGCGTCAAGCTCATTACGTCCTTCCTGCTTGTTCTCAGTACGAAAAGCCCGAGGCAACTTTCTTTGCTGGTGAAATGCCTTCAAATTATTTTCATATTCGTCAACCCATTTTTGAACCTTTGGGAGACACTCTGCCCGAAGCAGAAATTCATTCGCGTTTAGTTGAGGCTATGGGAGGCGCTCCTGACGGAGTGGAAGAGCTCACTCAGGCTGCGGAGAAAAGCCGCGAGGAGTTCATCGAGACCTTTACGCGCTTATCAACAGACAATCCTGACTTGGGTTCAAAGCTTCCAACGGCGTTGTATCGAAGCCTTGGGAAGACCCTGGGGCAGATGGGACCGGCCGCTGTGATGTTCGGCTCGGCGATGCAAGCATCTATGCGATTCCCAGATTCGCTCCGTGCGGCCGGACTGAAAGGCGATGGTCTAGAACTTGCAAACAACCTCTTTGATTCATTGCTGGAAGCTAAATCTGGCATGGTTTTCAGCACCAGCGATTACGCGTCTAGTTTTGATCGGATTAAAACTCCCGATGGGAAAATTCATATTCATATCCCCGAACTGGTCGAAGAACTGCGAAGTCTGACCCAAGAGGAACCCGCGTCTCCGTCGGATGCTTATCCGTTTGTTCTGATGGCCGGTGAACATCGCTCGTCAACTGTCAACGATGTCATCAGAGATCCCTCCTGGCGCAAGAAAGACAAAGATGGCGCTTTACGGATCCATCCCGCTGATGCCAGCCGGGTAGGAGTTAGCGAGGGCCAGAGAGTCCGTATCATCACGAAACGCGGCGAAGCCGAGGCTCCCGTCGACATCTCCGAGACGATGATGGAGGGCCAAGTAAGCCTTCCGCACGGGTTCGGCATGGAGTATCCAGATGAAACAGGTGAGCATCGTATTCATGGTGTGGCTGTCAACGAACTGACTGACATCGAGGACCGGGACTGGCTTGCTTTGACTCCTCACCACAAACATGTACGAGCCCGTCTTGAGGCACTTCCTAGCTAGTTCGTTACTCGTACCCTGGCCACAAATCCGAAGTAGGCAGTGGCGTTCCGCCGCGTACCGCAGCGTGACGTTGACGTATCTGGCGCGGAATGTGGGCTCTGACATATTCGACTTCCTGAGCCAGAACTAAGTCAACCAACTCGAGTCTGTCCGGTGTCTGCTTCCATGCAATGGGCACATAAAGCGGTAATTCAAATACTCGCAATCGATCCAGGCCACCATAAATAGCTTTTTGATACCGAAAACGGTCTTCCCACTCCCAATGGGGTGGTGCAAAGCCTGTCCCGGGATCAAGCATCAACCGTTCGCGGATCCCCCATCGTGCAGCTCGTTCCACCTGAAGGTCGAACCAATCGACCATGACTTGCACGGGGTCACCTTGGACGTGTTTGAGGTGACGGGGATCTGGGCCCATCATGAAGGGTAAGACCACCTGAACCTCGCGCTCTGCTGCTAATTCGATCATTTCGTCGCCCTGCAACGCATCTGCAGCATTAAGCACATGAGCACCCGCATCCAACGCTCGACGTGCTGTTTCAACCTGCCATGTGTCGATTGCTACCTCTACCCCTAGCGAAAGAAGTCCTTGTAATGGGCGTTCGATAATTCGCCACTCTTCGTCGGCGCTCACAAATGCCGCATTCCCATGTGATGCTTGTGCGCCAACATCAAGGTGGTCGGCGCCTTCTGCAAGCAGATGAGCCCCGTACTCCTCTGCCTCTGTTTCGTCGGAAACCACCGAAAAGCCAGCTAAGGAATCAGGGGAAGCGTTGACGACCCCAAAAATCTCCATACTCGGAAACTACCCCCGACTCTGATGTCGCACTCTGTCGATGTTGATATTGGCATTGCGCACCACGATCGACGCTGCGCCGACCAAAGTCACCACGGCCCCCATCGCGACAAGTGTTTCCCGGAGTCCGAATTTGTCGGCACACATGCCAATAGGTAGAGCGGCGATGCCAAATAGGTTGAATCCGAGTTGCAATAAGGACTGCATACGACCGTGGTAGGCAGCTTCGCTCGCCCCAAGGATCAGTGTCGCGTTCATCGACTGAAACGCCGCCGCTGCCGCTCCCAAGAACAACATGACCACCATCGCGATGGCGAAGGTGGGAGCTATGCCCGTAGCTGCTACGCCTACGCCAAATCCGATCACTGACAAGTTTTGGATTTTCCACGCGACGGAACCCTCGGAGCGTCTAGCGATAAATAACGAAGCGCCAAGCCCGCCTACAGCTCCGATGGTGGAAAGCCAAGCGAAGCCAGTATCGCCAGCTCCAAACAAGTCTTCGGACACGCTCGGCAAAAAAACGACGTAAGGGAATCCGAAGATAAGGGCAAGCGTTGACGTAGCAAGCAGCAGCGGAAGCGGCCACTGGGTATAGCCGTAGCGGACGCCATCCAGTAGGTCACGGGTAGCCGAAGAGTGAGTTGCGTTAGGGCGAGGCAAACCGGGAGGGAGCTTGAGGAAAAGGAAACCTCCTATCGCAGTGATCGCGCTGCCGACCCAGTAGATGCCTCCAATGCCGAGGACTGGCACGCTTAAGAACACTCCGGCAAGTACCGGACCGGCGACGCGGTTCACATTCATGGATATTTGAGTGAGTATGACGCCATTTGCTAATCGGTCATGTCCGACAAGCTCAGCGGTGAACGCCATCCTGGCGGGCGAAAGGCAACTGAACCCCGCCGATTGGATTGCTGACGCAATCACAAGCATCCAGAAGCTGATGAACCCGAACTGCACGGCGACAGCAATCCACAATGAGGAAACGAGAAGCAGACCCGTCGAAATGAGCAACATGGAACGCTTAGAGAAGCGATCCGCTGCGACTCCGCCGAAAGGTGTGGCAATCAACCCTGTAAGACCGAAAGCCAGCGTGACCGCCCCCAAAGCGGCATTGCTGCCTTCGAGGTCTTTCGCCAAGGCGCCGCGCGCAATCATCTGCGCGAAAATTGCTAGGAAGTAGAGGTAGCCAGCTATCCAAAGCCGGCGAAACGCCGGTATGGCAAGACTCTCAAATGTTGACCCGTTCACAGGTAGCGTCGACCGCTACCCAAGGCCACTTAAGCCGCGCACTGCGCCTTTATCGGCGCTCGTCGCCATCGGGGCATGCGCTTTCAGCGCAGCCGAAACTTTCCGTGGCCGTTGCGTCTCGGGTTTCCAAACCATTTCGTTTTGAAATTCTCTGCGGTTATCTAGCTGTTCGCCATCGACGTCAAGGTGGATAGTCCGGTTGGGAATGTCAATTTGGGTGATGTCGCCATCTCGCACAAGTAGGTCTCGTGCGACCATTTGACCAAGATCTTTGAGATGGACGTGTCCGGATACGAATTGCGTAAATGAATTAGAAATCGAGATGATCGGCTTTGGGAAATCTTTGTCCATCATTCCCGTGGCATGCCAGAGGGCGCGTGCCCCGGCCATGTTGCGACCGCCGCTAGAAGTAGTCGAGCGATACTGAGGCATTGCTCCAGCCTAGAACCCGGTGGCTTAGGAAGAACGAGAAAGAGATTTTGTCCTATTCCAAGAGTTCCGACGCGTATCTAGCTCCTCGCTTAGCAGGTCGGAAAGGCGCCCTGCTGCCCGGTGATACTGCCAGTATGTGCCCGTGTGCCCGGTCCTGACGATGTCGCTTACCCATGCGGTGGATCCACCATTGGAGTCTGAGGAAGCGCGAGCTAGCAATACTTGCCGCCATGAAGTAGCCGAAGCTGAGAATCCGAAATGCCCTTCGTCATGTTTCAAATCATTTTGGCATTCAACGACTTCCACGAGATTGCCTAAATCGAACCGAAGTACCACGGACCGAGCATCAAAAGTCAACCAAAGAGTTTCCGTCTAAAAACGTGTAACGAGCCGCAACAAGCCATCTTCATGGCAAGTCCTCCCGACTCGAATCGCCGCTCAGATCAGGTCACCGGCGTCACCACTCATGACATTCGCATCCCATTGCTAATAGCCATAGTTTGTCCCGTCATTCCCGATGATTCGTCGCTTCCTAAATAGATAGCTAGGTCCGCAATTTCGTTCGGTTCAAGGATTCGACCCATGGGGGTTCGCTGGGCCAGCCGCCGTCGCAATTCTTCGGCTTCGGCACCGACCAGGTCCGCGAATCCATCAAGCATCGGTGTATTCACAAAACCCGGGCATATGGCGTTGCAGGTAACGCCCGCCGACGCGAGTTCTAACGCCATGCACCGGGTTAGCCCCACTGCCCCATGTTTGGAAGCGTTATAAGGGGCCTGCCCTGGTGATTCAAAAAGGCCAGCTGTCGAGGCCATGTTGATGATGCTTCCGCGACCACGCTCAATCATTCCCGTCAGGAATGCCTGGCTGATGCGTACTATGCCGACAACATTTACCTCGTAAAGACGAGAATACGTGGCTGGATCAATTTCTAGAAAGCTCCCGGCTGCGTGAACACCTGCGTTATTTACGACGATGTCAACACCGCCGAACTTGTCCAGAACTAACCCCGACATTGCCGCTACGGACGCATCATTGGAGACGTCACACGCTATGGGTTCGATAGCACCAGCCGGCGCCAGTTCAGCGGTCGCCTCGAGATCTTCGAGCTGTCGGCTGGTCACCACACAACTCGCACCCTCTTCAACAAAAGCCAGTGCTATGGCCCTTCCTATGCCTCGCCCACCGCCTGTAATAACTGCTCGTTTACCTTCTAGTCGCCGACTCATGGCTATATTCTGCGCGCGTTAGCCCAGCTAAGTGGGCCATCCCGGGATAGACATCACCTGACCAACTTGTTGTGGTGCCTCTAGCTTCCCATGGCTATCCCACACTTCTAGCAGCCGCTCATAGACCTCATCGTGCATCTCTGACACTCGCCGAGTCTCCTCTGACACGTGCAGCGACATCACTTCGCACGTAGCCGAAACGAAACGTTCGTCGGCGTTCCACATGACCTGCATCGCATGAATGCGTTTGCGATCAAATCCGAGCAGTTGTGTGGTCACCGTCAAATTGGCCCCTTCGCGCACTTCGCGAAGGTACGTAACGTGATTCTGCGCTGAGAAGGTGGTTACCGAATGTTGATCTCGATGTGACCGCCCCACTCCGATGAAGTCCATCCAAGACTCGATGGCGTCATCAAAGCAAACGAGGTAATACCCCGCGTTGAAATGACCATTGAAGTCAATCCAATCTTTTCGCACGACGTCGTTATGTCCCTCAAAGGGTCTTGCTGTGTCATTCACTCTTTGATCCTGCCCCACCAATGGGGCGTCGCGTCGAATACCATCACATACCGACCGCTACATCACCCGACGCACCGCCGTCTTAAACAACATCCGCTACTCGAGCATCTCAGCTCGGGCCACACACTTGGCTTGCGCAAAAGAAAACAACTCACATGCGTTTCACTCCAACAGAACTCACCGAAGAAGAGCTTGACCTCCAACAACAGGTGCGAGATTTCCTTCAAGAAGAGCTACCGCCCGGATCTCACGAGCCGTGCCTTGGCATGGCAGCAAATAAAGACAAAGCGTTTTCTCTCAAAATGGCTGAACGTGGCTGGGTCGGCATGGCATTGCCCAAGGAATGGGGCGGATCAGACAGAACTGCTGTCGATCGATTCATCGTGGTCGAAGAGATGCTCCGTTGGGGTGCCCCAGTCGGACACCATTGGGTTGCGGATCGCCAAACCGGCAATGTGATTTTGAAATTCGGGACAGAAGAGCAAAGGGAAAGGTTTCTACCTGCTATCTGTCGTGGGGAACTCGGATTTTCTATCGGGATGAGTGAGCCTGACAGCGGATCTGATTTGGCCTCGGTGAGCACCAAGGCAGAACCAACGACTGACGGATGGATTATTAACGGCACCAAGATTTGGACTTCTGGAGCACATGAGAATGACTGGTTTGTGTGTCTACTGCGAACTTCCCCCATGGAAGATGGAAACAAACACGCAGGGTTGTCACAACTATTGATCGACCTTAAATCACCTGGTTTGGAAATAAGCCCTATCCCCTTTCTCGATGGATCTCACCACTTCAACGAAGTCACGTTCAACGAAGTATTTGTGCCCGACATCAATGTTTTAGGTGATCTGGGAATGGGTTGGCATCAGAACACAACCGAGATGGCCTATGAACGCGGCGGGCCTGACCGCTGGCTCTCGCCCTTCTCCACAGTCGAACAACTCTTGCGCGAAGCAAAAGGAACTGAACTAGAGGAGACAGTGTCGGATCTTTTCGGCGAGTTAGTCGCCCGCTGGTGGGGTATCCGAAATCTTTCTCTCTCTGTGGCACGGCTCATTGACACCGGCGAAGCTCCCTCCATCGAATCGTCACTCGTCAAAGAGATGGGCACTCGCTACGAACAAGAAGTAGTGGAAAAGCTTGTTCATCTCATTGATATTGAGTACTCGCCCGATTCAGATTCATTATTCGAGCGGTTGTTGGCTCAATGTGTTGTGACTTTCCCAGGCAACACCATCCGAGGCGGCACAATCGAGATCCTTCGTTCGGTTGCGTCAAAGGGTTTGAAGGGGTTACCAGCATGACCGAGGCAACTGGTGTTGATGAACTGGTCACCGAAACCGCTGATCGTCTATTCACTCAGGTCTGTGACCATGAGGCGGTACAGAACGCTGAAGCGGCGGGCGCCGCACCAGAAATCTGGTCTGCGTTTGCCGAAACGGGGTTCCCTTGGATCTCCATCGACGAAGATCGCGGTGGATCGGGTGGCACGCTTCTTGATGCATTAGAGGTCCTCAGGCTGGTCGGGTATCACGCCGCACCGATCCCAGCCGCGGAAACTGGAGTCTTGGGTGGATGGTTGCTCGCTAGCTCAGGGCATGAAATTCCCGCTGGCCCAATAACGGTCCTACCGAATAGCAACAACATCACGGCATCAGTTTCAGGTGATCAGATGACGCTCGCAGGAACCTGTGCCCGTGTCCCTTGGGCACGAATAGCAGAACGAATAGCCGTTCTGGTCGAAGTTGACGGGCAGAGCATGGTCGGATCTGTCGATCCAAAAGATTGTGCCATTCGACCAATGACAAATATGGCAGGCGAACCTCGCGACACGGTTTGCTTCGATGGGGCGATAGCGCCTGCGTCTCCCTGTGTCGCCGGTGTGAACCCAGAAACGTTTCGTTTTCGGGGAGCTCTCTCCCGCGCAGCTCTAATGGCTGGAGCCATTGAGAAGATGAGCCAACTAACGGTGACGTACACCAATGACAGAATCCAATTTGGCCGCCCAGTCGCGAGGTTTCAGGCAGTGCAGCAACACCTGGTTTGGGGTGCTCAGGAAGCGGCGCTAGCTCGGATGGCCGCTGAAACCGCTGGACGAGAAGCAAACCGCGGATCGGCTTTCTTCGAAATCGCCGCCGCGAAGCTCATCACCAACCAAGCCGCGGCACGAGCAACAAAGGCATGCCATCAAGCGCACGGCGCTATGGGGATGACTCAGGAGTACCCGCTTCACCACTACAGCCGGCGACTGTGGTCCTGGCGAAAAGAATATGGCGGCGACGCCGAGTGGAGTAAATGGCTTGGAGATGCAGCCGTGTCTCAAGGCGCGGAAGGTTTATATGCGCTAGTCACCGGCGGATCCTCTGTTCTCAGGTAGG
>Ga0310124_10003206_pt1 | contig 11069 bp, 8 predicted proteins | sample CB11b_AW_Bot5_MG_FD_203507 | JGI IMG/M metagenome (GOLD analysis project Ga0310124, IMG submission 203507) | Marine microbial communities from Western Arctic Ocean, Canada - CB11b_AW_Bot5 | ecosystem: Environmental > Aquatic > Marine > Oceanic | place: Canada: Western Arctic Ocean | collected...
CGAGTATCGCTAGCGCGACCAGGCCGGCCAGCCATGGGAGCAAAGTCACGATGCCGAACGGAATCGCCAGGGGGCCCTTGATATCGCGAATGGTGCCCCCCTCGTCTCGTCCGACGCTGGCTACCTCGATTGCCGCAGGTTCGGTCGACAGGGTGACCGTGTCCCCGTTCGCCGCCACCACCTCGACATCGAAGGCAGGCAGAGCCAGTTCGCCAAGCTCGAACGCGGTGACCTGGAGCTCGACACCCGTCAGAGCCACCGCCTCGTCTGCATTCGGCGCCGGGTCCGAGTCACGCTGGCCCAGCAGCTCGAACGGGCCGAGTGCGATTGGGTCCGGCCAGATAACCCGGGCGTCGGGCGCGTGACGCACCGTCACCGTGATCGTCACCGGGTCACCCACGTTGATTGTGGTCGGCTCGATCGTGGTGCTGATTTCGGGCGCGCGCCCTTGCCCGGCCGCGATGACCGGCAGTGTCATCACGAGCGCCACTATCAGCACGACAACCGACCGTTCGCTGATCATCGGAAACGCTTCGCTCGCTGACGGAAGAATCGCATGAGCCGATCCGCGTACGGGTGATCGGTCGTAATCTCGATCACGTCGACCCAGGTCTTGCGGAACTGCCGTTCACGGAAGGCCCGGGTCTCCGCCACATCGCGTTCAAACGCGGCGCGGAACGCAGGGTCGGAGACATCGACCGTCACCTGTTCGCCGGTCTCCGCGTCTTCGAGCTCGAGATACCCGACCGCTGGTAGCTGGTGTTCACGCGGATCACTCATCCGTATCGCTATCGTGTCGTGACGGCGACCGGCCACTGCCAGCGCCTTCTCATACCCGTCGCCCAGAAAATCGGACACGACGAAGACGACCGCGCGGCGTCGGACGACACGCACCAGATACTCGAGGGCGCCCGCAATGTCGGTGCCGCGGCCTTCCGGCTTGAAGTAGAGCAACTCTCGCAGCACCCGCAGCACGTGCCGCCGGCCTTTCCGAGGCGGTACGAACTTCTCGATGCGGTCGCTGAAGATGATCAGCCCAACCTTGTCGTTGTTGGTGGTCGCGGAGAACGCCAGCACGGCGCAGATTTCGACCGCGACCTCGCCTTTCATGCGCGCGTGGGAGCCAAAGTCGCCCGAGGCGCTCACATCGACCACCAGCATGACGGTCAATTCACGCTCTTCGTCGAACACCTTGATGAAGGGCGCGCCGGTCCGCGCGGTCACATTCCAGTCGATCGCGCGAATGTCATCTCCGTGCTGGTACTCGCGCACCTCCGCGAAGTTCATTCCGCGGCCCTTGAACACGGAGTGGTACTCGCCAGAGAACACGTCGTTCACCAGTCCACGCGTCGCAATCTCGACCCGCCGCACCTGCTTCAGAATCTCGCGCGGAATCATTTCATGGCACTTCAATGCTATTCAGCACCCTGTTCACCACGTCGTCCGCCGTCATCTCTTCCGCTTCCGCCTCGTAGGTCAGGATTACCCGGTGCCGAAGCACGTCGAGACCGATGGAGCGGACGTCTTCCGGCGTCACATACCCACGTCGCTTCAGGAACGCATGCGCCCGGGCCGCCTTGGCAAGGCTGATCGTGGCGCGCGGTGACGCGCCGAACGCGATCAGATCGGCCAGGTCGCCCAGATTGTGCGCTTTCGGCTCCCGGGTGGCGAACACGAGCTCTACGATGTATTGCTCGACCTGCGGATCCATGTAGATCGTCTGGACCGCCTCGCGGGCTCGCAGAATTTCATCGGGCTCCACCACGGCGGACACTTCGGGGGCGGGACCCGCCGACATCCGCCGCATGATCTCCATCTCCTCGTCCTTCGTGGGGTAGCCGACCGACAGTTTCAGCATGAACCGATCGATCTGGGCTTCCGGCAGTGGGTAGGTGCCTTCCTGTTCGATCGGGTTCTGGGTGGCCAGCACGAGGAACGGTGAGTCCAGCGGGTAAGTGGTGTCGCTGATGGTGACCGTGCGTTCTTGCATCGCTTCGAGCAGCGCGGACTGCACCTTGGCCGGCGAGCGGTTGATTTCGTCGGCCAGGATGATGTTTGCGAAAATTGGACCTTTGCGTGTTTTGAATTCCGAGTGCTGGGGGTCATAGATCAGCGTACCGAGTAGGTCGGCCGGCAGCAGATCGGGGGTGAATTGAATTCGCCGAAAGGTCGTGTTGACCGCGCTGGCGAGGGTGTGGACGGTCAGCGTTTTGGCCAGACCAGGCACGCCTTCCATCAGCACGTGTCCGTCGGCGAGCATTCCGATCAGTAGCCGTTCGATCATGTAGTGCTGGCCGACAATGACCTTGCCCACCTCGTCGAGCAGGCGGCTGACAAAGGCGCTTTCAGTATGGATGCGCTGCTGAATCGCTTCGATGTCTTGATGAATGGGCATGGTGTCGAGTGCGTGTCCTTTCGCTCCGGGGGTCGAGGTGTTGACCAGTCCGGTCCACCCAGCCCTACATTTTACGGGTCTTGGGGGGCCGACCCCAAGAGGCTCAGACGCCGACGGCGACGAGATGGCCGGTTCACGCCTCCGTGGCTCCGGCAGAGCCCGATGGTCTGGCCACGACGGACGCTTGGCCCGGTGTTAGAGTGAGGCGGTTGACGCGATGCCCCTGTGAGGTGCCCGAGTGCCACCCAGACCTGCCCGTACCCTCTGTCTTGCCACGACGCTGATCGTGGTATGGATCGGTGATCCTGGGGCGGGGTCCGCCAATGCCAGCCCGCCCCTCGCGCCTCAGGCGCGGGAACAGGCGGAGACTCTTCGCCAGGCCGTACGGGATGTCGAGCGCGAGCGGGTGCGTCTGGAGGCGATCCGGGCCGCCGATCGATATCTAGAGACCTGGAACACCCGCGACCCCGTGGCCTGGGCCACAGCGCTGCATTTTCCGCATGTCCGACCTGGGCTGGGGCGTTTCAGCCTGACTCGTACGGCAGAGGAGTACGCACGGGGTGTGAACTTCGAACGCACCATCGGCACCGGATGGCACCGCTCGCAGTGGGACTCCTACGACGTGTTTCAAACGGGGCCCGCGAAGGCACACGTAGCCGGACTCTACTCACGCTACAACGTGGATGGCGAGCGGATTCGCCGCACCGTCATTACCTACATCGTGACCCGGCAGGGTGACCGCTGGGGGATTCAGGCGCGGTTCGCGGCCGGGTCCGCCGACGTGGCAGACGGTCAACGTGCCGCGGCGCGGGCGGATGCGCTGGCCGCGGTCGACGCCTACTTCGAGGCACTCGATGATCCAACCGACGTCGAGGCGTGGGCGTCGACTCTGAACTATCCGCATGTGCGTGTCGCCGACGGCACGGTCGAGCAGTGGGAGACCGCCGAGGACTACATCGACGGACTGCAGGGCGGGCGTCTGCGGACCTGGGCCGGCACCCGGCTCGACTGGGCCGAGCCGGTGCAGGTCGGCGGTGGCGGTGTCAACGTGGCCGTGCGCTACAGTCGGCTGAATCCGTTGGGCGACACGCTCTCCAGCTACGAAGCCGTTTACCTGGTGACCAACCGTGACGGCCACGTCGGGGTCCAAGCCCGATCAACCTTCGCCCCCTAGGTTTCCTCAGCCCCTCGAGTCTTGAGCATGCTCACACATCCGTACGAACGAGCCCCCGCGCGACGGCGTCGCCTGGTGCGTGTTGGGCTCGCGGCATGGTTTGCCGTTGCGCTGAGCGCGCCCGGCTCGGCCGCCGCGCAGACAGGCGGCACGTTCACCCAGGCGCAGGCGGCGGCCGGACGCACGGTGTACGAGCAGTCCTGCGCTCAATGCCACATGAGCGACCTGACCGGCGCGTTCGAGGCCCCCGAACTGGCCGGTCCAAACTTTACCCGGGTGTGGGGTGCGAGACCGGTCAACGAATTGATCGACCTGATCAGGGTCTCGATGCCGCCCGGGCAAGGCGGCTCCCTCCCCGACGACGCCTATCCCAACCTGGCGGCGTACATCCTGCAAGCCAACGGATCGACGTTGGGTCCAGGCGGCGGCGCCAGCCCAGCCGCCACCGCCGCATCGCGAGTTGCCGTGTCGACCCCGTCCGCGACCGACACCTCGACCTTCGCCAACATCGAGACCTTCGTTCCGGTGAGCGAGGCGACGCTGCTGGACCCGGACCCAGGTGACTGGCTCATGTATCGCCGGACCTACGACGGGTGGGGCTACAGTCCGCTCGATCAGATCAACCGCGACAACGTCCATGAGCTTGCGTTGGCCTGGGTCTGGTCCATGCCGGACGGAACCAATCAGCCGACCCCGCTGGTGCGCGACGGTGTGCTCTATCTGGCCAATCCCGGCAATGTGATTCAGGCGCTTGAGGCCGACACCGGGACACTGCTGTGGGAATATCGACGCCCGTTGCCGGAAGGCCTGCGGACCGGGTCCGTCCGCAATCTGGCCATCTTCGAGGAGAAGCTGTTCCTTGCGTCCAGAGACGCCTACCTCGTGGCGCTCGACGCCCGGACAGGGTCGGTCCTGTGGGAGACTCGGATTGCCGACTACCAACAGGGCTACACGAACTCAGCCGGACCCCTGGTGGTCGAGGGTACGGTGATCAATGCGATCAATGGGTGTAGCCGGTTCCAGCCGGAGAGCTGCTTCATCACCGGGCATGATGCCCGCACCGGCGAAGAGCGGTGGAGGACCCTGACCATCGCGCAACCGGGCACGCCGGGAGGCGACACCTGGGGCGATCTGTCGCTCACCCTGCGTGGCGGTGGCGATTCCTGGATCACGGGCAGCTACGACCCGGAGTTGGGTCTGGTCTACTGGCCGGTCGCGCAGGCGAAGCCGTGGGTGCCGGCGAGTCGCGGCCTCACTGTGCACGACGCGGCGCTCTACACCAACGCCACGCTGGCGCTGGACCCGGATGACGGCTCCATTACCTGGTATTTCCAGCATGTCCCGGGCGAAGCGCTCGACCTGGATGAAGCGTTCGAGAAAGTGCTGGTCGACGACCGCGACGGTCGTCACGCCTTGTTCACTATCGGCAAGAGCGGCGTGCTCTGGAAACTTGATCGGGAGACCGGTGCGTTTCTCGGGCACACCGAGACCGTCTATCAGAACGTGTTCGATCGTATCGACCCGGACACCGGCGCGATTACCTACCGGCAGGACATCGCCGAGGCCGGTATTGGCGACTGGGTGTCGGTCTGTCCGAGCACGGCGGGTGGTCACAACTGGCAGGCGATGGCCTACAGCCCCGAGACCCGACTGCTGGTGATCCCGCTGAGTCAGAGTTGTGACGAGATGGCGGGGCGCGAGGTGTCGCTGGTGCAGGGGTCGGGGGGCACGCAGGCCGATCGCAAGTGGTTCGAGATGCCGGGGACGGACGGCAACCTGGGCAAGCTGGCGGCGTACGACGTCGACACGCTAGAAGAACGCTGGAGCATCGAGCAGCGGGCGGCGCTACTGACCGCGTCGCTGACCACGGCCGGAGGGCTGGTCTTTACGGGCGATGTCGACCGGTACTTCCGCGCGCTGGATGTGGCGACCGGGAACTTGCTCTGGGAGACCCGGCTCGGCACCTCCGCGCAAGGGTTCCCCGTCGCCTTCCTGGCCGGTGGCGCACAGTTCATCGCCGTCACCGCGGGCGTCGGGGGTGGCAGCCCCCGCCGGATTCCCGCGCTGCTCAGCCCTGAGATCCATCATCCACCCAACGGCAACGCGCTGTATGTGTTCAAGCTGTCGCCTCGCCGCTGACGACGGGCGTTACGAACTCCTTCGGTCCAGAAGCCGCTCGGTCAAGGAGCGCCGTTCCCGGGAGAACTGCTTGGCCGCGGCGCGCAGGTAGGGCTCGAGCTGACGGCTCCAGTAGGCGACGACGCCGTCGCGGCGGATCTCCCCTAGCGTCTCACGATAGTGATCGAGCAAGGTGCCGGCGAACATCTCTCCGGTGCTCTTCGCCGCGGTGGCGGCACTCAGGGACAGCCAGCGCGCGCCGTCGGGCAACGCACCTAGCGCCGACACCGCCATCATGGACGACATCTGAAACACGGACCGCTGTTGCGTCGCCGCTTCGCCCCGAAGCTCTCGCCATCCGTCCCACAAACGGTCGGCGGTGGGCATTCGCCCGGGCGGGATCTTGCGCACGCGTGCCTCGATTTCACGCCACTCCCGCCGCAGGCCGGCCACGTCCAGTGGCGGCGCATTCACGGCGTCGGCCGCTCGACCAGACGCCTCTTCCAGCCCGGTGAGGACCTGGTCCACGGTCTCGAACTCCGTGTCAGGATCGAGCAGGCCTTCTTCTTTCAGCGAGCCCGCGATCTCTCGGATCAGCGTGCGCCCGGCGCCGGACACGTCGGCCAGCGCCGCCAGCACCCATACGGGCGACGCCCGAAACGCCAGGATGCCGGCCATCTCGATGACATTGCCCGCCGCGCGACGCCGTAGGAACTCCCGGCCGAGCGGTGCCTCCGCGGGGAACGTCCCATTCACCTCCCCCACCGTCTCGATGAGAAAACGCAGCGTGCCTTCGACCATGTTGCGGTAGAGGCTGGTGCGCCGGAGGGCCGATGGTAGCGCGGCATCGCTCAGCTCGCGGAGGAGGCCGGCGCTGGCGACAGAGGCGGAGCGAAGCGTGCGCTCAGGAAGCGACAGGAGATAGCGGTCGAGCCGGCCGATAGGCGGAGGCATGGTGCAGGTTGTGCGAAGGAACAACGGTATCATCGCCGCTCCTCGTCAATCTGCGCGCGCGCCCTGCCGAACGCGTCTCGCCCGGAATCCAGCCAGGGGCGCGACGTCGGGTCCGCTATCCTCGGACCAAGGGCGGCAGGTCGGTGATCGCCGACACGACGCGATCCGCCGCGAACCCGAGTTCTTCGGGTGGCTCCGCCGCGTTGCGTTGGATCCAGAAGGTGGTCAGCCCGGCCGAGGCCGCGCCATTGATGTCCCAGGAATTGGACGACACGAATCCCAGTGCCGTCCTGCCCACCTCTAGCCTCTCCAGCCCCAGCTGATACACCCGCGGGCTGACTTTGAAAATCTTGACGTCCTCGACGCTGATGATCGCATCGAGCAGGGTGTCGATCCCCGCGCTGGCGGCCGCCGCTTGCAGCATCCGTGGCTCGCCATTCGACAGGATGGCGAGCTTGACCCCCTGGCTCTTCAGCGATTCCAGGCCTGGTCTGACGTCGGGAAACGCGGCCAGGGTGAGATAGGCCTCCATCAGCCGGTCGCGCCGCGCCGCGGTGAGGTCGAGGTCCAGGCTCTTCGCCGCATACGAGAGGGCGTCCTCCGTGACCTGCCAGAAGTTCTTGTGCCGTCCCATGAGACTGCGCAGCAGGCTGTACTGGAGTTGCTTGACGCGCCAGACCTGGGCGAGCGCCCTGCCATCGCCGGGGAACAGTTCCTCACACAGCGTCGTCACCGAGAAGACGTCGAACAGCGTCCCGTACGCGTCGAAGGCGAAGGCCTCGATGCGCCCCAGCCGATCTGCTGGCTGGGCTGCGACGGCGGCGGCGATCGCCCGTGCCGGCGAAACGGCGGCCGCGGCGGCCGCGGCGGCCCCGCAGCCTCTGATGAAGTCCCTTCGTTCGGTTCTCATGCTTCCTCTCCCCCCGCACGTCGCTGCGGGCACTCAGCGTACATCCTCCGGCGTTGCTGACCCCGAAGCAGGTGCACACCCGAACCTATGATGGACCCGTGAGACGCCTCTCACCGCTGAGAGCCTGCGGCCTTCGCCGGCGAGCATAGCGTGGAACCGCCCGCTTGGGCGGGTGCGAAGCTGGGCTCTGCGAGCGGGCATCATCTCCCGATTTCGCGCCTCGGGGCGCGCTCACAGCGAGGATATCGACCGAGGGAAGCTGTTCGCTGCGTTGATCCAGTGGCTACGGTGAACCACGAAGCGGCGGGTGGCGGGCAACAGCTCTCGTCAGTCGGTGTATAACCAACCGGATGCCGAGAAGGGCGAGGGCGGGGGACGGACTGGCGGCGGCGTTGAAGCGCGTGGTCAAGTCCGTCGAGACGACACTGGGCGCCGTGATCACAGAGGCAGAGGGTCAGGACCTCTTCGATGTGGTCGAGGCAGTTCGGCTCGACATGGTGGCGGTTCGCAAGGGCGACAGGCGTGGGCTGGCCCGGGCGCGCCGGCGTCTGGGTCGCTTGTCGCTGGCCGAACGCACCGCCGTCGCCCGCGCCTACACCATCTATCTCGAACTGGTGAACGTGTGCGAGAACGCGTACCGCACCCACCGGCTGCGGGAGCGACGACGGGCCGCGTCTCCGGGTCACGTGGACACCGCGCGCGCGAACGTCGTGTTCGTGCTGACGGCGCATCCCACGGAGTCGCGCGCCCCGGTCAACATCGGGCTGATGCACCGTATTCAGGCCCTGCTGGTCGAGGGTCTCGAGCGGCGCGACCCGCCCGATACGCGACGCCTCGCCCATCTCTTGCACCTGGTCTGGCGCACGGGAACCCATCCCGTCCACAAACCGACGGTTGAGGATGAGGCGCAGCACCTGTTCAGCCTCTTGACTGACCCTATTCTGGACGAGTTGCTCCAGCTTCGGCGTGAGGGTCACGCGGTCCGGCTCCGTACCTGGGTGGGCGGTGACAAGGACGGCCATCCGGGTGTCGGTCCGGAAGAGACCGACAGAAGCTGCAACCTGTCGCGCGCCAGACTTCTCGCGTTCATCAACGACAGCCTGTTGCCACCCGTGGAGCGGGACGTCCGATTGTTGTCCGGCCGTCGCGTGCCGGACGCCTGGGTCCGGCTCCGGGCGGCGATCGACAGTCTGCAGGTGGTGACCATCGGCGACGGTGGCCGTATTGCTCTGCTGGGAAAGGCGTTGACCCGGCTCGCGTCGGCGTATGCGCGGCGGCATGGCCAGCCCCATCCACGGCTCGACGACCTGCGGCTCCTGCTCGAGCAGTTTCCGGCGCTGGTCGTGCCGCTCGAGTTGCGGGAAGAGCATGGGCTGTTTCGGCGCGGACGCCCTATCGCCGCCATGCTGAGCTACCTGCGCGACGTCGCCCGCGGCGGTCAGGTCGACTGGTACGTGCGGGGGTGCGTGGTCAGCATGACCGACCGCGCCGAGGACCTCTGGGAGGCCCAGGCACTCGTGCGCGGCCTGCTGGGCGAGTCGGCGATCCCGATCGTACCGCTCTTCGAGATGCCGCAGGTCCTGCCTCGAGCCGCCGCCATCCTGGAGCGCGCCGTCGGTGACCCGGCGTTCTCGGCATCGATGCGCCGCGACGGCGGCCTCGAGGTGATGCTGGGCTACTCAGACACAAGCAAGCGGATGGGCGTGCTGGCCAGCCGGGTGGCCATCCACGACGCGATGACACGGATCGGGAGTTGGGCCCGCCGGCACGAGCTCAGGGTGCTGTTCTTCCACGGGTCCGGCGGCAGCGTGGGACGCGGAGGCGGATCCATCGCCGACCAGGCGGCGTCGTGGCCGGCCGGCGCCCTGGAGGTCGTCAAGCAGACCCTCCAGGGGGAAATGGTCGAACGGACGCTGGCCACCCCGGAGATTCTCCGCAGCCAGGTGCTGCAGATTGCCGCGGTGCAGGCGGCGCCGCCAAGGTTCGCCGGCGCGAGTCGCGCCGCGCACGATCTGGCCGCCCGGAGCCAGCACGCGTACGCCGAGCTGGTCGGCTCGCCTCCGTTCCTCCATTTGCTGCGCGACGCGACGCCATACGCGAGGCTCGGTGCGCTCAACATCGGGAGCCGGCCAACGACACGGGTGCGCGGCGCTCCAACCGGACTCGAGCAGCTCCGCGCCATCCCTTGGGTGCTGTGCTGGACGCAGACACGCTATCTGCTGCACGCCTGGATCGGCGTCGGCACCGCCTGGCGTGCCGTGCGGGATGACCCGTCGGCGCGCCGCCGCCTGCTCACGGCCCTCCGCCGCGACCCGCTCCTGCGTAGCTACCTGCGCCAGCTTCGATTCACGTTGACCAAGTCCGCTCCGGTCATCTGGCGGGAGTACGTCAAGACCCTGACCGGCGTGCCGCCCCGCCTGGTGACACGGCTCAAGCGAGAGTGGACAGACGCGCGCGATCTCGCGGCTCAACTGACGACCGGTGACGATCTGTTGTCGGACCGGCGCTGGCTCGGCGAGAGCATCCACTACCGCGCGCCGATGATTCACCCGCTGAACCTGATCCAGATCGAGGTACTGGCCCACCCGCGCCTGAGCCCGGCGCAGGAATTGCTGTTCCGGGAAACGGTCACCGGGATTGCCGCCGGGATGTTGACGACCGGGTGAGGGAGTGACCACGCCGTCGAGTATGGGGCGCCCGTGGCGATGCCGGTCGAGACGCCGGTTCCCGCCAGTTCGACATCGGCGGCCGACAGGATCGCTTCATAGCATCGGTACGAGGCCTTTCTGGCCCACGAAGACGGACGCGAATTCAAGCAGATGGAGTACGTCGCCACGCGCAGGTGACGCTCAGGGCAACACCCGCCAGCATCACGGCGACCGTCGTCTGGTCGTGCTTTCCTCGACCGCTTGACAGAATGATACGTTGCACGTAGTATTCAGTTTAACGTAATACTACGTCAGACGTATCACTGAGCGAGCGCGATGAGTCGACAGCAGACAGGCCTTGACGACTTCGGTCGATTCGCGGAACCGGCCCTGCTGATTCTGATCAGTCTGGCTGACGGTTCGAAGCACGGCTACGCCATCACCGACGACATCGAGCAGGTGACCGGTGTGCGTCACGGCCCGGGGACGCTCTACGGTGCGTTGGCTCGTCTGGAGTCGCGCGGGTTCATCGAACCGGTGAAGAGCACCGATCGGCGCAACCCGTACCGGTTGACCGACCTCGGCCGGGCGGCGTTGCGTACTCGTCTCGCCGCCCTCGAGGCGGTGACCCGGGCGGGTCAGCGTCGCCTCGTCGCCAGTGAGGGGTGAGGCGGCGAGATGACCTGGTTGCTGCAGTTGTATCCGCGAGCCTGGCGCCGGAGATACGGAGCCGAGGTCACGGCGATGCTGGCCGAGGAACCGCGGTCGCTACGTCTGGCACTTGACCTCGTGGCAGGGGCGGTGGATGCGCGGATGCACCCGCAATGGACGCCTGGTGCCGCGGAAGCAGAAGGAGACCACGAGATGACC
>Ga0310124_10003208_pt1 | contig 11064 bp, 7 predicted proteins | sample CB11b_AW_Bot5_MG_FD_203507 | JGI IMG/M metagenome (GOLD analysis project Ga0310124, IMG submission 203507) | Marine microbial communities from Western Arctic Ocean, Canada - CB11b_AW_Bot5 | ecosystem: Environmental > Aquatic > Marine > Oceanic | place: Canada: Western Arctic Ocean | collected...
AATACATATAGGGAGATCATTATAATTCAGCAGTTTATTCCTATATAAATTTGTTAAGGGAACCTCAGCTGTAGGAATTAAATAAAGATTGTCACTAATGATATGGTACATTTGACCTTCTTTATCTGGTAGTTGACCAGTACCAAAACCAGAATCTTCATTAACAAGATGTGGTACTTGAAATTCATTATATCCTGCCGATATATTTTTATCCAAAAGATAATTTATTAGTGCTCTTTGGAGTTTTGCGCCTTTTCCTATATAAACTGGAAAACCAGCTCCTGTAATTTTATTACCTAATTCAAAATCAATTATGTTATTTTTTTCTGCTAGCTCCCAATGAGGTAAAGCTTTATTACCTAAAGAGGGGATTTTGCCATTTTTATAAACTTCTTCGTTGTCATCTTCTGAAATACCTGCAGGCACTTTTTTGTCAGGAACATTAGGTATTTGTGTTCTAAGATTTAAGAGGTCATTTCTATTTTTATTTAGATCATTTTGAAGTCTTTTAGTTAAAGATTTAATTTTTATTGACTTTTCTTTTAATTTTTCAGCTTTAGAATTTTGATTGTTTTTAATTAACACACCAATTTTTTTGTTTAAATCATTTGCATTAGAAAGTTCGCTATCTAATTCTACTTGTATTTTTCTAGAGATATTATCTAATGAGATTATTTTATCAATGATTTTGATATTATTAAAATTTCTTTTTGAGAGTCCTAAAATTATTTTTTCTTTATTATCTCTTAGGAATTGAAGTGGTAGCATTTTAAAATTTTTGTAAAAATAGTTTAAAATTTGTTTATTATAATTTCACAACGCTTTTTATCTTTTTTTAATTGATCACTAAGCTTTTTAATAGAATCAAACTTTATTTCATCTCTGATTTTTCTTAAAAAAAATACTGAAATATTTTTTCCATAAAGATCCTTTTTAAAGTTAAAAATATTAATCTCGAGTGTTCTGTTTTTCCCATTTAATGTTGGACGATTTCCTATGTTCATCATTCCATAGTGAAGTTTATTGTTTGTTTTTAATTTGACAAGATATACACCATTAGAGGGAATAAGTTTATATTTTTCGTCAATATTTATATTAACAGTTGGAAATCCAATTTTTCTTCCGACTCCCTCACCATGAATAATATTTCCATTTATTTCAAAGGATCTTCCTAGGTATAAATTTGCCGTAGTTATATCTCCATTTTTGATTGCATTTCTAATTTTGGTTGAACTTATAGTTATTGATTTTATTTTTAGGGCATCAATAACTTGAACTTTAAAATTGTAGGCAATTCCCAGTTCAATTAAATCTTCTACATTTGATTCTCTGTTTCTACCAAACCTATGATCATATCCTAAAATAATTTTTGAAACATTTAGTTTTTTTACCAAAACATCTCTTGTAAATTCTAGAGCAGTCATTCTAGAAAATTCTTTAGAAAAAGGATGAATAATAAGAGTGTTTACTCTTAATTTATTGAATATTCTTTCTTTTTCTTTCAATGTATCTATAAGTTTTATTTCTGAATCTTTATTTAATATCATTCTTGGATGTGGAAAAAAAGTCAAAATATTTGCTATATAATTTTTTGAAATAGATTCTTTAACTAGAGCTTTTATAATTTCTTGATGACCAATATGAATTCCATCAAAAGTTCCAATCGTAAGTATAGATTTTTGTTTTGAAATATAATTATCTAAGTTCTTAATTACTATCATTGAAAGAGGCTATATATAACACAAAAATAATTGATTCTTATTCAAACACTGATTAGTTTCTTTATTTTTATTAATCTATTTTTAAATTAAATTATAAAACATCAGAAATAGAGCTTACATAATATTAGTTGTTATTTTTTTTAGTTATATAAATTTTTGTATAGCTCAAGATTATTGGATGAAAATTGATCGAGCTCAAGGAAATATAATTGATAAAAGTTTTAAGAAGGATTCAAAAGTATATTTATTAGATAATGATAAACTTAAATTTAGTCTTGAAGAAAATAGCTTAAAGTCAAATCCTAATAAGATTATCTATCTTCCAAATGAAAACGGAGATTATGAAAAGTTTGAAATTAATAATACAAAGCTTTTATCAAAAGAATTATCAATTAAATATCCAGACATTAAGACTTTTGTTGGATTAAGTAAAGAAAGATCAGAGGTCAAAGTTAGAATTACAATAACTAATAAAGGTCTAAGTTATTGGCTTAGAATTCCTGATAGTGATGATTATTTTTTTCAACCTGTTCGAAATAAAAAAGATATGCATTATGGGTATTCAAATTCTAATTTGATTAATAATCAATTTAATTGCAAAACTGAATTTATTAAGAATAAATTATTTAAATCAAATTTTTCGAATAAAACAACTTCCTTTAATGAAAATATTCTCAGAACTTTTAGATTAGCTATAATAGGAACAGGTGAATATACATCTTTTTGGGGTGATAATGATGATACAAATGGGACAAATTCTGATGATGCTTATAGAGCAGTTGTTAATACAATTAATAGGGTTAATGAAATATATGAAAATGAACTTCAAATTAAACTTGAATTGATATCGGATTCAAGTCTATTATTTTCAGATTCAACTTTAGACCCCTTTACATTTTCTCTTAATGAAGAGGCTCAGTCAGCAATGGACTCAATAGTTGGTAATGCAAACTATGATCTTGGACATTTGTTTGATTATGGACAATCAGATGGGGATGCAGGTTGTGTCGGTTGTGTATGTACTAGCGGGGTTAAAGGTAGAGCATATTCTATTCATCCATTTGAGGATAATGATGGAGGTATTTTTAGAAATGATTATTTTGATTTGGATTATGTTGCTCATGAAATTGGACATCAGTTTGGCGCTTATCATACTTTTGCTTTTCAAAACGAAAATGCAGGTTCTAATGTTGAACCTGGAAGTGGATCAACTATAATGGGATACGCAGGTTTAACTGGAGAAGATGATGTCCAAGCTCATGGAGATCACTATTTTCATTACGTTAGTATTAAAGATATTAAAAATTATGTGACTAATTTGGCGTGTTCCACAAACAGTCCAATTAATAATAATGCTTATAATATTGATGCTGGAGAAGACTATAATATTCCATATGGTACAGCTTATGAATTGTCACCAATATTTAATGAGTCAATAGCAGATGGAGTTACTTTTAATTGGGAACAGTTAGATAGTGGACAAATAGGTTCATCAAATTTTGGTCCTTTGAATGTTGTTGGACCAATAGCAAGATCAATTTTACCGTCGATAAATAAAATAAGATATATTCCAAATCTTGAAAGGGTAATTTCTGGAAATTTAACCCAGACTAAACCAACACGTGGAAGTGCTTGGGAAACTGTGACTAATATCGGAAGAGTTTTAAATTGGGGTTTAACCTTAAGGGATTTGAGAGATCCAAATCAGGGATTAATTTCTCAAGATACTATAAAAATAAATGTAAGTTCAAATTCAGGTCCATTTGTTGTTAATTCTCAAAACTCTAATAGTATTATTTGGGAAGCAGGTTCAAAAAAAATTATAAAATGGGATGCGGCAAATACAATTACAGAGCCTATAAATACTAAAACTGTTACAATATTTTTATCTGAAGATGGAGGGTATAATTATCCTTTAAAATTGATTGAGAATACTACTAATGATGGAGTTGTAGAAATAGTTGTTCCTAGTACAGTCTCTTCAAAGATTTGTAGAATTAAGGTTAAGGCAGATAATTCTATTTATTATGCTATTAATAGTAATAATTTTGAGATAAAACAACTTCCTTTTGTAATTAATTATGAAGAAAATATAATTAATTTATGTTCAAAAGCTGAAGTGTCAATTAATTTTAAATTGGATAGGTATTTAGATTTTAAGGAATCAATTAATTTGACTGTAGAAAGTCTGCCTGAGGTTTTAAATTCATCTTTTTCTAAAGAATTTTTCACCCTTGATGATTCTCAGGGAACATTAATTCTTTCTGGATTAAATAATTTATCAGCTGGAATCTATGATTTTAATATTATTGCTAAATCAGGAAATAATTCTTATCCTTTTTCCTTTAGGATTAATTATAGAAATGAAATATTAGATCCTCCAAATTTAATTAGTCCAGAGAATGATGCTGAAAGATTAAATTTATTTCAAGAGTTAGTTTGGGATAGTAATGATAATATTGATCAATTTAGACTTCAAATTTCAAAAAACATTGATTTTGAAAATCATATATTGGATGAACTTTTGAATGATAATAGTTATCAGTTATCAAATTTAGAAAGTGATCAAATTTATTTTTGGAGGGTTCAATCATTAAATATATGTGGCTCAGGAGATTTTTCAAATTACAATACTTTTAAAACAGATAAAATTTCTTGTATTGACTATAATTCTTCCGGTCTGCCGATTGATTTAAACGATGCAAACACTAATTCTAGCGGAATAACTATAGCTGAAGTTTTAGTCCCTTATGATATTCCAATTGTTGATTTAAATGTTCTAGTAAATATTAAACACTCCTGGTTAGAAGATTTGACTTTATATCTTGAGTCTCCAGAGGGGGTTAAAGTTATTTTGAGTAAACAAATTGGTGGATCTGGAGATAATTATTTCGAAACACTTTTTGATCAGGATTCTAACAGTAATATTTTTAATGCAAAGCCACCTTTTACAGGATCTTATTTACCTGTTCAGACTTTAGAAACATATTATAACAAAAGTGCTTTCGGTCAATGGAAATTAATAGTTGAGGATAGTTTTGAGGAAGATACAGGATCAATTCTTGGTTTTTCAATTGAGATGTGTTTATTGGGAACTCCATTGCCAAATAGTGATGAGGATTCAATAGTTGACCAACAAGATAATTGTCCTAATATTTCTAATCAGAATCAATTAGATTCTGACGGAAATGGTATTGGAGATGTCTGTGATATTTTTTCTGATCAAAATATTTTGATATCAAAAAGTAATTCAACTTGTAAATTAAAAAATAATGGAAGTATTAAAATAGAAGTTTTAGCTGATTATCAATATAATTTAGATATTAATTCTAATAACGGTTTTTTTAGAAATTTAGATTTTGATTTATCGGGTTTAATTATTGATAATTTATCACCTGGTATTTATTTAATTTGTGTTACAAGTGATTCATTTCCTAACTATAATAGTTGTTATGAAACTATAATTGATGAACCTGATCTGATTGTTCAATCATTTATTAATGTTGATGATAAGGTTTTAAATTTAAATTTGTTAGGCAGTAATAATTACATTATTTCTCTTAATAATAAGGTTTTCAATTTTGAAGAATCTGGGAATTATAAATTTGATCTTTCAAAAAAAATAAATTATTTAAAGGTTGAGACAGAAAATCAATGCCAAAATTATTATGAAGAGTGGATTTCATTAGATGATTTTGCTAAGATTTTTCCAAATCCTGTTAAAAATAAAACAACGGTTTTATTGCCAAAAAACAATTATTTTAATTTTTCTCTTTACGATGGGTCTGGAAATTTGTTATGGAGTATTTTCTTGCCTGACACAAATATTGATTCTTCAGTTGAAATACCAATGAATGGTTTTGTTCCTGGATTATATATTTTGGAATTAAAAAATGAAAAAATAATTCAAACTTTTAAAGTTATAAAAGAATGAAAAAATTTATTTTATTAATATTTTTTATCCTATATGGATGCTCAAAGGATGAAATTTTAGATCCTGATTCTGTGTTTCTTATATCTCCCAGTAATTTAAATCAATGTAGTACATCTACTATAATTGATGATAAAAAAAGTCAGGTTGATTTTAGTTGGACTGAATCATTAAAAACTGACAAATATGAACTTATTGTTGAAAATCAATTAAATAAACTTCAAACAAAAAAAATATCATTAAATACTAGGACATCAATTGTTTTAGATAGGGGGATTAATTATTCATGGTGGGTTATTTCTAAATCAAATAAAACATCTATAACTGCTAAAAGTGAAATTTGGCAATTTTATCTTGAGGGTCTATCAATTTATGAACATATACCATTTCCAACTGTTTTATTAGATCCAAAAAATGATGAAGATATAGATCTTAACGATGAAAATAAATATCTGTTAAAATGGAATGGAAATGACCTAGACGATGATATTGATTATTATAATTTATTTTTAGGAACTTCGGTTAATGATATTGAACTTTTAGAAAGTAATATTAAAGATGAAGAGATTGAATTAGAATTATTAAGACAAAAAAAATATTACTGGAAAATAGCAACTTTTGATTCAAATGGCAATTCATCGATATCTCAGATTTATAATTTTAATACTAAATAAAAAGAAAAAACTAGTTGAATTTATTCATTGCGTTTTGAGATCCTTCAAAAGCAAAAGATAATATTATTTCACAACTTTTATTAAATAGTTTGTCGAGAGATTTTTTTTCAAAATTGGTCCACTTATTAAGTACAAAATCAACTTTATTTGAATTTGTTTTTTCTTTACCTATGCCGAATCTTAATCTGGAATAATTTTGAGTTCCTAATTTATCTTCTACGTCTTTCAAGCCATTATGACCACCAGAGCTTCCATTTGCCCTAATTCTTAATTTTCCGAAAGGCAGGTTTAGTTCATCAGTAATTACCAAAATATTTTCTACGAAAATTTTTTCTTTAGTCATCCAATATTTGACACATTTTCCACTTAAATTCATATAAGTATTTGGTTTAATTAAAATAAGTTGCTTTCCTTTATTTTTGAATATTGCTTTGTCAGCTAATTTGAAAGTTTCAAAAGATAAATTCTCTTTATTTGATAAATAATTAAGTATTTCAAACCCTACATTATGTCTTGTCATTTGATAATTTGAACCAATATTTCCCAAGCCAACAATAAGAAATTTTTTAGCATTTGGTAATGAATTAGTTTTAAAGTTAAAAATCCTATTAATAAATGACATAATATGGTTTAAATTAAAAAAGCATACATGTGTATGCTTTTTTTAAAATTAAAGAAATATTTTTTTAATTTCCTTTATTTTCTCCTTTTGATTTTTCATTTGATACATCTTTATTAGAAGATTCATCTTTTTTACCATCATCTTTTGAATCTTCTTTAGAAGTTCCTTCGTCTTCAGTTTCTTCACTTATCAATTCCTCTTCTTCTAATGATACACGAGATGTTCTAACTTGACAAACAACTGTATTGTCAGGATGAAGAATTGTGTATAGGTCATTTTTTAATTCAGAGATATATAATTTGTTGCCTAATTCTAATTTACTTATATCAACAGTTAAGAAATCAGGGAGATCTTTAGGTAAAGCTCTAATTCTTAATTTTCTTTTATTTCTTGATAAAACACCTCCAGTATTCAATACACCAGGAGCAGCTCCTTCAACTTTAACAGGAATATCCAGAGAGATTTCTTTATCTTCAAATAGTTGATAGAAGTCAACATGAAGAATTTTGTCACTAACTGGATGAAATTGAATATCCTGAAGTATTGCGTTTATTTTAGTTTTTTCATTAATTATTAATTTTACAGTATAAGCATTTGCTGTAAATACAAGTTTACTGAAATCAAGTTCAAGTGCAGAAAAATGAAGAGGGTCATCTCCTCCATATAATACACATGGAACTCTGCCAGCATTACGCAGAGCTTTGCTTGCAGCTTTACCCACGCTTTCTCTTTTAGATCCTTTTATTGTTATAGATTTCATTATTTTTTACATTAAGAATTTTGAATGTATTGATTTATTGGAGTGAACAGATTCCATGACTTCAGCAAATAATTTTGCGCAGCTAAGAATTTTGATCTTAGAATTGCTCTTTATTGAAGTTATCGAATCAGTAACGATTAATTCTTCTAAATTAGATTTTTTAATTTTATTAAAAGCGTCACCAGAGAGAATAGCATGTGTACATATTGCTCTTACAGATTTAGCCCCTCTTTCAATCATTAGGTTTGCAGACATTGTTAAAGTCCCAGCCGTATCTACCATGTCATCCACTAAAACTACATTTTTTCCTTCTACTTCTCCAATAAGCTCCATATGAGAAATAACATTCGCTTTTTTTCTTTGTTTATAGCAGATAACAACATCAGATTTCAAAAATTTTGAATAAGCATATGCTCTTTTCGAACCTCCCAGATCAGGAGAAGCAATTGTAAGATTTTCAATTTTTAAAGATAAAAGGTGTGGGAGAAAAATTGATGATGCATATAAATGATCAACTGGTTTTTCAAAAAATCCTTGAATTTGATCAGCATGAAGATCCATTGTTATAATTCTTGTTGCGCCTGCAATTTCAATTAATTTCGCAATTAATTTAGCTCCAATTGGAACTCGAGGTTTATCTTTTCTGTCTTGTCGAGCCCATCCAAAATAAGGTATAACTGCTGTTATATGTCGAGCAGAAGCTCTTTTAGCTGCATCCAACATTAGCAACATTTCCATTAAATTTTCTGAAGAAGGATTTGTAGATCCTATAATAAATATTCTTGCTCCTCTTACAGATTTTTCAAATGAAGGTTGAAATTCTCCATCGCTATAACGTGAAAAATTAACTTTACCAAGTTTTACACCATAGAATTTGGAGATTTTTTTTGCTAAACCTGTACTTTGGGTACAGGAAAATATTTTTACAGAAGGCTCCAATATTTTTATTTTAGGATTGCAAATTTATAAATAATTCCAAGCTTATCATTACTGTTTAAATTAAATATAAAAAAAATATTTTCCTATTTTTGAAACCTTTGCCTCGGTGGCGGAATTGGTAGACGCGCTGGATTCAAAATCCAGTTCTTTCGAGAGTGTGGGTTCGATTCCCACCCGAGGTACTTTAAGAATCCGCAACATACTATTTATTAGTTAGTTGTGGATTCTTTTTTTATTATTGGCAACATATTGGCAACAAATCTTATGTTTTTTGTCCACAGATTTGTCCCTGATTAGCTTAAAAAAGCCTAAAAAATCCAGCCTAAAAGTCTCAATTTAGACCCCCGCACCTTTAAATTAAATCCACTTTCCCTTTTGGGAGAGGTTTGCTATATGGGCATATTATCTAAATTCTTTAATTTACTCTTCTCTATGAAATGCTGTAATTCATTTTTAAGTTCATTAATCTCCATAGATTGATGATTCAATTGACTTAGTATTTGTTCAAAAGCTGATTCATTTGATATATTTACAGAGTTATCGCTTGGAAAATTTAAATCCAAAAATAAAAGAAAATATGTGCACGGTGCCGCTGATCGTTTAGGTGATCAGTACGATATGATAAGGGCAGTTCGTGATAATCGTTATAAATACTTGAAAAATTTTAAAACCAATCAAAACTATTACTTACCGCTCGCTTACCGAGAACAAATGCCTATTATGCAAGAATTACTTCGTATGAGGGATAATGGAGAGTTAGATGAAAGTCAGGCTTTATGGTTTAGAAACGTAAAAGTACCTGAAGAATTATTCGATACTTGGAATGATCCGCACGAAATGAACAACTTGGCTGAAAATCCGAAATTTAAAGATAAGCTGGTTGAATTAAGGGAGGAATGTGAAGGCTGGATGTCAGAGATAGAGGATAAGGGATTGATGTCTGAAAAAGAGTATATAGCCTCGATCTGGCCTCTGGGATTTCAGCCTAAAACTCAGGAGCCTGTTGTCAAAAAAATAAGCAATAAGATTGTAATTAAATGTGAAACAGTTGGAGCATCAATTGGTTACCAAGTTTTATTGCAGAACGAAAAATTAAAAAACTCTTGGGAGGTTTATACTAAAGCTTTTTTTATAAATCCAAAAGAGCGAGTCATATCGGTTGCACATAGGATCGGATACCAACCAAGTGACCAAATTTCCTTTAGCGAAAATAGAAACACTCAATAAAGTAAAAAGAAATGCTAATTTCCCCCCAAAATTCTGTATAGGCTATATCTGTAAAGACCATCTTTGGAAATTTCAGCACCACTTATCATTTTTATTTTTTAAATAAATAGAATAGAAAAGAAATAATAACACTTAATAGAATTGAGGTTCCAAGAGGAAAATAAAAACTAAAAGCATCTTTTTTGTAAGTAAAATCAAGAGGGTTATTATAAATATTTGGAAACTTATCAATTAGAATAAAAATTAATCCTAAAATTGATATAAAGATCCCTATACTTAAAATTACTTTTCCGATAATTTTTAAAATTAATTACTTAAAATTATGAAATTTAAATTCACTTGCCTAAAATTTCAAATTGGTAATTATATTTTATAGTTATTATTTGATTGTCTATTTTGTCTATAAAATCTTTGTCTTTAATTGTATTTAAAACTAGAAAAAGACCAGTATTTGCATTTTTTAGCCAGCCAAATCTCATATTTAAAGAAGTAATGTTCGAAATATTATTATGCTGAATTAAACTTTGAATAAATATTCTTGGCGTAAAAGAATAGGCAAACCTTATTCCTGAAACTATTGCATTAATGGTTCCATTTTTTAATTTTAAATTATTATAGTTAAAAGACAGTGATGAATTAAATTTGTTGCCAAACCTTAGATTTATTTTATTTATACTGGAAAAACGATTTCCACCAAAATAACCGCCAACAAAAGTTATTGTTTGATAAGAGATTTTTTTATTAGAATTTGTCATTATTTTAAGATGAAGTTCTTTATGATTATATTCTCCAGGTTCAATCTTTACATTAGAAATTTTAAAATCTTTAAAGACCCCTTCGCTCGTTATGTTTATCCCAGTATGAATTTCAAGTCCACTTTCCCAAACCCAGTGATTATCAATATGAGTCCAACTTGTGACAAGTTCTTTTTCAAAATTCCAAAAACTTCTATTAGCAATATGTGGTCGAACTTCTAGAAGTTTCCCAGTGTTTTTTGGTCTCCATTGTTTCCAAATTAAAAATCCTAATTTTTTAAAGCCATCATTTCTGCTTAAGTACCCAATTTCTGGATTAAACCCTTCACCAACTTCCATATATCCCGCCATTAATCTCCAACCACCCCAATTATATGTGCCTTCAATTTTTAATGCATGATCATTTGAGTTAATATTAGGTGAATTGCTTTTAGA
>Ga0310124_10003209_pt1 | contig 11058 bp, 11 predicted proteins | sample CB11b_AW_Bot5_MG_FD_203507 | JGI IMG/M metagenome (GOLD analysis project Ga0310124, IMG submission 203507) | Marine microbial communities from Western Arctic Ocean, Canada - CB11b_AW_Bot5 | ecosystem: Environmental > Aquatic > Marine > Oceanic | place: Canada: Western Arctic Ocean | collected...
GCCCGGGTGTGCGGCGTGAACGGCAATGGCATAGCTGGCATCGTATTGGTACATGGTATAGGGCGAGACCAACAGAGCGCCATCGACACCAACCGCGTCCATCGCGGCGGCCATGGCATCGCCCGTGACCTCCAGCGGGCCAACCAGCACGGCGGACCAAGGCCGGCCTGGGTGGTCCCGTTCGTAGGCATGGACTTGAACGTCAATGGTTACCATGGCGTCTTTCCTCTGGCGTACTGGATGCGGCAATTTTATCAGCCAATCGGAAGACATCCGATGACCGCAGTCAAGTGCTTTGCGGCAGCCCATTCATTGGGCAGATCGCCCCGTGCGGTGCATGCCGGCATAAGGTCATTTTTTTCACGGTAATACATTTGATGGCAAATTAACGCCACGCGCGACAGGGCCTTGGTGAGCGGCCTTCTGTGGCGCCCCTAAGCCATTCGGATGGGTTTTGCCGCTTGCCCGATGAACCACATCGCGCTGCGCGACACACCTACCTGAATGGCTTATGGACGCCATAAAATGAACCAGAATAGCCTGGAACTGCTCTAGTAGCCCCGCCCCCAATCAATGACGTTCACTAGCGGCTGGCCGGCGATGTAAGCGGCAAGGTTTTCGCAAAAGAGTTCGACAGCACGATGGCGATTTTGATCGCTGGCGCCCGAGATGTGGGGCGTAATCAGAACCCTGGCGTCTGACCAGAGCCGCGCCATGGGCGCGCTCTCAAACTCGCCGACATAGACGTCGAAGGCAACGCCGCGCAAATGATCACATTGCAGTGCCTCGGCCAGAGCTGTCTCATCAACGATCTCACCACGAGCGACGTTGACCAGAACGCTGCCTGGTTTCATCAGAGCAAAGCGCGCGGCGTTGAAAAGGTCGGTCGTCTGCGGGGTCCATTGACAGCAGATCACCACAAAATCGGCCTCCGGCAGCAGTCCATCAAGGTTGCCAGGGCCACCGATGAATGAGAACCCTTCGGGTAGTGGCAGGTCGTCACGCGGCGTTTGCCGGGTGCCGACAACTCGCATGCCAATGGCGGCGCACAGTCTGCCGACTTCCTGCCCGATTCCGCCGGCACCAACGATGCAGGCGGTTTTGCCTTTCAGCAGAAGCGGTTGGTAGTCGCGAAAGGAGAAGCGGCCGGCCTCCTGATCGATTGCGGCTTGGGGCAAGCCCTTGGCAAAATGCAGTATTCCGGCGAGCGCATACTCCGCCATGGCCAACGTGTTGCCAGAACCACGTGAAGTCGTCACCACCACATCGCTGCCCCAGAGATCACCCCGCAGCAAATTGCTGGCGCCGGCCGGGCGTTGATGAAACCACTTTAGGTTCTTCGCCCTGGCGCGCAAATCCAGTGGAAAGGGCCAGCCGCCGAGTATAACCTCCGCCTTTGCCACCATGTGGTCGCGTTCCGCCTGGCTGCCCTCGCCTTTGCCATCGGGCGGTAAATAACGTTCCGAGGTGAAGGTGGGCCAGGTCTCGCGGATTTCACCGTCGAACCAACCGCCGGCGTCGGTCAATATTATGGCCGGATCGACGGCCTCGATCATGGCCCGTTCGTCGGCCCCCGTCCGAAGGATGCTCAAGACTTCAAGTGTACCCATATCCCGCCTCTCCCGCAGCCGGCGGCCACGCTGTTCCCGGGCCAGATCCTTGACCCCTGTCTAGCGCCAAGACTAAGCTAAATTGGCAGGCTTACAAGCCAGTCTAACAGGCGTTTTTGGCCTTTCCGTATTGTCTTCACATCACATCTATTTGACAGGCAAATGGACGCCTCGTACGATTTTGATGAATGCGGCCGGTAGCCGGCCTCTTGCGAATTTATGGGAGTGGATAAATGTCGGCGTTAGGCGATAACGTGGCACTGGCGCTGATCGCGCGCGCCAGCCTATGAGCGAGGCCAGACCTTTCGACGGCATTCGGGTGGCGGAGTTTGGACAATTCATCGCGGTGCCCTTTTGCGGACAGATGCTGGCCGATGGCGGGGCTGAGGTGCTCAAGATTGAGGCGCCCGGCGGCGATCCAACGCGCAGGTTTAATCCGCTTGCGCCGGGAGAATCCCGCATATTCCTCTCGCGCAACCGCGGCAAACACTCGCTTCCTCTGCACCTTAGCAAACCAGCCGCGCGCCCGGTTATCGAGAGCATCCTTGCATGGGCGGACGTGGTGCTGATCAACTTCCGCCCTGGCCTCGAAAAGGAGCTTGGCTTGGCACCGGAAGACCTGCTGGCCGCGTATCCGCGACTGGTGATCGCGTCGGTGACGGCTTTTGGCAAACGCGGCCCGGACGCCGGCCTGGCGGGGATGGATATCGTCCTGCAAGCGCGCAGCGGATTACTGGCGGCCAACGGGCGTATGATCGACGGCCGCCCGGCATCTGGCGATCCGGTCGTTGCGGACTATATGTGTGCAATGTGTCTGTCTTTCGGTGTCGCTTCGGCCCTGTTGCGCCGCGAGCGCACGGGCAAGGGCGGCATCGTCGATGTTTCGCTTATGCACGCAGCGATGATCCTCGCCAACAACCAACTCATTCGCTCCGAGGACAAGGACGGCCCGGCCCATGCGGCGGCCTTGCAGAAACTGGCCGCACAGCGGGCTGCCAACGCACCCTACGAAGAGCAGGCGGCGGCAATTCCGAATGCCCGGTTTCCGTCCATGACGGCGGTTTATTTCCGTACTTTCGAGACCGCCGATCGCGCCATTGCGGTGGCCTGTGGGAGCCATTCCCTGCGGGTGAAATTCGCGGCAGTGCTCGGCATCGAGGATTTAGGTCTGTTGGAGACAGCGCTTGAGGACCCGCGCTGGGAGCTCTATTACACCGCGCTCAAGGCGGAGGCCGAGACCATCGTGCGCCAGGCCTCGTCAGAAATATGGCTCTCGCGTCTAAACGAGGCCGGCATCCCAGTCGCCGCTGTGCACTTCCCGATCGAGCTGTTCGACGATCCACACGCCCACGCCAACGGCATGTTTCACGACATGGAACACCCGGCCGCTGGGACCGTGCGCATGGTCGGGCCACCGGTGGAGCTTGATGGCGGCGACGGGTTTCAGGCGAGCGCCCCGACGCCCGCTTTCGGGAGCGAGACCGACCGCATTCTGGGCGAGCTTGGTTTTGACGCGCCAGCGATCGAGGCGCTGGTCACGAAAGATGTTGTGCGGCGGGGGCCGTACGCGCCCGACGACAGCTAACCGCCACGTCTATTCCAGATTAAACACGACACTACACTTCGCCATCCTCGGGCGTGGCGAAGCGGAGACCCCTAATATTTCATGGCGTTTCTGAGCCGCAAGCGCCAGAGTTTGTTGTCCTCGATTGTCGGGTCAAGCCCGATAATGACTTTAAAGAGGTTGTCTATCGCTCAGCATGTCTAGACGCCTCGGAATTTTGGCTTCCTTTTTTCAATGAAGGCCAGGCGGGCCTCCTTTGCGTCTTCCGAACTCTGTAAAATACCGCCGGCATTCGAGGTCAGCACCATGGTGGTCTCGAGCGAACTGTCGAGAGCAGCGCGCATGATCCGCTTGCTAGTCCATTGCACCAGTGGCGGCTGGGCGATGATCCTACCGCAGAGTTCTCGCGTCGTCGTCTCGAGCTCTTCCGAGGCGACCAGGTGGTTAAGCAAACCCCACTCGTAGGCGCGCTCTGCCGATAACGAGCCGGTATAGACAAACTCCAGCGCCCGGCCCAGCCCGACCATTTTCGGCAGATAGTAGGAGCCCCCGTTCTCGATGATCTGGCCGGCCTGCTGGTAGCCGATAAACCGGGTGTTCTTGCAGCCAATACGAATGTCGCAATGCAGCGCCATATCCATTCCGGAACCGACGGCGGCGCCGTTTATCATGGCGATGGTGGGTTTGCGGATGACGGAGATGTCGCGGTGCAGCTTGGTGAAGCCGTGATAGAAATGCTGGCGCATGGCGTCCGGCCCATCGTGGGCGCCGCGTGCGCCATCCACATTCGGGCCAATCTCGTCCTCCGATGGCCGGCTCTTAAGGTCGGCGCCGGAACAGAAGCCGCGGCCGACGCCGGTAAGCACGATCACGCGCACCTCCGGGTCGTCATCGCCCGCGCGCATGTACTCGCCGACCTTTGCGACCGTGCCCAGCGCCTCGGCTGTGCCATAAAGCGCATTCATCATTTCCGGGCGGTTGAACTTGATCCAGAGGATACCGTTATCCTCCTTCTCGTAAAGCAGATAGTCGACAATTTTCAGTCCCATATCGGTCATCTCCGGTTAGCGTGAGGCGAATTGCGGTTAGTTTTTCTGAATCTGCCCGGTTCGTAGTGCGTTTGCCTCGATCACATGTTCTTGGTAAGCCGGACGCGCAATCAGACGCTCGTAATAGGCCTCCACATTTGGATGCGCGGGCCGGTTCGGCGTCCACTGCATCCAGCGGTGTAGCAGTGAACCGGCCGGGAAGTCGGCGATGGTCAGACGGTCACCGCCGAGATAGGCATTATCCGCCAGGTGGCGGTCAAGAATATCTAGCCAGGGTATGGTTTTCTCTACGGTCTCGGATACCACCGCCGCGCTGTGTTCCGCCTCCGATAGACCGAAGTATTGATCCAGATAGACGGCGTTGAAACTAGCAAAATTTAGCGAACTCCAATCCATCCACTTATCGGCTGAGGCCCGCTCACGAAGGTCTTCGGGACAGAGGTTTCCCATGCTGTATTTAGCGCACAGATAACGCACGACGGCGCCGGACTCCCACAGCGTGAAGCCGTCATCTTCTTCCAGTGTTGGCACCCGGCCATTAGGGTTTTTCCGCCGGTATTCTGGCTCGTCATTGCCCCCGAACGGCCCGCCCCAGTCCATACGTTCGAATTCGACCCCAAGTTCGCCGACGCACCACATCACCTTGACGACATTCGAGCCGTCATTCCGGCCCCATATCTTGAGCATGTTCAATCCTTTCCCAAAAACAATTGTGAGCACACAGCCTAATCGGCCAGACCAACGACCGCCTCGATCTCCACCTTCATGCCTTCCAGCGCCAACTGGTTGATGCCGATCAGGGTGCTGGCAGGTCGGGCGTCGCCAAAATATTCCTGGCGGATGGGGTTGATGGCGTGACGGTCGTCCACGTCGGTCAGGTATACCGTGACCTTCAGGACGTCGGCAAAGTTAGCGCCGGCCGCATCCAGCACCTTTTTCATGTTCTCCATGATCTGCCGGGTTTGTGCGGCGGGGTCGCTGCCGCCGACCAGGTTAAAATCGCCGTCGACCGGACCCATGCCAGAAATGAATAGAAAATTGCCGAAACGCACCGCGTCCGTGTAGTGGCTAATCGGCTCACTCAGCTCCGGTACACGGAATTCCTCACGTTCGTTTTTTTCCATGTCGATATCCTTTCCCTTTGAATATCACCACCCGGCGGCGATGGATCAGAACGGCCGATCACCAGAAACCGTTACCCGGTAGCCGTGGCGAACCTGTGGGTAATAGTCCCAAACCGTACGGTGTTGGGCGCAGCGATTGTCCCAGAACGCTACAGACTTCTCGCGCCAAGCGAAACGGCAATGAAATTCTGGCGTTGCAATATGGTCGTAAAGCATTTTGAGAATTGCATCGCTCTCAGGTTGCCTTAGGCCTTCGATGCGTGTTGTGAAATTTTCGTTGACGAAGAGGCATTTGCGATGGGTCACCGGATGGGTGCGGACGACGGGATGCAGCGATGTGGGATAGGTATCCTCACCATCGCGAAGCGCGCCTTTTTGACCCAACCGGTCGCGGTGCACGTGCGCGGATTCGTGCCAAGCCTGAAGTTCCGCGATAAATTTCTTAACGGGTTCCGAGAGAGCGTCATAGGCCGCGCACATGCTGGCGAACATGGTATCACCGCCAACTTTGGGTATCTCGTGTAGATGCAGGATACTGCCCATGGGCGGCTCGCTGTCGCAGGAGACGTCGGAATGCCATTTCATGCCTGCCACCACCTTTGATCTCTCGTCTGCATGAATGGTTAGGACTTCTGGGTGGCCTTTTGTCTCCCGGGCCGCGGGGTGGATATGCAATTCACCAAACAGCCGCCCGAATGCCTTGTGTTCGTCCAAGTTCATTTCTTGATCACGAAAGAAAATTACTTGATGTTCCATCAGCGCATTGTAGATTTCTTGGTACGTTTGGTTGCCGAGCGGCTTCGAGATATCAACGCCGGCAATCTCCGCCCCGATGATCGGGCTCAGAGGTTTTACCTCAATTGTTTCGCAAGCCATGCGACATCGCTCCTTATTTTCCCGAATTGCCCCAGATAATAACGCCTGCCCATCTTGCTATATTAGATTAGGACGAAAGGCCCGGCCAGCCTAACCTTCCGCCTCCGCCCGCAATTCGACCCGGCGGATCTTGCCGGAGATGGTTTTCGGTAGGGCCTCGCGGTATTCTATTTCGCGGGGATATTTATAGGGCGCCGTCAGATTTTTGACGAAGTCCTGGATTTCCACGGTCAGTTCGTCCGAACCCTTATAGCCCGCCGCCAGGATGACGTAAGCCTTGACTATCTCGCCGCGCAGTTCGTCGGGTTTGCCGACGACGGCGGATTCCATAACCGCCGGATGTTCCACCAAGGCGCTTTCCACCTCGAATGGCGAGATGCGGTAACCGGCAGAAGAAATGATGTCGTCGGAGCGGCCCACGAACCAGATATAGCCGTCCGCATCCCGGGTCGCCGTGTCGCCGGTGTAGTACCAGCCATGGCGGAAGGATTTCGCCGTCGCCTCGTCATCGCGAAAATAGCCATGGAACAGGCCAGGCGGATAGGGATCGGTGACCTTTACCGCGATGTGCCCCACCGTATCGTCATCGACGATATTACCATCGTCATCGATAATGCCTATATCAATGCCTGGCACCGGCTTGCCCATTGAGCCGGGACGGATTTCCATGCCCGGATAATTTGCGACGATATTAACCGTCTCAGTCTGGCCGTAACCATCGTGTATATCGCAGCCCGTGGCCGCCTTCCAGGAGCGCATGGCCTCTGGGTTCAGAGGCTCGCCCGCGCCGATGCAATGGCGGATAGAGCTGAGGTCATAAGGGGAAACATCCATCTGCGCGAACAGGCGATAGACCGTGGGTGGGGCGCAAAAGGTGGTGATTTTGTATTTTTCAATCAGCTTTAGATGCATGTCCGCATCGAAGCCGGCCGCATCATACAACATGATCGCTGCGCCGGCGATGATGGGGGGAAAGATGATGCCCCAGGCCGCCTTAGCCCAGCCCGTGTCGGTCAGCGTCCAATGAATATCGTCCCGGCGTAGGCCCTGCCAGTAATTGCAGGTGATGGTATGGGCCAGGCCATAGCTGTGATCCCGCGCCACCATTTTTGGCATGGACGTGGTGCCGGAGGTGAAATAGATCAACATCAGATCGTCCGCCTTAGTGGGCGGCACCAGGCTACGCTCGAACGTATCGGGGGCGGCGGCACAGGCGCTTTCCATGCCAGTCCAGCCGTCGCGCTCTTCGCCAATGATGATCAAATGTTCCAGGGTCGGGCATTTGTCGCGCACTGCCTCGACCTTTACCGCATGCTCCGCCGTGACGATGACAATCTTGGCCCCCGATCGGTTGACACGGTACTCGATATCGTGGGCGGTCAACAGATTGGTGCCCGGCATGGCCACCACGCCCATTTTCATACAGCCGAACAGGGCATGATAAAAGGCTGGAATACGGGTGATCATCACAAAGGCGAAGTCGCCTTTTTCCGCGCCCAGATCCTTCAGAACATGGGCAAACTGGTTTGAGGTCCGCTCTAGATCGCCATAACTGTTTTCCGCCGCGCTCTGGCCGTCGTTGGCCACGGCGATTAGGGCAGTTTTGTCCGCCTCACGCGCTTGTTTTGCCAGCACATCGAAAGCAAAGTTAAAATCATCGGGTATATCGAACTTGAAGCCGGCTCGCGCCGCCTCGTAGTCGAATGCCGCTACGTCGTTACCCATGATCCTATACCTCCCATATTTCCTTATAGTATGTAGCGTAATTCAATTTGTTATGGCCACAAGCAATCTTTGAGCTTGTCGAATGGCCTTGGGCGGTGAAAACTGGCGCCACAGTAAGTCGAATAGGGAAAGCGAGAAACATGAGCCCGAATAACTCTGGAAGACCCGGACGTCCCGGTGACCGCTATCAGCCAAGGCCGTTGCTGGCGCCGGGGGGCGGCGTTGTGCCCATGGGACACACCGGACCGCGCGCCGGCATAGGCGGTAAAACGGGGGGCAAAAAGGAAATCCTCTGCGCCTTTGGCGTCGATGTGGATGCGGTGGCCGGCTGGCTGGGCTCGTACGGCGGCGAGGATAGTCCCTGCGATATTTCACGAGGACTATTCTCGGGCGAGGTCGGCGTGCCGCGCCTGGTCAACCTGTTCGACCGCTATAGCCTGCCCACCACCTGGTTCATCCCCGGTCATTCCATCGAGACCTTTCCCGAACAATGCAAACTGGTGGTCGATGCTGGGCACGAAATCGGCATGCACGGCTATTCCCACGAAAATCCCATCGCCATGACGCCAGAGCAGGAAATCGCCATCATGGACAAATGTATCGATCTGATCGAGCGTTTGGCGAACCGGCGGCCCACGGGCTATGTGGCGCCGTGGTGGGAGTTCAGCCCGGTAACCAACGAATTGCTGTTGCAACGCGGCATCAAGTACGACCACAGCCTGATGAACAACGATTTTCATCCTTTTTATGTTCGGGTCGGCGATAGCTGGACGCCGATCGACTATTCTAAGCACCCGGACGCGTGGATGACGCCCCTGGTGCGCGGCCAGGAAACTGACCTGATCGATATTCCCGGCAGCTGGTATCTGGATGATCTGCCGCCGATGATGTTCATCAAATCGGCGCCGAACAGCTTTGGCTTCGTCAATCCACGGGATATCGAGGAGTTGTGGCGCGATCAGTTCGATTGGGTTTATCGGGAAAACGACTATGCCGTTTTCACTATGACCATCCATCCGGACGTTTCGGGTCGGCCCCAGGTGTTGTTGATGCTGGAGCGGATCATCGAATATATCACCTCCCACGCCGGCGTGCGGTTTTGTACCTTTGACGAAATCGCCGACGACTTCCGCGAACGTTGCCCGCGCGAAGGCGCCGCTGCCGCTGTCCCAGCGTAGCGCCATGTGTGCGCTCTGCGGCGTGTTGGGCGGGCGCGGTCATTGGACGGAAAGCGCCGCCGCACCGGAGGCCTTCGCCTCGCGGGCGGAGGCCCATACACGGGCCCGGGAGCGGCAAACCCGCACCCGGCTTGTCAATAATGTGCTGGGCCATTATGGCCTGCGCCTGGGCGATTGGTCGGGCGGCAGCCATGTGCTGCGCGGCCCCACCGGACGCACGGCCCTGGTGAATAATCTCTCGGAAATGTGGGCTGCCGCCGACGATCTATCCCATCAGCCATGTGACCCCCTCGACCCGGAACTGCTCAAGCGCCTGGAGCGGCGCTAGCCTTGGGTGCATTTTCTGAACAGACGCCCATCAACGTCATTACCGGCTTTTTGGGCAGTGGCAAGACAACTCTGTTGAAGGGGCTTCTGGCGGCACCCGATCTATCGGATACCGCGGTCCTAATCAACGAGTTCGGGGCCGTAGGTCTAGACCACGAGCTGGTACAGAGCGTCGCGGAAAATACCCTACTGCTGGACAATGGCTGTCTCTGCTGCGCCATCCGGGGCGATCTGCAAGGGGCCCTGCGCGATCTGCTGTCGCAACGGCAAAGTGGCCAGGTGCCGTATTTCCGCCGGGTGGTGATCGAAACCTCCGGTCTGGCTGACCCCGCGCCCATTGCCTACACCTTGTTGGCGGAGCCGGTCCTGCAGCACCATTTTCGCCTGGGCGGCATTATCGCCACGGTGGATGCGGTCAACGGCGGTGGGCAATTGCAACGCTTTCCCGAATCGGTGAAACAGGTCGCCGTGGCCGACCGCCTGATCGTGACCAAGATCGATCTGGCGGACCCGGTTCAGATCGCAACCCTGCACACCTCTCTGCGCCGCTTGAACAAATCGGCTTCCATCGTGGAAGTGGCGGACGGCGATAGCCAGCCCCCTACGTTGTTAACGGACGATATGTATGACGTGGCGGGACGGGAGCGGGAGATTTCCCAATGGCTGGCAGCAGAAGTGGGCGAGGATGCCCTGATCCATGACCACGCGGATCATATCCATTCTTTCGCCCTGACCTTCCACAGCCCCCTGGACTGGACCGCCTTTGGCATCTGGATGACCATGCTGTTGCACAGCCATGGCGACAATGTCTTGCGTATCAAGGGTCTGTTGAACGTGGCCGGGGTGCCGACGCCGGTGCTGATCAACGGGGTGCAGCACATCGTCCACCCCCCGTCCCACTTACCGGCTTGGCCCAGCGAGGCGCGCCATTCCCGCATCATCTTTATCGTCCGGGACATGGATCAGGTCACGATCGAGGCCTCTCTCACCGCCTTCAATAAACTCGCCAATCCCGGAGCTGCGCCGGGCCAGGCAGCCTGATTTAGTCACTAATTGCTAAGTGCCGAGTTTTAGCCCCGTGGGCGCACGCGCCTGGTGGTCCAGCCGTCGCGGAAGGCGCGGACCAGATGGTGCAGCAAGTAAAACAGGATGGCGAGGATCACCATCAGGATGATTGCCAGCAGGCTCTCACCGAACGTGGAACCGATAATCGTGCCGCGGTTGACCAAATGCTCCCCCACCATGGCCACAGCCTGCAGAGTGCCGCCGGCACAAAATATCACCGCGATCAGAATAGCCACTTGCAGCGAGTCAAAGACCAGAACTTCGACATTCAAAACACCGCTTTCGCGGCCAAACTGGCTGCGGAAACTCTGCCAATGGGCGATTATATAGCCAACAATGCCCACCAGGGAGGCAAACCAGAACACCACGTTGGAAAAATGTATCTGGGGAATATGAGCCACCAGATAGCTTTCGAATGGCTTATAAAAATACAGGAATATCAGCAAAATTATAATGGCGATCAATCCGATCCAGAAATGCGCCCGCCGCCCTGTCGCCGTTTCTTCCGCCATTTTCCTCCAACCAAGCCTTTGTTCCGAT
>Ga0310124_10003210_pt1 | contig 11057 bp, 7 predicted proteins | sample CB11b_AW_Bot5_MG_FD_203507 | JGI IMG/M metagenome (GOLD analysis project Ga0310124, IMG submission 203507) | Marine microbial communities from Western Arctic Ocean, Canada - CB11b_AW_Bot5 | ecosystem: Environmental > Aquatic > Marine > Oceanic | place: Canada: Western Arctic Ocean | collected...
GCCGGCAGACGGAGGGGCGTAGCCCCGGAGTCTGCCGGCCATGTCTGAGCAGGAGCAAACGCTAACATAGGAACTGGTGTCACTCACGGGGGCAGGTCACACTTAAAAAGGACGATGCATGCGGTTCAGCAAGCTCGGGACGAGGGGTCTGCTGGCGGTGCTGCTCGTCGGATCGGCATATGCCGCGACAGCCGACGGCTCCGCTCCTCTCGTTCTGGCGGACAGCGGGCGGGCAAAGTTCGACATCGTCATCGGCGCAAAGGCGGATTACGGGGAAGATCTCGCGGCGAAGGAGCTGGCCCACTTTCTCTGGTCGATGACGGGAGCGGAGTTCCCAATCAAGAGCGATTCCGAACCAGCAACCGAGTTCGAGATCGTCATCGGCAACACGAATCGCAAGGCTCGTGTCCAGATCCCGGCGCATCTGCGGACGGACAACTGGGAAGGCTTCACGATCCTGCGCGAGGGTTCGAAGCTCTACATCATGGGCAACATCCCGCGCGGGACCCTCTACGGGGTGTACGACTTGCTCGACGTGGAATTGGGGGTCCGGTTCCTGACGGCCGAGGTGACGCACGTGCCGCGCAAGATGGTGCTCGAGGTCGTGGTGGAGTCGAGAATGTTCGCGCCGAAAATCGAGCGCCGCACGATCTGCGAAAGTCTCGGCGGTTCCATGACCGTGCGCAACCGCATGAACGGCTCTTCCTACTACGTCGCAAACCGCAAGCTCGGCGGCGTGAAGTGGATCGGTCCCAAATCCCACACGTTCGCCGCCCTCGTACCTATCGAGAAATATTTCGACGAACATCCGGAATACTTCTCTCAGATCAAGGGGAAGCGCCGGCGGGAATACGACGGCCTCATTACGCAGTTGTGCCTCACCAATCCGGAGGTCATCGAGATCGCCCTCGATACGATCCGAGGGTGGCTGGGACCCGAGGCGAAGGCCAACCCGTACAACAAGTACGTGGTGTCGGTCACCGTCAACGACAGCACGAACTTCTGCAAGTGCGCCGAGTGCGTCGCGGTCAACAGGGAGGAGGGAGTCGTCGAGGGCGGCACGAAGATGCGCCTTGTTAACGCTATCGCCACCCGGCTGGCGAAGGAATACCCGGCCGTCTCGGTGGAGACGATGCTCTACCACACATCGATGCCCAAGACGACGAAGCCCGTCTCAAACGTGCTCATACAACTTGTGCATGATCCCGATTGGCGATACGCACTGGACGACCCGTCGCACGAGGTCAACCGGCGGAGTCTGAAATCCTTTCGGCAGCTGAGGGAGACGATCGGAGAGGGCAGCATCTACAACTGGACGAAGCACACGACCTTCATCGATTTCATGATCCCCTATCCCAATTTGCGCTACATTGCCAGGAACATCAGGATCATGAATGAGAACGGGGTGGACGGCATCTATGCCCAGATGTCGCAGAGCCGGGGCAACGAGATGCAGGACCTGCGCTATTACCTGCTGGCAAGGGCCCTCTGGCGGCCCGAGGTCGACAGTCAAGAAACGATCGAGGAGTTCTGCCGGCTCTACTACGGCAAGGGCGCCCGTGACGTGCTTCGCTATATCGACTTCCTGCACGATCATTACGTCGTCGACAATAAGTCGTGGAATCGCATGCGGGAAAGGCTTGATCACGGCGTCGTATATGACGAGGGTTTTGTTTCGAAGGCCGCCGCGATCCTCGCGCGGGCGGAATCCAGAGCCGAGACACCGCAAATCAAACATCGCGTCGCCACCTGCAGACTTCCCATCTGGAGAATCATGCTGGAAGAAGCGATGGGAGAGGCGGGGAAGGTCTACTCGTTCCCCGTGGAGTGGCATTTCAAGTTCGACGCCCGGGACGAGGGGTTGAAGCAGGGATGGCAGCGTGCGACAGACTTCGAAGACTGGGGAACGATGCGCATCGACAAGCACTGGACGATGCAGGGCGAGGAGCGGCGCGGCGTCGCCTGGTACGCCATGTCTTTCGAGATGCCCGACACGAAGGGCGCTCCTCTGGCCATTTACTTCGGTGCCGTCGACGGTTTTTACGACATCTTCGTCGACGGTGTCGAGGTCGGCGAGAGACATGGAATGAATCTCGACATGGTGTGGCACGACAGTTTCCTGGTCGCGTTGGACAAGGGGCTGTCACCAGGGAAGCATGTCATCGTCCTGCGCGTCCGGAAGGACAATTACAACGCGGGTATCTGGAAACCGGTCGCCATCGTGGACATGTCGGTGCCGATATCAGATGAGCTGAGAACCGCTGGCGAGCGCTTCATGAAGGTGGCCCGGGCGGCCGGACTCCTTCGATGGAGCGAGACCTATGCCCAGCCGTTCGGGATACAGATGGAGAAATTCGTTTACCCCAAGATCGAGTTCTTCCTGACGCACGGGCGGCTCGAGTCCGGATCGCTTGGAACGAAGAGCTCGGCCATTGGACCGTCGCGGTGACGGACCTCTACACCGACGCGTCCGGCAAGCCGTTCCGAATGTCGAAGCCGTATCGCCTGATTGTCAACGACGACGGGGGGCGGGGTTACTGGAACTGGGTGGCGCCGCTGAGCGCCGATGCAGTACCTGGATGCGGTGTGCGGCACGCAGGTGGCGGACAAGCCCGTGGACGCTCTGTTCTGGTGCGGCCTGCAGAATCCGGTCGGCGCCGCAGATTACGGCACGAAGGTAGGCGAGGTGCGGGGCGCGCGGTTCGCCCGTTTCGAGTCAACCCACCAATGGGTCATGCCCACGACGCTGCGGTCGCTGATCGCGCAGGGTCACGATCCGCTTGCCATCATCTGCGACCGGTGCCACGAGCTGGGCAAGGATGCGTGGCTGAGCATGCGGTTCAACGACGCTCATCACATCTGCCGGGGCGTCGCGCCCGGCAACTCCAAGACCAGTCAGCTCTACCTCGATCGCCCCGACCTGCGCATGGGGCCGGACCACGGGTGGTCGCACGGCTGGTCGCAGTGGCAGTGGGACTACCTCAAGCCCGAGGTTCGCGACATCGCGTATGCGCTGCTGAAGGAAGCCTATCTGGACTACGACGTCGATGGCGTGGAGCTGGACTTCATGCGTCATCCCTATTTTTTCCGAAGGCACGAGTCGACGAGGGAGCCGAGGCGCTGAGCTTGCTCATGGAGAAGCTGCGGGCCCTGGCGGACGAGGCGGCGCAAAAGAAAGGGCGTCCGCAGGGCCTGGCGGTGCGCGTGCCGTCCCACGAGCCCGCCTGCGCGGAAGTGATAAATAGGGACAGTCACCTGTTTCTCTGCGACATCAGAGAATTGTCGCCCGCTTACGCACCGCCCTCACGGTCTCCACTGGATCAACACGCCTCCCTCGGCGTGGTGACTGTAGCCGGTCAGGACCGACCCGTCGTCCAGGACCGTTGAATAAAGGTGGCCGCAGACAGAGCCGTACCATTGATCGGGATCGTGGTGCGGCCAGTCATCGAGGATGATCATCTCGTCCGGATTCCATGTCTGGCCGTGGTCGTGACTGACGAAGGCATCGCATCCGCGGCGGTAGCTGGCAAGCCTGCCGCCGCGAATATCCATTCTGCGGATGACGGTCATGATCAGGTCGTCGTTCGGAAGCCTGATGAGGTTGGCGTGCATCCTGCCGGCCTCGCACACCCTCTGGATCGGTGACCAGGTCTTGCCTTCATCTTTTGAAATCGAGATGCCGGTGCCCTCGAACTGGTCGTACTGGTATTTGACGTACCGACCAGTGCAATCCATGCGCATCGCCGCCACGATCCAGCCGTTGGCGGCACGTACCAGCGCCCCCTCGCCGCTGCCGCGCTCGATCGTTGTGCCGGCGTAGGTGTCGTGCCAGTTCCAAGTATCCGGGTAGCTGAAATCCTGCCACGAGTGCCCGCCGTCGCGCGACCAGTGGATACACCCGCGGACGTGCCCGCCGCCCGCGTGCGTCTGCCCCGTCTCGGCGATGAGCGTGACGACGCCGTCCTCGTCGCGATCCACCAGCGGGCTGCCCTCGCACTCGATATCGTGGCCGTCGGGATCGGGCGACACCTTCACCTTCTCGGGCCACATCCGTCCGTAGTCGTGACTGACGAAGTAGTGCGCGCCGCCGCGCTGCCACGACGAGCGAAAGGCCAGTCGTCCCTTGCCCAGGTACGAGAGCATCATCGGCGCGCCGCACCCCTCGACGCACAGGTAATCGCTCCACGTGGCACCTCCGTCGCTCGAGAACGCCAGGACCGTCACCGGCTTCGCCGCTTCGCCGGTTGCACTTGCGGCGAGGACGATCTCGCCGTTGTCCATCTGGGCCAGGCCGTGGGGGACGACCCTATTCCCCTGGTAGCGTGCGACGAACTGGTACTGCGCCGGGTGCGACACGAAGCCGCCCTGGCCGTCGCCGTGCTGGACGCGGTGCTCCTTCCAGGAGAACTCCTCCTGCTCGGGATCGCAGACGCAGCGACGAAGCGTCCGGCCCGATTCTCTGTCTTCGATCGTGACGTACAGAACGCCGAAGGCCTCCGTCGGGATCTGCGCTTCAAACATCGGATCCTGCTGCTCGCCCGGCGCAAATTTGTCGGATAGCGGCAGAGACTGAGGTTGTTCGCCCTGCAGGCGGCAACGAACCGCCACCGCGAGCGGCCCGTCCGACAGATTTGAGATCCTCAGTTTCTGGCGCAGCTTGAACCCGCCGCCGTGGTCGACCACCCGCGCCGGTCCGTGAAGCTTCACCTCCCACATGTAATCGGCGCTGTCGAGATCATCCACCTGCGCGGTCGCAAAGGTTCGGGGTTCGTAGAACGTGCCCGTCCCGATCGGCGCAAAGGTGCTGAGTTGCGGCACTTCACCTTCCAGGACGCGAACGCGGGTGACGTTCACCTTCCACGCGTTCGATCCGCTCGAAAGTTCGAGGGCCGAAAGCGGCAGCGCGATCTGGGCCCACCAGCCATCCTCGCGCACGAGGGCGGCGACCCGCGCGCCCAGATCGGGCTCGTAGAATTCCGCCCTGCCGCGGCGCCACACCTGACCAACGTCTGCCTGGCTGGTTGCCCCCACCTGGGCGCAGGAGAGTCCCCGGCCGGCACCATCGACGAACAGCTCCACGTGGTCGAAGTTCCAAACATCCCTTTGCCTTTCGACTTTCCGGGCATCGACACGGTCGACATCGGGCTCCTCGACCTTGACCGCCACGACAATCGTCTCGCCGTCGTGCGCCATAGCGAACGACGTCCCCGATTCGGCCGTCCGCGAGGGGTTACCCAGGACGGTGAAGTCGCCGTACCAGACCGCGTGATCCCAGGGGGCTTTCGAAAGGTCTCCGTCGACGTTGAGTGGGCGCGCCGCCCGGTGGATCACGATATTTTTCATTGCAATCGCCTCATTCCGAAGGGGGATCAGGGTCAGAGCTACATTGAGCATTCAGACGTTCGAGTGTCTGCCCACGCGCCGCGGTTCTTGGCGATACGTTGACCGCTGCAGATCGAACGCTCGAGCAACAAACTGGGTCCGGGGTCTTGCATGCGTAGTGTCATTCGGGCCTTGCAGGCATGCGCATCTTAACTGTTCTCCTTACGGTTGATGCTTGCTGTCACGCCTGAAACTCGACGCGCACCTCTTCCAGTCGGGGCGTGCGCGTGCCGTTAAGCGAGACGAACGTTGCTTTGTACTGCAGCCACCGCGACGGCTGCGGAGGGTTGACGATGGGCCGGCCGGGCTCGTCGTAGAAGCTGCCCGGGCCCGCCGGTCCGAGCCAGTCCGTGTCGGCGAGCTGCTGCTCGTTGTCGGCCCATCGCAGCTGAAACCGTAGCTGGGTCTTTTCGGGGATCTGCGCCGTCCCGCTCAAGTGCGTCGGCGTTCGGCCGTTCACGTCATGGGGCGGGCTGACGTAACACTCGCACGGCTCGCGCGTGTGCGCGTTGCCGAAATCCCGGGGCGACGCCAGGTGAGGACCCATCGCCGGCAGGCGGGTCACGCGGTCCAAGCTGAGGCCCTCGGGCCCGTTCCAGAACAGGAGCGAATCGACCTGGTGGCCCAGGTCGTTGCGGTGGCAGACGACCAGGACGTCGCGGTAGCCGTCGCCGTCGAGGTCCACGGCGCGGCTTATCCATCCGCTGTCGTTGGGAAGCTGCCGCCGCGGCCAGTCGCCCCCCGGGCCATCGGCCTGCGTGTAGATCCACGTCCAGCCCCGCTCGATGTAGCCGTGGGCGTTGGGGAAGACCAGGTCGACGTGCCCGTCGCCGTTGACGGCGAAGCGGTGGATCATCTCGATCTCGCCCCGGGCATTCACGTAGAGGTTGTCGCCGCCGTTGTCGAAGGCGCCCTTGGAGAAAGCCTCGAAGCCGCGATGCACCCAAGCCGCGTTCTGGCCGCGTTTCATCGTGATCAATCTGCTGGATGCGTGTTGCCGATGGCGAGACGTTCGATCATGGTCGCCGTCCAGGATAGCGTACCCTGACCATGGTCGACCTGGATGAGAATGCGGCGCACGACAGCGCGACCCGCCGGCCGGCATCTGGCGATGCGGATCGCATGTGAACCGGCCACCGGCCTGGCGGATATTCCGGGATCGCCCAGGAGGTAGAGATTTGACGAGCGTTCTCATCCCCTTGCTCGCGTGAGGCGGTGAAACTAGTGTGGGTCCCGTCCGCATCGTATTGGTGGGTCTTTTTCGCGTTTCCAGTCTTCAATCGAGGAGTCGATATATGTCGCATCCGGTCGTTCTTGGATTCGCCGTTGCGCTATTCGCGCTGCTTGCGAGCCACGTCATCGCCGCGGACCTTCCCGGCTGGCGCCCCCACATGATCAGGCAGGGTGACGGCAAGGGCGGCTGGATCACGCGCGACGCGCAGCTTCAGTTCCTCTCGGTGCCGCCGGAGGAGGGCGCTAAGCCGCTGGCGTTCGGTCTCGGTGCCGGCAGTTCAACCGCGTTCGGCCTGGTGCAGGCGGACAACGGTGACGTCGTGTTCGCCGGCACGTGGACGCCAAGGGGTGGGACGGAATCCACGTCGATCGCCATCAGCGCCGATCGCGGGGCCACCTGGAGCAAACTGACGCCGATCCCAGGCATTACCGGCCGGCCCATGAACCTGTCGAATCTCGGCGGGGGCACGTTGTCGTTCGTCACCGACAAGCGTTACTACAGCCACGACCATGGCCGCACATGGCCGGACAGCGTCGAGCACCCGGCGACGAGTACGGGCCTGCCGTTCATGCTGGAGGGCAACGCCTGGTTGGACCGCGACGAGCAGGGGCACGCCACAACGGTTTACGAGATCGGATGGCATTACAAGCCCGAGGGAAAGCATCCGGAAAAGGATGCGTGGGGATTCTTTCGGCACTCGAAAGACGGCGGGCGCACCTGGCAGAGCGAGGTTTGCCCGCCGCAGTGGAAGATGCCCGTCACCTACGAAGGGACGGAATACGTGCGCGGTGTCAGCGAAGGCGCCGTGGTGCGCGCGGCCAACGGCGATCTCGTCGCGGCCCTGCGCACGGACATGCACCCGCGTTTTTTCAACCGGGAAACGGCGGATCACTTCGAAGGCACCGGCATCTCAATTTCCAAGGATGACGGCAAGACGTGGTCGCCGATCAACGTGCTCTTCGAGGCCGGGCGAATGCACGCGAACCTGCTGCGGATGCCCAACGACGACCTGGTGATGACCGTAACGGTTCGAATCGACCTGGAGAACGGTGAGCTGGCCAGCTATCGCCGCGGGTGCGAGGCCATCGTCAGTCGCGATCACGGCGTCACCTGGGAGCACGACCGCAAGTTCATCCTCGATCAATGGGAATTCCACGATCCCGCCCACCCGGCCATCGGTCCCTGCGGACACCTATACTCCGTCGTGCTCGACGACGGTTCGATCCTGACGGCGCACAACAACTACCTGGTCACGATGGCGAGCCTCATCCGCTGGCAGCCGTAGCGAATCACCGTGGGAGTCCATTGCCATGAAGCGATGTTGGATGTGCCTTGTGATCGTGGTGCCGGCGCTGAGTGTTCTCTCCGCCGGGACGGCGGCGCCCGACAAACCATTCAAGATTCCGCAGGAGTGGGTGGCGGCGCCGGACAATGACAAGAGCGCCGGCGAGGCCGGCTATCGCATCCTGCACAAGAATACCGGCATGCAGTTGGTCTGGGTGCCGGGCGGGACTTTCAAGATGGGCGACGTAGGCCTGCCGAAGACGAGGATCAAGGATGAGGAACCCGTTCACGACGTGGAACTGGACGGCTACTGGATTGGCCGGACGGAGGTGACCGTGGCCCAGTGGTGGCGGGTGATGAAGAAGGTGCCGGCCCACAACGACCGGGGCGATGATCATCCCGTGGTGAACGTGACCTGGAACGAATGCCAGGAGTTCTGCCGGCGGATGCGCGTGTTGTTGCCGACCGAGGCCCAGTGGGAGTTCGCCGCCAGGGGCCCCAAGAATCTGCGCTTTCCGTGGGGGAACAAGTGGGAAGAGTCAAACAGCTTCGACCGTCCGTTCGGCAGCGTCGACAGTTGGACGTGCCCGGTGGGAACTCACCCGGTCGACAGAAGTTGGTGCGGCGCGATGGACATGGGCGGCAACGCCGCCGAGTGGTGCGCCGACCGGTACGCCGCCGACTATTACGCCCGATCGCCGCGCCGCAATCCGACGGGGCCGGACGGCGGCGATCGCCGCGTCGTGCGCGGCTGGACGTTCCAGTACCACCGCTACCCCCACGAAGCGCGGGCAGGCGGTAACCTTTGTCGCGCCGCCGGACGCGACTGGAATTACCCGGACGACACCGGTGGCAGCTACGGATTTCGCGTTTCCATAAGCGGTCCGTAAGAAGGTGAGCTTTGGATTGCCGGAAAGGAACATCGGTTCGATGAAGAAACGCATCATGGTCCTGTTTTCAAGTAAGCAGGGTTTGACGCTGATCGCGTGCCTTATCGCGTCAGGTCTGATCCCAGGAGGCTGTGGGGCGGTTGCCGAAAAGAAGGGCGAGGCGACCTCGTCGGCTGCGTATAGACCGCGAGGCGAGCGCAGGATCGTCATGTACCACGACCCGCAGGGCCTCTGGTATCCGGTGCTGGGCAGCAACAATCCGGTCGCGGAGAAGTGGCTGAAGGATCCTGAAAACTGGAAGAAGGCGCTCGAGACCATCGTGCATGCATACGCGGAGGCGAAGATAGACACGATCTCTCACGCGGTGTTCTCGCGCTTCGAGACCAATATCCGGCCCGGGGTGACGCGAGTGGCCCAACCCATTTACGAACAGGTGCACTACACCCGGCCTCTCGAGGCCATGGAAAAAGCGGGTGTCGACATGCTCCAGATCATGCTAAACCAGGCCCACAAGGACGGGCTCACGTTTATCGCGGCCATGCGGATGAACGACCGGCACGGGCACGCGTACCAGACGCTCGTCTCCGATGGGTTCGAGCACAGGGCCAGGATGTACTACGACCATCCCGAATGGCACCTCAAGGCGGCGCCCGGCGGGTTCGACTATTCCAAGCAAGGACTGCGCGACAAGGTGCTCCAGTTCGTCAAGGACGTGATCGACCACTACGACGTGGACGGTATCGAGTATGACTGGCTGCGCTGGGTGTTCATCTTTCCTCAGGGGACGGAAGGTCGAAATGCGCCGCTACTGACGGAATTTCACCGTCAATCGAGAATGCTTCTCGATGAAGCGGGCAGGAAGCGCGGTCGCAAACTGCTGCTCGGTGTTCGCGTGCCCGACTCACTCGCAGAGTGCGCGGAATACGGATACGCGGTCGAGAACTGGATCAGAGAGGGACTTATCGACTACGTCGTGCCCTCGGGATTCGGGCACATGGATTTCAATGCCCGGGTGGAAGATTTTCGCGAGTTGACCGAGTCCACCGATTGCCGCGTGTATCCCTCTTTGAACGTTTGGCCCGGGCGGTCCAGGATCAAGAAGTGGCGGCCGGAGAACTACTACGCTGCGGCGCACAACTACTACGGCTTCGGCGCCGACGGGATCGCGACCTACAACTACCAGCACGGCACCATCGAAGAGCGTTTATTCAAGCTTCTTGACCTGACGCCGATCAGCGACCCCGCCGTCCTGGCCCGGCAGTACAGGGACTACTACTTCTGGCGGCGGGACCGCGGCCGGCGGATCGCCCGCAGTCCGGCAGAGGTGCCGCACTACGACGTGATGAGCCTCTGGCGTCCGGTCGGCGTCTACGGCTTCGAGTCGCGTGGGACGTTCGATTTCCGATTGGCCGAGGATCTCACCAAGGGAGACATTTCCGCGGTCATGGAGTTCAAGGCGGTGGGCATCGTGGAAGGCGACGTCTTCGAAGTCGCGTTGAACGGCTGGGAAATCGCTCGAGACCGCATCAGGCGGTACCATGTCTGGGACGGCACGGACTGGCAGGGAAAACCCGAGCCGTACGAACTGTTCCGGATTCACCTTGAGCCCGGCGACCTCGTGTACGGAGACAACGAACTCGCCGTCAGCCTGAGGCCGGAATCCCACAAAGGCACGGTCGATATCGAGGACTTGAACATCAAGGTGTATCCGGATGACTCGAACTGAGCGATTGGCAGGGGGGGAGGAAGCGACGGAGCGACGAAGGGGTTGCGGCAGAGACCTGTTGCTGACTTTGTCGGTCCAAGCGCGATACGGCGCTGATTCGACCGCCGAACCCGGTCTCGGATGCCGCCGTCTTATTGCAGGCTTACCTTCGAATTCGGACATCGATGTGTTGCGGCGCCGATCCCGGCCGGCTCGCTGATCTACGAATCACAACCCCTCCGTCGCTCCGTCGCTTTCGTTACCGCTGCTTTCCTTACCGCCCCTTCGTCCTCATTGCGACGGCCTGCTCATCGCCTGCGATCCCCGGTCTTCCCTCCGTCGCTTCGTCGCTCTGTTCTCACTTCAACGATTTGCTCATCGCCTGAGACCGTCTTCGATGCCCGAGCGCCGCGACCGGTTTGCCCCGCGCCTGCAGCAGGTCGGCCATGCGCTCGTGAAATAGTGGAGAGTAGGGCCCGAGGTTCTGGCCGGCCAGCTTCTGCGACAGCTCCCGCTCCAGCGGTTTCAGTTCGCGGATGGCACTGCGCATTTCGCCCATCCG
>Ga0310124_10003211_pt1 | contig 11055 bp, 7 predicted proteins | sample CB11b_AW_Bot5_MG_FD_203507 | JGI IMG/M metagenome (GOLD analysis project Ga0310124, IMG submission 203507) | Marine microbial communities from Western Arctic Ocean, Canada - CB11b_AW_Bot5 | ecosystem: Environmental > Aquatic > Marine > Oceanic | place: Canada: Western Arctic Ocean | collected...
AGTTCTTGTCCATGGCCTATGCCTACACCAACGAGAACGATGCTTCGGTGTGGGCCGATCTGGCCAGCAATCTACGGGACGTGGACACACTGTTGTTCAACCAGCCGATTTACGGTGCCTTCCAGGGATTCGCCCAGGATCTGTTCCGGCCGGCGGCCAACCGTTCGGGTTGGGCCCCCCGTCCCGGCGAAGGCCACATGGACGCTCTGCTGCGTAGCACCGTTCTCAGTCAGGCCGGAAATTACGGCGATACCGAGGTTCTATCCCAGGCCAAAGACCGGTTCCTGAGATACCTGGAAGAACCCGAGTCGCTGCACCCGGACCTGCGCGGGGTGGCATTCAGCCTGGCTGGACATGCCGGGGACCGAACCACCTACGATCAACTTTGGGAAGTGGAAAAGAGGACGACCCTTCAAGAAGAAAAGATCCGGCTGCTTATGGCTCTGACTCGTTTCCAACAGCCGGAACTGCTCCAAGAAACCCTTGAGCGCTCAATCTCCAGCGACGTCAGGTCTCAGGACACCATCACCGTGATAGGCGGTGTGGCGGCTAATCTCCACGGCAGAGACCTGGCCTGGAAGTTCCTCAAGGATAACTGGACCGAGTTCGACCGGCGCTACGGCGGCGGCGGCTTCGGGTTGATGCGCCTAGTTTCTATCTGCGGTCACTTCACCGACGAGGAAAATCTGGCGGACGTCGAAGCGTTTTTCCAGGAGCATCCGGTAGCTGCGGCAGAGCGGACCATCCGCCAGTCCTTGGAACGGGTACGCCTGAACATCAAGTGGCTGGAGCACAACGGCCCGGAACTGGCCAAATGGTTCGGCGAATAATCGTGCTACAATGGGTTACGGATCTCAACGTTATAAGTGGTATTTATGGACGGTATGGCCCGTATAGATAAACTGAAATCGTTACTCAGCGAACGCATCCTTGTTATCGACGGCGCAGTGGGCACCGCTGTTCAGGCCCTGGACCTGGGTCCCGATGAATTCGGCGGTCCGGAGTTTGAAGGCTGCAACGAGTACTTGGTCATCACCCGCCCGGACCTGATCGCCGGTATCCACCAGAGTTACTTGGACGCCGGAGCTGACATCCTGGAAACCGATACCTTCGGCGCAACCGCCGTGGTATTGGAGGAATATGGGCTGGCCCATGAAGCTCGCCGCATCAACCGGGATGCGGCCCAGATCGCCCGGGGATTGGCCGACTCAGCCAGCACCGATGAGAAGCCCCGCTTCGTCGCCGGATCCATGGGGCCCACCACCAAGTCAATCTCGGTAACCGGCGGCATAACTTTCGAAGAGTTGGCCGCATCCTACTGCGAGCAAGCCCTTGGCCTGGTCGAAGGCGGCGCGGACCTGCTGCTGCTGGAAACCAGCCAGGACACCATAAACGTCAAGGCTGGCTTGGAGGGAATCTCCCAAGCTTCTATCGAGCTGGGGACGGAGATTCCGGTTTCGGTTCAGGGCACCGTGGAAGCCATGGGAACCCTACTGGCCGGCCAAGACGCCGAAGCGTTCTACACATCCCTGGCCCATCGGGATCTGTTATGGATCGGCCTGAACTGCGCCACCGGCCCCGACTTCATGACCGACCACATCCGGACTCTAGCGTCGTTGTCCCGCTTCCCGGTTGCCTGCGTCCCCAACGCCGGACTGCCCGACGAAGACGGCAATTACAACGAAACTCCCGAAATGATGGCCGCCACCGTCACCCGTTTCCTAGACGCTGGCTGGATCAACCTGGTGGGCGGCTGCTGCGGCACCGTTCCCGAGCACATCCGCCTGCTTTCCGAAGCTGTCGCCGACCGTCCGCCTCGCCAACCCGTGGTATCCAGCGAGTCCCGCGTTTCCGGTATCGAAGCCCTAGTCATAGACGAGGACACTCGCCCAGTCATCGTCGGTGAACGGACCAACGTTCTGGGTAGCCGGCGTTTCCGTCGCCTTATTTCCCAAGAGTCCTTCGAGGAAGCCGCCGAAGTAGGGCGGCGCCAGGCCCGAAACGGCGCCCACATCCTTGACGTCTGCCTACAGGACCCGGACCGGGACGAAATGGCGGACATGACCCTTTTCCTAGACCACCTCACCAAGAAAATCAAAACCCCGGTGATGATTGACTCCACCGATCACGAAGTCATCGAATTGGCCCTGAAGCGGCTTCAAGGAAAATCAATCATCAACTCGGTTAACCTGGAAGACGGCGAGACCCGTTTCCAGACCGTCATACCCCTGGCCCGCAGTTACGGGGCGGCGCTGGTAGTGGGCTGCATCGACGAAGACAAGGAACAGGCCCAAGCAATCACCCGTGAGCGCAAGCTGGAGATTGCTCTGAGGTCGGCCCAGATATTAACCGAGAAATACCATATACCAATCGAAGACATCTACTTCGATCCCTTGGTCTTCCCCACCGGTACCGGCGACAAGAACTACGTCGGCTCGGGCGTCGAGACCATTGAGGGCGTTCGCCTAATCAAAGAAGCTTTGCCCCAGGCAAAAACGGTTTTGGGCATCTCCAATGTGTCCTTCGGCCTGCCGCCGGCGGGACGTGAAGTTCTCAATGCCGTCTTCCTTTACCACTGCGTTCAGGCCGGTTTGGACATGGCCATCGTCAACTCGGAACTGCTCCAGCGGTACACCTCCATTCCGGAGGAAGAGCGGAAGCTGTCCGAGGACCTGCTCTGGAATCGAGGCGAAGACCCCATCGCCGCCTTCGCCGCCCACTTCCGGGACAAAGCCCCCAAGGCGACCGAAGAAGAACGGCTTAAACTTCCGCTGGACGAGCGGTTGTCCCTGGCAGTGATCGAGGGCACCAAAGAAGGTCTGGCCGAAGACTTGGACGAGGCTCTATTGGCGAGCGCTCCTCTGGATATCATCAACGGTCCATTGATGGCCGGAATGGCTGAGGTGGGCCGCCAGTTCAACGCCAACGAGTTGATTGTCGCCGAAGTGCTTCAATCCGCCGAGTCCATGAAGTTCGCCGTAGCCCGATTGGAAACTCACATGGACCGGGCAGAAAGCGCTGTCCGGGGCAAGGTTGTCCTGGCCACGGTCAAGGGCGATGTCCACGACATCGGCAAGAACCTGGTGGACATCATCCTGTCCAACAACGGATACCAAGTGATTAATCTGGGCATCAAGGTGCCGCCTCAAGATCTCATCGCTGCCTACAAGCAGCACCATCCCGACATCATTGGATTGTCCGGCTTGCTGGTTAAATCGGCGCAGATGATGGTCGAAACCGTGGGCGACTTAAGTCAGGCCCAGATCGACTGCCCGGTATTGGTCGGCGGCGCGGCTCTTTCCAACCGGTTTACCCGACTGCGCATCGCCCCGGGATACGGTGGCCTGGTTGCCTACGCCGGTGATGCCATGACCGGTCTCGCCCTGGCTAACACGATCCAAGAAGCGGACGAACGCGAGAAGTTAGTAGAGACTCTTCACGCCGAGTCGGAAGAATTGCTGAAAGCGGATGCAGCACGCCGGGCGACCGCCGATGAAGAAGAGGCCGCCCCAGTGGCTCCCGCCCAAGTCCGGCACGACTTCGATGTGCCCAACCCCCCGGACCTGAGACTCCACGTTCTGAAAGATTACGATCTGGATCAGATTTTCCCCTACATCAATCCCCAGATGCTGTACGTGAGGCACCTGGGTTTTAAGGGACGCTTCGCCGATGCGCTGGCGTCGGGTGACCCTTCGGCGATCGAACTGCAAGAATCGGTGAAACGGGTTGAAGAACTTGTCCTGGCCGAACCAAGCATCACCGCCCAAGCCGTCTTCAAGTTCTTCCCATGCCAATCCGATGGCCTAGACCTAAAGGTCTACTCCCCTGACGGTTCCACAACTCTGGAGAAGTTCCACTTCGGCCGCCAGTCCCAGCGGGACGGGCTGTGCTTGGCTGACTACGCAGCGCCCACCGGCGGCCCTTTGGATTACGTCGCCATGTTCGTGACGTCCATCGGTCCGGGAGTGCGGGAACTGGCCGAGAAATGGATGGCCGAAGGGCATTACCTTAACTCCCACATCCTTCAGGCCCTGGCATTAGAGGGTGCGGAAGGTTTCGCCGAACTGCTGCACCATCAGATACGGCAGATGTGGGGCTTTGGGGACTCTGCCGAGTTGACCTACCAGGATCTGTTCCGAACCCAATACCGGGGCCGCCGATACTCCTTCGGCTACCCTGCCTGTCCCCGGTTGGAAGACCAAGAGCAGCTATTCCGTCTGCTGGAGGTTTCCGCGAATCTGCCGGTTGAACTGACGGAAGGATTCATGATGGATCCGGAATCAACGGTCTCGGCGATGGTGTTCCACCACCCCAACGCCACCTATTTCACCCTGAGCGAACGGGACATGGAACGGCTGGATCGAGAATCAGCGGCTGATTAAATCGAATACAATAAGTTTAGAAGATTCGACCCGCGTTGATAGATTATCTGTGGTTGAGATTGATTAAGGTACCGATATGCGCATCGTAATGATTCACGCCTTGGCAGAGTCCATCCCCCCGGTAAAGCTCGCTTTTCAGGACATTTTTCCTGAAGCCGAGGTAGTTAACCTATTTGATGAAGGGCTGTTCATCGATTTCGACGAAAGGCTCACACCCGATCTGCGGCGGCGCATGACCCAACTGATTTGCTATGCCGAAGAGCACGGGGCCGACGCGATCGGCCTCGCTTGCTCTGTATTCGCACCAGTAGTGGAGACCGCCCGGGAACTGGTTAACGTACCGGTGTTGTCGTCCTACGATCCGGTGATGGCGGAAGCGGTGGAAAAGGGACCTCGGGTTGGAATCATCTCCTCCGTCCCCGCTACGTTGCGAGACTCGGAGCACTACCTGCTGAAGGCCGCCAAAGAAAAAGGCGTATCGATACAGCCAAAGCTCTGCTTGGCGGAAGATTTGATTCGGGTCTTACGTACAGACGGTGAGGTTGAATTTTCCCGGCGCATCGCCGAGGAAGTCACCAAACTGGAACCGGACGTCGACTCGGTGCTGCTCAGCCAATTTTCCATGGCAACCGCTCTGTCCCATGTTAGTAGCGTCGCCAAAGTTCCGGTCCTTTCGGCTCCCCATTGCAGCGCCCTCGTCTTCAAGAAACTTCTGTCATCCAGCGTCACTGTCTGACAAATCTTCCGTTCCCAGCATCTGACACCTAGGGAAGCCATCTAATCTTTAGATGGCCCTGGGAACATCCTCGTCCATGCCGTTCTTGTTCTATGCCAACCGGATCTCATTATGTCTACTGCCAAACAAATGCATCCCGTTGGCAAGTTAGGCGCGGTAGAGGCTCCCAAAGAGCGTATCATTGAACCGTTATTTAAAGTGATTGGAGGAAGCGTGGAGCCGATCAACCAGATTGCCGCCGGACTGGGCATAAAAGAAGAACACCTCATCCCCTTTGGCCGGTACAAGGCCAAAATATCCATGGACGCTTTGAACGACGTGGCCCAAAATCGCCGGGGCAAGCTGGTAGTCGTAACCGGCATGACTCCTACTCCGGCCGGGGAAGGAAAGACCACCACCGCCGTCGGCCTGACCCAAGGGATGGGCCGGTTGGGACACAAGGCCGTGGTCAATCTACGAGAGCCGTCCTTGGGACCCATCTTCGGGATCAAAGGCGGCGGAACCGGCGGCGGCAAAGCCCGGGTGGTACCGGAAGATGAGATTAACATCCACTTCACCGGAGACGCCCACTCCGTCTCGTCAGCTCACAACCTGCTGTCCGCTCTTGTGGACAACGCTGTATATCGAAACGAGGCCTCGGGCATGGACCCCACGGGCATCCAATGGTCCCGAGTCACCGATGCGTCAGACCGGTCCCTGCGCCAAGTGATAGCCGGCGTGGGAGGTGAAGGAAACAGCCCGCTGCGGGAGACTCGCTTCGACTTCGTGGCAGCCTCGGAGATTATGGCCGTCATGGCCTTATCCACCGGACTTGAAGACCTGCGATCGCGAATCTCCCAGATCGTGGTCGGCACATCCAGGACCGGAGAGCCGGTTTCCGTGAAGATGCTGGGCTTCACCGGCGCATTGATGACCCTGTTGCACAATACCATCATCCCCAACATGGTGCAGACTATGGAAGGCCAACCCGCCTTCATCCACACCGGCCCCTTCGGTAACATCGCCCACGGTTGCAGCTCCGTCGTCGCCGACCAGTTGGGACTGGCCTACGCCGACTACGTGATAACAGAAGCTGGCTTCGGTTCGGACCTAGGGTTCGAGAAATTCATGCACATCAAGGCCCGCCAAAGCGGCCTGCTGCCCAGCGCCGTCGTCCTAGTCGCTTCAGTACGCGCACTGCGGTGGCACGGCGGTTCGACGCGCAGAGAATTGTCCCAACCCAACTTGGACGCAGTCGTTTCCGGCGGCGTCAACCTGGCCCACCATGTCGGCATCGTCCGGGCCTTCGGGTTACCAGTGGTGGTCGCCATCAACAACTTCGATGGTGATGGGGCTGACGAGCTGAAAGCAGCAAAAGAGACGGCCCTGGCTGCGGGCGCGACGGAGGCGGTGGAATGCTCTGGGTTCGCCGACGGCGGAGAGGGCGGCATGGCCCTGGCCGAAGCAGTGGTCCGGGCAACTGCCGGAGCCTCAACCGGTTCACCCATCAACTACGCGTATGACTTAGACGCACCGGTGCGGGACAAAGTCCTAGCCCTAGCACAGCGGACCTACGGAGCCGAGGACGTAACTTGGACGCCGGAAGCCCGCCGCAAATTGCGCTACTTCGAATCCCAGGGCTGGGGTTCGCTGCCCATCTGCATGGCCAAGACCCACCTGTCCATCTCCCACGACCCGACCCGCCGGGGAAGCCCGTCGGGCTACACCTTCCCCATATCCGACATCCGGGCATCGGTGGGCGCCGGGTTCCTGTACACCCTGGCCGGACGCATCGAAACCCTCCCCGGCCTACCCAGCCGCCCCCGCGCCCTGGACATGGATGTTGATGCTTCAGGAGAAGTTATTGGGCTGAGCTGACGGCTTATCTGGTGGAATAGAACCGCGGTTGAGCCTGGTACTTCACCGCCTCTCTAACTCTCCCCCATAAAGGGGGCGAGGACAAAGCCCCTTCCCCCTCGATGGGGGAAGGTTGGGATGGGGGTGTTGGTTTGTGAGCAACCATCGCCCGCATGACCAGCAAAGACCCGATCTATGCTATATTGGCTCCCACTTCCCAGAACGAATCAATGAAGGAGCCAACAATGATTTACGACTATCGTGAATACACGTTCAAGCCCGGAAAAGTCCCCGAATACATGTCGGCGGTAGAAGATTTGTCCATCGGAATCCGAGCTAAATACGGCATCAAGCTCGCCGGTTGGTACTACAGCGACGTCGGAGACCTGAACAAGGTGGTGCACATCTGGGGTTACCGCGACCACGCCCACTTTGAAGAGGCCAAAGCCCAAGTAGCCAAAGACCCCGACTGGACCGGCAAGTACCTACCGAGAGTAGCCGGCCTCCTAGTATCCCAAAAAACCTACCTGATGCTGTCGCCGGACTTTGCGCCGCAGCCGGCGTAGGGACAACAAGAACGTGAGGCCTGGGTCACACGCGCTGAAGGATTCGGGGAATCTCGGTTGTAGGAGTATTATTTATGAACCAGACCGGAGATACCCAAGAAGCGTTGGTTTCCTGCGGTTGGCTAGCCGGCCGCTTGGATGATTCCAAGGTACAGGTCATCGAGGTTTCAGCAGCCAACGATGATGCCAAATACCGTGCAGGTCATATTCCCGGCGCATCGTGGTGGTTTTGGAAGGACGCCTTGTGGCACGCCACAGACCGGGAGTTCATAACCCCGGAGCAACTGGCCCGGCAGTTGGGAAGTATGGGAATCTCCCCCGCTGATACCGTAGTCATCTATGGCGACCCGGTCCAGTTTGGAACCTACGCATTTTGGGTACTTACCATGGCCGGCCACAAGAACCTGCGATTGCTGGGCGGAGGGCGGAAACGCTGGATCGCCGAAGGCCGTCCACTAAGCCAGCAATCGCCGGACGCCTCTCCAGTGGCCTATACGCCAGGAACGGCGGACTTCACCAGCCGGGTGGGCCGGGACGACGTGCGAGCCAAACTTGGCCAACAGGGGCGGCAACTGTTGGACGTACGCGCACCGGAGGAATACCGAGGCGAGCGGGTCAGCCCGCCTTCGGGAGATCTCCAGTTCGATTTCGATCACGGCGCTGAACGGACCGGACGAATACCCGGAGCGACGCACCTCTACTTGCGAGCAATGGCGAATGAGGACGATACCTTTCTATCCCCAAATAATCTGGGGGACATCCTAGACCAGGCAGTATCGGCTGCCGATGGCAGCACAGAGTTGATGGCCTACTGTCGGTTGAGCCACCGGGCCACGTTGGCCTGGTTCGCCATCAAATCCCTACTGGGCCGGGAGAACGTGCTTGTCTACGACGGCTCCTGGACCGAATGGGGCAGCATCGTCGGGTTCCCCATAGAGAAAGACTGACGAAAATGCTCCGGAGCACCTTGCCGCATTTCCGGCTGAAACGCCGCCAGAATCGAATAACCTCCGGACAGATGACGGCTGACCACTACCCCCTAGTTATGACAACCCCTTGCCTGAATGTCCCACACCACTTCAACCTTGCCATCCCTAACCCCGATAAACCGGTCCCAGCGGCTGACGGTGGCGTCTTGTTGGGAGGGGATGAGGGTTAGTTGGTCGCCGGGGGTTAGCTGGACGCCGTCGTCCAGGTGGAGGATGGCGTGGTCTGGGTCCATGGATTCTACGGTTACGCCGGGGAAACCCTCTACTTCCGGCATGTTCCGCAGAGTGCTGATCGCTTTCTGGCCCGCGTCGGTTATGGCGACGCCGGGGCGGGGGGTGCTGATGACGGTGGTTAGAACCTTGCCGGAATATTGGAATTCGGTCATGTAGCTGTAGCCGGTTTCCATGACCAGGTAGCTGCCGCCTTGGACTTCTGTTACGCCGGGTATCTCACCGGCCACGTCGTAACTCCAAGTCTCGCCGGTGGAGACAATCTCCACGGGTATCCCCGCCGACTCGATGGCGTTTCTCAAGTCGATGACGTTCTTAATCACCCGGTAGCCTTCGGTAACCCGGTCTTCCCTCTCCGTCATCTCCGGGATGGTCTGGTGGCTCATTATGCCTTTGAAGTTCAACCCCGGCAAAGCGTCGATGGTCTTGGCCAAGGCCACCCCCTGCTCCATCTCCTGCACGCCGCAGCGCCGCAGCCCCGTCTCCAACTCGATGACCACTCCCAGGTCCACGCCCCGGGCCGCCGCCGCTTTGGACAGGTTCTTGGCGTTTTCGGCATTGTCGCAGGACACCAGTATCTCGGCCTGTTGGGCCAGAGTACACAACCGGTCAATCTTTATGGGAGAGGCGACCTCGCTGGTGACGAATACGCTGGGTATCCCGCCGTGGACCATAACCTCGGCCTCGGATACTTTGGCCGAGCATACCCCGCCGATGGTCCCGCCCCGTCGGATCTGCCGGTGGGCTAGGGCCGGGGTTTTATGGTTCTTACTGTGGGGCCGCAACTTGCTATCTCTGCCCTCGTAGTAATCGGCCATGACATCCATGTTATGGTCCAGGGCGTCCATGTCCAGAATCAGACACGGCGTCTCCAAATCTTCGACGGGCGTTCCCGGCATCGGACGGTATTGTTGCTCCATAGTTTCTCTCCTATCGGCTGTCAGCTTTCAGCGCTCAGCCGTCAGCGTTTAATCGAATCGACCGCGTCCGGCGATGGGCCAGAAGCCTTCCAGCTTGTCGCCCCGCACCGCTCTAACGTAGTCGTATTGGTTGAAACACAGTCCCAGGTTGTAGGGGACCAGCCATGTTTTGTCCCCGGCTTTGATGTTCTGGGCGGGACCGGTTTGCAGGTCCAGCACGCCGTGCTCGGCGCTGAATCGAACTGCTTGGGCGCCGGCGACGCCTTCAAGCACCGCCATCCCTCGGTCGGGTCCGGTGGCCTTATGGCCCGCATCAAGCACCGCGGACTCACCAGTGGGGCGGCTGATGACCGCCGCCAGAATCTTGGCTGCGGGACTGAACTCCGGACGCAACCGGCAATAGAGGTGGTCCATCAGGGGATAAGAACCCGCTTGGACCTCGGTTATACCCGCCATTCCTGCGGCGATGTCATAGTTGTGAGTGCCACCAACGCTGACAGTCGAAACCGGAAGGCCTGCTTTCTCGATAAGTTGTCTCGTGTCCAGCACTTGCTGGAGCACTTGCCATGATATGGCGTCCCTCTCTTGGCGCTCAGGAAACTCCGAACTACCACCCCCTTCCCCGGCGGACATCGGGAACGGGGCTATGGCCATGATTCCGTCGAATCGCAGCCCCGGAGATCGGGAAACAGCCCTTGATAGCTCCACGGCTTCGCCGCTCGGGGCGACACCACAACGTCCCAATCCAACATCCAACTCCACGAGAACACCCAACGTGACGCCTTGGGCCGACGCTGCCTGAGATAAATCAGCAACGTTCTGCGGATTGTCCACCGCCACGGCGATCCGATTGGATCCGGCCAGAGCGCAGAGACGCCGAATCTTGGGCTGCGTGACGATTTGGCTGGCCACGAGAATATCGGTGATACCGGCGTCGCCGAACACTTCCGCCTCTCCCACGGTGGTAACGCTGATACCTCCCACCGCATTGGCTGCTTGCAACTGCCGGTGGGCAATCTTGGGGGTTTGATGCCCGGTAACGTGGGGGCGTACTTTCGCAGTGGACTGGTCGAACCGGCTATGCAAGGTCTCGATATTCCGTTCCATGACGTCCAGGTCCACCACCAATGCTGGTGTGTCCAAGTCCATCACCGGGGTGCCCGTGGGTTGAAAAACTGGCCGCTCCATGAAGCCCTCCCTAGATTCTGTTAAGCCTCTGACCGCATCCCGGCGATAGTAGTTTTATGTAAATCACCGGCGTCAGAGTTACTGAAGAATACCATAAATGTAGCTTCGAGACAGATTCAAATCGCTGCTGATGGGCGGTTAAACGGCATCGTCAAACAGGAGCCAGGATACCGATTCCCGATTGCATTTCCCTCCTGCCGATGACAC
>Ga0310124_10003212_pt1 | contig 11054 bp, 9 predicted proteins | sample CB11b_AW_Bot5_MG_FD_203507 | JGI IMG/M metagenome (GOLD analysis project Ga0310124, IMG submission 203507) | Marine microbial communities from Western Arctic Ocean, Canada - CB11b_AW_Bot5 | ecosystem: Environmental > Aquatic > Marine > Oceanic | place: Canada: Western Arctic Ocean | collected...
GTTTGAGGATGATCCCTTCGATATTGTTACCTATAACTTGCTGCAAATGATGGATCAGTTGAGCGAATTTGAAACATTTGAGCAGGGTGATTTGGTTGTACGAATTCATCCCGATGAAGCTCCGGCGTTGAAAGAATATGTAATTGAAACGGCACAAGAAGCACTCGACGAGTTAACGGTTCGCTACGGTATGACTGTGCAGGCGCCGATTCTGGTCGAAGTATTTCCACGACATGATGACTTTGCTGTCCGGACACTCGGATTGCCGGGAATGCTTGGTGCGCTTGGGGCCTGTTTCGGCAATGTCGTGACGCTGGATTCACCTCGAGCACGTCCACCAGGGGACTTTAACTGGTTGTCTACGTTATGGCATGAGATGGCTCATGTTGTGACGCTTCAAATGTCGAACCAACGCTTGCCGCGGTGGTTAAGCGAGGGCATCTCGACTTACGAGGAGAAGAGAAAGAAGGTTGCATGGGGTCGTGATGCTGTATTGGACTTCGCGGTCGCACTTAATGAAGGGAGCGTCTTATCGATTCGAGATCTGAACAGTGGATTTACACGCCCTGAGACAATTTCATTGACATATTTCCAGGCGTCGATCCTCGTTGAACATTTAATCGACACACATGGCATGACCGCCATGCAGGACATTCTTCGGGGTTATGGTCAGGGACTCGAAACGGACGAGGTCTTAGCCCGTATTGGTCTTGATTTTGATTCGCTTCAGGCAAGTTTCGACAAGGCCGTAGAGGAACAGTTCGGTGAGTTGCGTCTCGCGCTGGAGAAACCTCAGCAAGAAATTCCTTCCGAGGGGCCGGAGATGCTCGAGGTGTTGAGGTCTATAGCGATAACCGATGATGGTAACTTCCATGTGCAGTCTGCGCTTGGACAAGCTGCGTTGGAGGTGGGAGAGGACGAGGAAGCGCGAAAAGCACTTGAGCGCGCTGCCATCCTCGTCCCGATGGCGACTGGTTTTGATAGCCCAAGAGGATTGCTGGCTCGTATTGCTCAAGCCGAAGGCGACCAAGAACGAGCGATGAGAGAACTTGAGATGCTTCTTGAATACGATGAAACATCTATAGAGGCGGTGCGGCTTTACGCCACATTGGCGGAAGAGACAGGAGATCAGTTGCGGCTCGGTCAAGCTTACGAACGTCTCATTGAAATAGACCCTTTTGATCCGATCTCTCACCAGGTTCTCGGGCGGATGGCACTTGAAGATGGTCGTACGGTTTTGGCGACGCGTGAACTGACGATTGCATTGGCGCTGGATCCGGTCGATCGGGTTGCGGCACATACAGATCTAGCTGAAAGTCTCTTTTTGTCGAGAAACTTTTCCCAAGCAAAGAATCAAGTAATGTCGGCACTTGAGATTGCACCGAGTTATGAGCGTGCCCAGGAACTCTTGTTGGCCATTATTGAATCTGAGCTCTAATGGATAGATGGCCGGCTGTTTAGGGGTAGTGACCGATATAACTTTGGTGATGAATGCTCTGCGAAAACTGTCAATCTGAAATCGACGACAAGGCTTTGGTGTGTTTTCGTTGTGGGCATGCAACCAGCGAGCGCCAGCACGAGCCTGTTACGCTCAATGACGAAAGTCCCAAGGCGCGGAGCAGGCTGTGGGTCGCTCCTGTTTTAGGCGTCATATTTATTGCGATTAGTGGGTTTTTTATGACTCAACTTGCCGGGGGGGTACCACCGGACCCAATTGTATGGGTCATGCTTGCGTTCGCGGCTGGTTTGCTTGCCTGGCGTATTCGTCTGCGATGACGTGGTAGGGGTTTGAACCATGGCTGAACCTCGCCTTCAGTATGCGTTTGACAGTGTTAAATTGTTTACTGCCGGCGCAGCACAGAATGATGATGTTACGGCGATGGTCGTTAATTACGAATCTAATTCCGAGGACGGTTAACGTGAGTTAATTTCTATAAAGTCCCGTTCGTCCTCGCCAAGATAGATTTGTCGTGGTCTTGCGATCTTTTGTTCTCGATCGCCTAGCATTTCCTGCCACTGTGCAACCCATCCAGCGGTTCGGCCAATCGCAAAGAGAACAGGGAACATCCCAGCCTTGAAGCCCATCGCCTCGTAGATTAATCCAGAGTAAAAGTCGACATTGGGGTAGAGGCGGCGACTGACAAAGTAGTCGTCTTGAAGGGCAATGCGCTCAAGCTCCAGCGCGATATCGAGTAATGGGTTTCTGCCTGTTACATCGAATACCTGATAGGCCGTTTCTTTAATGACTTTTGCTCTCGGGTCATACGATTTATAAACACGGTGCCCGAAGCCCATTAAGCGACCTTCGCCATTTTTGACTTTATTGATGAAATCTGGGATTCGGTCTACTGACTGGATTTCTCTGAGCATGCGCAAAACGGCTTCGTTCGCACCACCATGAAGCGGTCCGTATAGCGCAGCTGCTGCACCAGCAAGAGATGAAAATGGATCTGCTTGAGAGCTGCCAATACTGCGCATTGCACTCGTACTACAGTTTTGCTCGTGATCTGCGTGAAGGATAAAGAGGATGTCAAGCGCACGTTCCAGTACAGGATGTGGCTCATACTGCGGCTCGGCGCCTCGATACAACATACTCATGAAATTCCCGATAAAGCTAAGTTTCGGGTCAGGGTAGACATATGGGCGTCCAATACTATGCCGATGCGCATACGCCGCAATGCTGGGGACCTTTGCCACTAACCGGGCAATCTGCATACGTCTCGACTGAGGGTCGAGTACTTCTTTTGCATCAGGAAAAAAAGTTGATAACGCTCCGACCGTACTTAGAAATATTCCCATCGGGTGTGCGTCATACTGAAACCCTTCCATGAACTTTTTAATATTTTCATGGAGTATCGTGTGCTGGTTAAGTTCGTTACTCCATGAGTCGAGTTCAGCTTGAGTTGGCAACTCACCGTTGATTAGGAGATACGCCGTTTCAATAAAGTTGCTCTGTTCGGCCAATTGCTCTATTGGATAGCCTCGATATCTCAGGATGCCTTTGTCTCCATCGATGAATGTCACTCGGCTCTGGCAGCTAGCAGTATTCAAAAATGCCGGGTCGTAAGACATCATCCCGAATTCTTCAGGGTCGACCTTGATCTGCCTCAGATCGATGGCGCGAATCGTGCCATCAACAATAGGAATTTCGTACTGTTTGCCGGTTCGGTTGTCGGTAATGGTCAGCGTCTCACTCATGCTTCGCTATTGCCTCTAATTATGGGATTTTTCAGTCGACTCTGTCTGTTGTTGATGTTTCTAGTCCAGTGTCTGTGTTTTCGTCAGGGACCCGATACTTTCCATCTACCCAGTTGCCCAAGTCAAGCAGCTTGCACCGCTTGCTACAAAATGGTCTCCATTGGTCTATAACTTGGTGTGCGCGACAGCGTACACACAGCCTCGGTGCTTTCATTGCCCTTTCACCATCATTTTGATGGCGTATAAGGACGTGCGCGCAGTGATAAATAGCGTCGTGCCTTCGATCCCACCGAACGCTAGGTTTGCTGGTGGTTCCGGAATTGCGATCGAGCCGATCGGAATACCACTTGGATTGTAGATCGTCACGTCGTCTCCCGTCAGGTAAAGATTACCTTTAGAGTCCAGCGTGATTCCATCAGCTCCTTGCTGCACAAATACGCGCTGATTATCAAGGCGGCCGTCCGACTGCACGTCATAGACGAATGTTTGGCCCCCACCATGGTCAGCGACGTATAGCCGACGGCCGTCAGTTGTGCCGACTAGTCCATTTGGACGCACAAGGTTAGTAGTGACTTGCACTATATTGTTGGTGACCGGAGTAATGTAGTAAACGTGGTTGCCGTCGAGTTCAATGTCATCTGTGGCCCCGTAGCGTGGGTCAGTGAAGTAGACACCGCCGCTCTGATCTACCCAGAGGTCATTTGGACTGTTAAACCTTCGTTCACCGTAGCGATCAGCAATGCTCGCTCCATTACCGTCTAAACCGATTACTGCGATTCGGCGGGTTTTCATTTCGCAAATAATTAGACGCCCATCAAGGTCAAAGCTCAGACCATTAGCTTGATTTGTATTTTCTCGATAGAGGGTGATGCCGTCAGCGGGAGTCCAACGAAAGATGCGCTCAGTGGGGATATCTGTAAAGTAGACATTTCCATAGGTATCAGCCGTTGGTCCTTCGAGAAACGTATAGCCTGTGGCAAGACGCTCGACGGCAGCACCTGGGGCAATTGGACCTTCGTGTTGACCAAGCACAGTCGATGACAAGAGAAATAGCGAGATTAGAAGAAGAGCGAGATGTTCTCGCAGATGTAGTGCCGTCGTTCGGAGTTGCCTTTTTTTTGCCACGTTTAGTTGAGAGATTTGGTGGTGATGATGTTACGCGCGCGCTGTCTCGTCCGACGAGTTTGACTGCTTGGGCTGTTTCTCTGGTCGCGTCTTCGTACGGGCTTGGCTTTTGCGGTTAAGTGTCTTCTCGAATCAAATACTTCGAAACGAATCATACAGTTATACGTCTTCTAAAGTGGCACTACACGGCGTTGGCTGTCCAGAGCTCTAGTTTCGTGTCGCCAGACAAAGCTGACGGACTTAGTGTTCCAAGGCGGACTATAATTCGACTCGATTTGCCCAAGTTGGCTCCTTCGTGGATACGTCGTTATGCTGCTGGTGTAGCGTTTGTGTCCTACCTTGTTATTACCGCTGTCCTTGCATTTCCCTTGGTGCGTTCATTGTCGGTTGGCTTTCCCAGTGATCCGGCTGACCCGGTCCTAAATGCTTGGATTCTTTGGTGGAACACACAGGCACTTCCCTTAACTGAGCAATGGTGGAATGCGCCCGCTTTTTATCCAACGCCAAATGTCTTGGCTTATTCAGAACATCTTGTGGGTTTAATCCCGGTCTATACCCCGTTTTACTGGATTACTGGAAGTCCCGTCGTTGCCTACAACTTAACGTTTCTGCTGACTTTTCCGTTGTCCGGGTGGGCAGCATACCTGCTTGGTTGGGAATTGACCCGCCGACGAGATGCTGCTTGGGTAGCTGGCCTCGCGTTCGCATTTGCGCCGTATCGCATGGACCAGTTGGCTCACATACAGGTCTTGGCATCGTTCTGGATGCCTCTCGCATTGTTGGGTCTTCACCGATATTTACGGATGGGCTCTGGTCAAGGCCTTATGTTGTTCGGTGTTGCAACGGCGATGCAGGGGCTCTCAAATGGTTATTTTTTAGCGTTTCTTCCTATTCTTGTTGCGCTATGGGCGTGTTGGTTTAGTCCGACAAAATACTGGTGGAAGAGCGTTGGCATAATCGGAATGACCGGCGGGGTTGCGACGCTTACCTCTCTTCCATTCTTGCTTCGCTACCAGTCAGTTCATGAGTCACTTGGATTACACCGAACGGTGATGGAAGTGCAAAGTTATAGCGCTGACCTGACTGGGTTGTTGAGCGGCGCACCCCATTTAACGTTGTGGGGAGAATTTGACTGGTTCCGCCAACCCGAAGGCCAGTTGTTTCCCGGCGTGGCTGTTGTTGTACTGATTGGGCTCGCGTTATGCCGAATTTCGTGGCGAGCATCTAGACCGGTGTCGATCACTCTCCGAACCACTCGAATCGGGGTCATGACAATTGCCTCCACAATGACCGCCGGGATGGTTTATTACTTCGTTGCCGGTCCTTGGCAGGTTTCGATATTTGGAGGGACTCTTATGTTGAGCAGTGTTGCTCAGTGGGTTCCCTTCACACTGCTCGCATTGACACTGACGTTACTTATTAGTCCGGTCGGATTAGAGGCATACCGCCGTCGGTCGCCGCTCGCGTTTTATCTTTTCGCAGGATTTGTGCTCACGCTGCTAGCCATGGGGCCGTATCCGTCTGTTGCGGGTACGACCATCATGAATTACTCGCCGTACCTTGGATTAATGCAATTGCCAGGATTTGATGGACTCAGGGTACCTGCTCGTTTCTGGATGCTGGTTCTTGTCTGTGTATCGGCGGCAGTGGCGATTGCTTATGCGCGCTTGGTTCGGTCAGATGGTCGCCGTCGAGGTGTGATCTGTAGCTTAGTGACTGTCTTTATCTTGATTGATGGATGGGCAGTAATTCCGATTGTTCCGGCTCCGGTGCGGTCGGAGATTCTTGATGCCCGCGCCTATGGTCCCGTACTAGAGCTTCCGTTGGGTTGGCGTGATGATGATGTCGCCGCCATGCTGCGGTCAGCAACGCACCATCAGCCGGTCGTGAATGGGCACAGTGGCTATACAGCACCACACTATAGTGCTTTGGCGTATGGGCTCGGCCACAGTCGAGAGGAGTTACTCTACGAACTTGGAGCACGTGGTGTTCAGCACATTCGAATTGATCGCACGAATCCGGAAGCTCCCCACTACGAGAGTCTTGTTGCAAGCTCAGCGCTGTTACGTCTTGTGGCGGAGACAGGTACCGAATCTCTGTATGAGTATCGAGACGTTCCTGACATAGTGCCGCCTCTGGTGTTCGAGGGCCAGCCGATTTCGTTGAGTGCGGTAACGGCCAATACCAATAACCATCTTGTGCATTTTGCTACTGACCGTAACCTCAGTACACGTTGGTTCAGTGGGGCGCAGGATATGGGACAGCAATTGTTACTTGATCTTGGTACTTCCCAGCCACTTGGAGGCCTCATCATGCGGTTGGGTAGCGACAGGTCAGACTTTCCCAGGATGCTTGGAATCGAATTGTCAACGGACGGTCAATCATGGGAATTACTTCGCGGTGGACCGACGGATGTCGAAGCACTTCGCGCTTCTTTTCGTGACCCGGAGACAATGCCGCTAGCGTTTGATCTGAAAGGGAAAACGGCGAGATATCTTCGGTTGCGACAGATGGCCAGTGAACAAGCGTTTTATTGGTCAGTCGCAGAAGTTGAAGTTATTGCGCCGGCATTTTAGATCAACGTGAGTGGTGTGGTTTTAAACGCTTCGTAGTAGCCAACCAAGTGCGGCCCCGGCCAGGATGAGCCAGGTGGAATTTGGTTTCCAGACTATAAGGATGGCGAGAGTGACCAGACCGATTACCGTCGTTTGGATGTCGACGAGTGACGTTTGTGCTAATTGCCAGGTGACGGCGGACATTAATCCGAATGATGCGATGACGATGCCGTCGAGGATTCCACTCAGAGGTCGTGAATTTCGAAGTTTCGGGATCAGTGGTTGACTAATGGCAACGAAGATAAACCCTGGCAGGAAAATAGCGATGGTCGCTAAAATGGCTCCGCTCCAGCCACCGAGTAGGTAGCCGATAAAGGTTGCGGTCGTGAAGACTGGTCCCGGTGTAATTTGACCGATAGTGACCGCATCAATGAGTTGCTGGTCTGTTAGCCATTCCCAACGTTCAGTTAAGTCTGCTCTCAAGAAAGCTAGCAGGACGTATCCGCTGCCGAAAAGAATCGATCCGACTTTCGCAAAGAAGAGCGTTAGTCTGGTGAGTGTGAAAGGTACCGCGTCCGCGGTCACGGCTTGTGCTGACAGATGCACGGAATGTACCACCGACGTCAGTAAGGTCAGTATCGCCGCCATGCCGGTCCATCGACGCGTTGTCATGGCTAGACCAATGAGCGCTCCGATCATGAGCAGCAACAATTCATTGGTGCCATTAAATGCGAGTATCAGGACAGCAGTTCCGAGTAACGCATGGGATACTTGAGAGATCGCAGTGCGGCCGAGTTTTACAAGGGCCTGAACAATGATGGCGATGACGACGGGGCCGATCCCATACATCAGCCAATCGATTTGGGGTGTATCGCCATATCTTACGTACGCCCATGCAATGGCGGCGACAATTAGTGAGGCCGGAAAAATGAAACAGGCTCCGGCAATAATCAGTCCAGCTTTTCCTCCATGTTTGTACCCTAGGTGAATGGCCATTTCAGTCGAATTCGGTCCTGGGATTAAGTTTGTGGCTGCAAGCAGATCGAGGAACTCCTTGTCGGTCAACCAGTGCCGACGCTCGACTACTTCATGTCTCATCATTGCGATATGCGCCGCTGGCCCGCCAAAGGCCGTGATGCCGAGGCGGAGGAAGAGCTTGGCCAGTTCAGTAAGAGGGACGTTGCTCACGCCAAGACTCTATCGGGTTTGTGCAGAGTTATATTTGAGACGGAATGTGAGTGACCGAACATAGTTCAGGGCTGGTTCGAAGAATTCAGCGCACGAGTTCTGGTGCCTTAGGGGTGAGATTTAGGTGGGGGCTAGAGTTCCCGTATGCCATGACTGCGAATTAGAAAGTAGGTTGCGACGAGAGCCAAGAGACCACCATTGACGGCGATGATTGATTCGATCGTTGCCCAGGAGGTGGATGCTACGACGTAGCCGCTGACGAGGCTCCCAAGTGGCATGCCACCTCGAAATGCCATCAGATAAATACTCATCACGCGGCCTCGTAATTCATCAGGCACTGTGAGTTGCACTAGTGAAGCCGTGAGCGAGAACACAATAAGCAGGGCTACTCCGATAAAGAAGAGAATTATGTAACTGATCACTCCGACAGGAGTGAGTGCAAATGCTGCAATAAGTCCACCGAAAGCGATGATGACTGACAATAGTGTGAGGCCCATCTTGTTGAAGGTGCCGAGCCACGCCACAATGAGTGCCCCCACAACCGCACCAATACCAAGGGCGGCCATCATCTGGCTGAGCGTATTGGGATCGTCTGCGAAGACGGGTAAGAATGCGCGGATTGGGAGTCCGAGAGACGTTGTCGCTACAGCTAAGACCGTCAATGACAGTAATGCGCCTCCCCGTCCCACATAGAGTAAGCCGCCCTTGAGTTCCTCAAGTACTGGCTTGCGATTTGTTTGATTGGGTGCCGGAATCCGGACATACGCTAATGCTGCCACGACAACCAAAAACGATAGTCCATTAAGTCCGAAGCAACCGACGAGTCCAAGTGTTGCTAGGATGAGACCACCAATCAATGGACCCACTGATTGGGCAAGGTTGAACTGGATAGAGTTGAGGGCAATGGCATTCGGTAATGTCTTGCGTGGAACTAATGACGGGATGAGTGATTGGAATGCCGGACCACCAAAGGCCTGAGCAGTACCTGCGGTGAAAGACAGAGCCAGTATGGAGGGAATGGTGACAGTATCTGTCCACACCAAAGCGGTCAATGTGAGTGCGCAGCACATTTGAAGGATTTGTGATCCCATGAGTAGGTATCGCCGGTCATACCGATCGGCGACGACACCACCAAGTAACGTAAACAGGAGAAGTGGGACATTGCCTGCGAAAGCATCCACTCCAAGATAAAACGCGGCATCGGTTGGAACTGACTTGGTTAGGTCGAAGATGAGCCATTGCTGCGCAAAGCGCTGCATCCACGTACCAACGGCCGAAGTAAATGCTGCGGTCCAGATATTGCGGAAGGCTTTGTAAGTAAAAGCTTCCCCAATGCGAAGAAGGATCGCCGCTCCGCTCGCCGAGAAACCTGACGCTTTATGAGACGGGGCTGGGGTGTCCGGGGACGGATTGTTTGCCGCGGCGGTCATGGGGTGTCAGCTTCTCCGCCTGAGTCGGCCAGCGGAGATAGAGACCTTCACCCAAGAAGACCACGCTGGTCCATAGACCCTTGGAGAGGCGATAGAATAGGAACGGTCCCGTTGCGGCGATTGGTGTCCAGATGGCCAATTGTTCATCAGGGGTAATAAAGGTGAATGTTTGCAGGCCCAAGTATCCAATGGCGGCGAGTCCGAGTGTGAGGCCGAGATTGACATAAACCGCACCAAACCATTGGCCGGGTTCGCGTTCGAATCGTTCGTCACACGCGGCACAACATTCGTGCATGGTCGCGAAAGACTTGAAAAGTCTTCCGTGACCGCAACACGGACAGCGGAGGCGATAGCCACGCCAGAAGACATCGACGAGCTCCCAAAACACAGCCGGGCTCCCTTCTTCGTCGGCATCTTAGCACTCGCGCAATGTTCGTGCCCTGTGGGTTTAGGCCAGAACGGCATGGATGTATTGACTTAACCTCACAAAAATGACCAAGAATTTTCCTCTTGGTATGAGCGCTCAGAGATTTACATTTCAAGTAATTAACTTTCGTATAAATTAACCATTAATTATTACAAACGAAAGGAATCTGGAAACAGAAGGAGGAGCAATGAGACGCACTATTGATATCGTTAGATTGGAACAAACGCTTACTGAGGTGTTTGATGACCGATATACAAGTGTCCGAGAGCAGCTTCATATCGATCAGTGTAGCGATCCGATTGATGAGGCACGGCTGATAGAGGATGCGGCTGTTGCGACGGAGCAACTCGATACAGCGTGGCAGCACCGTAGACAAGCACAGGCTGCCTTCGCACGTTTAAAGGCAGGGCGGTATGGCGTGTGCGCGAGTTGTGGTCGCGAGATTAGCGAGGCTCGCTTAAGCGCTCATCCGGTGGCGACTCGGTGCCTCCGTTGCGAGCAGATTCATGAAGCGTTTCATGGCAATGGTGACAATGTTGATTCGAAGTCAATTCGTAAATGGCTCGATACGGCGCCCGACGCTGCGTAAAGTGATGACACGGGAACGGCGAGAATTACGGGGTGTTGGTTTGCCATTGCTGCACATAGAGCGAGCTGTCGAACTTTCGGCCAGTGCTCTTATGGGACATGTAGCGGATTTTTCCGAAGATCGGTCTTTCCGGACCCCAAGCTCGATCGTGTTTTCCTCCGATTGCCCACGCGATTCCGGCATAACCGTTGGGGTCGCGTCCATCAAGCTCGTACCGATCATTTAGGTGAATAGCAATCGCAAATGCTTCCTCGGGGCTAGCGCTCCACTGAAGAATCTTTTTTGCCCAATACATCCGGACATACCCATGCATCCATCCAGACTGGATCATTTGTTGCTGCGCGGCATTCCATAGAGGGTCATGTGTCTCTGCGTTTTCGAATTGTTGAGGGGTGTATTCAGGATGTCGTGGGTCGTTGCGGTGGTCGGCTAGCGTTCGGAGAGCCCAAGGTTCGCAGGAGTCTAGACGATCATAATTGTCATTGTAGAAAACGAAATTGACTGCAAGTTCTCGTCGTACGATTAGTTGTTCAACCAGCGCA
>Ga0310124_10003213_pt1 | contig 11053 bp, 6 predicted proteins | sample CB11b_AW_Bot5_MG_FD_203507 | JGI IMG/M metagenome (GOLD analysis project Ga0310124, IMG submission 203507) | Marine microbial communities from Western Arctic Ocean, Canada - CB11b_AW_Bot5 | ecosystem: Environmental > Aquatic > Marine > Oceanic | place: Canada: Western Arctic Ocean | collected...
CCGCCGCGAAAGGGATCATTGAGGATGACGATGTCGCCGGGTTCGAGCGTGTAAGAGCGCAGAGCCTCGGCGACCGAAAAAGGCATCGCGCCAAGGTGGACCGGCATGTGGTCACCCATGGCGATCGTTTCGGCATGGCGGTCGTAGACGGCACAGGAGAAGTCGAGGCGCTCTTTGATGTTGGCCGAGAAGGCAGTGCGGCGCAGCACGATGCCCATCTCCTCGGCGATCGAGAGGAAGATGTTGCGGAAGACTTCGAGTTCGAGGTTGAGTCCGCTCATGGTGTGTGGCTCAAGATGAGGTTGCCGGCGGTGTCTTCACGGGAGGTCCAGCCGGGTGCGATGTAGACGCTGGCGAATGTCTCGGCGTCGGATGGCGCGGCGAGGTCGATCTTCTCAAGCGGCGCCATGGCTCGAATGCGAGCGGTAACGGCCTCGACAGCACGGTCGGGATGGTCGTAGGTATAGAGCTTGCGGTGCGCGTCGTGAAAGCGGTCGCGGTCGGCGTAGGGGACGGTAATTTCGAAGGACTGGCCCTGGTAGCGCAGGTCGATCTGACGCTCGAAGTGAGCTTCGGGAAGCTTTTCGGCGGCAAACTCGCGGGCGGCGCGAGCTTCGAGTTCGCGGAAGGCTTCATCGGGGTCACGGCCGAGGATGGATTGCGAAAAGTCGCGGACGCAGTCGGCGGCGAGCATCCCCAGAGCGGACAACACGCCGGCATGCTTGGGGACGATGACGGTCTTCATTTCAAGCTGCGCGGCAAGTTCACAGGCGTGCTGCGGTCCCGCGCCACCGAAGGCGAGCAGGGCGAAGTCGCGCGGGTCATGTCCGCGCTCGACGGAAATGGCGCGAATGGCGCGCTCCATGTTGGAGTTGGCGACCTGGACGATGGCCTTGGCAAGCGAGTCCGAAGATGCGCCGGCCGATTCGGCGAAGCTCGCCATGTGGCGGCGAGCGCGATCAGTATCGAGTTGCATGCGACCGCCGAGAAATTTGTCGGGGTCGAGGCGGCTGAGCAGCAGGTTGGCGTCGGTAACGGTGATCTCGTCGCCTTCGCCGTAGCAGACGGGACCGGGCCGCGCGCCGGCACTGCGTGGTCCCACACGAAGAGCCCCGGCGGCGTCAAGGTAGGCGATCGAGCCGCCGCCGGCGCCGACGGTGTGAATGTCTAGCATGGGGACACGGACCGGGAAGTCGCCGATTTGCGATTCGGTGGTGTAAGTGAAGCCGCCATCGTAGAGGGACACATCGGTGGAGGTACCGCCCATGTCAAAGCTGATGACCTTGTCGAAGCCCGCCGCGCGGGCTACCGCCGCTGCTCCGAGGACACCTCCGGCGGGGCCGGAGAGGACGGTGTGGATCCCATTGTGGCCTGCGCCACGGGCGGAGATGGAGCCGCCGTTCGATTGAAAGACGCGCAGGCGGCCGGCGGCGAGTTTCTCGTCAAGCCGGCGGAGGTAGCGGTCCATTAGGGGTGAGACGGCGGCGTTCACGACTGTTGTGGAGGCGCGTTCGTACTCGCGGTATTCCGGGAGGATCTCGTGAGAGAGCGAGACAAAGAGGCCGTCAAGCTTTTCGCCGAGAAGACGCTCATGCGCGGGATTGGCGTAGGAGTGCAACAGACAGACGGCAACGGACTCGGCTCCCGAGTCGCGAATGCGGCGGGCTAGATCTTCGGCATCGGCCGCGGTCAACTCGCGTTCGACAGAGCCATCGTGGAGGATACGTTCGGGTGCGCCGAATGTGAGGTCGGTGGGAACGAGGGGGGTACGCGCGGCGGCAAGAAAGTTGTAGAGTTCAGGGCGGTTCTGGCGGCCGATGAGGAGGATATCTTCGAATCCTTCGGTCGTAACGAAGGCGGCCCGTGCGCCTTTGCGTTCGAGAAGGGCGTTGGTGGCGACGGTGGAGCCGTGAACGACCTCGTAGAGCGCGAGATCGCCGAGTCCTTCTAGGATGGTGCGGGCGGGGTCGTCAGGCGTGGAGCGAACTTTCCGGGTGAAGTAGCGTTCGCCGTCCCAGATGAGGAAGTCGGTAAACGTACCACCCGTGTCGACACCGACGTGAATGTGAGGACTGGGCACGAGTGAGAACCTGGATTGTAGGACAAGCGGTGGTCGGTGCTGATTGAGTGGCGCGCGAGCCGCAAGACTCGCGCACGGCACTACGAGTTTACCGGGCTCTCCAGGAGAATCCCTATGGCCCTGTAAGGGTTGTCTCTTACTGCACCGGAGTCGTCGCTATGTTGAAATAGTGGGCAGTAAGGGAGACATCATGGACCCATCAGTTATTAGCATCATTTGCGGTGTTCTGGCAGTTGTGTTGCTGGCGCTGATCATCATGCGCCGCCGCGGCCGCGCCGCCGCCGAGGAATAGCATTCAGCAGATCTCGTTCGCCGCGCGCCGACTCGGCGCTACGCGGCTTTTTGTGCTCTATCGGTACCTCACCCATATAGGGCTCGACCAAGCGAGTTCCTGGTTTTCCTGCTCGACGCGGACGTAGTACCAGTGTTCTCCGCTGCCTACGGCGTTGTCGATGTACTGGAACTCCACCTCCGGCTTGCCGGGGGAGACGGCGTGGATGTATTCGCCGTCGCGAATCAAATGGACTTTGGCGATAGTGCCGGTCCCACGGACACGCACACGGATGTTTTGCTTTTCCGATGCGGAAAAGTCATCGCCCATAAAGTGTTTGCCGAGCCAGAACTCGAGCACGATGTTGTCGGTCGCGCCGTAGGTGTGCCGCTTCTTGATGGCATTGAATATGTCCTCGCGGCTTGTGCTCGGCGTGTAGACCATGGCGTAGGAGATGTGCGTCGAGTAGTGGTCTGAGCTAGCGATCACGCCGATACGGTAGCCCTTTTTCCAGGCATTCCAAACCTCACCCGGTTTTTGAACCCCCCGGAGGCCTCTGCCGTCGCTTCCCGCGCCGCGTGGAGCGCCTTCGTGCTCGTAGTTCAAGCGAGCACCTTGATAAATCTCGACCACGGTATCCACTTCGGGATCGTTGTCGGACCAGTCGGTACCCATACCGGAACTCCCCGAAGTGTGGGGAATGGCGAGTCCATTGGTTTCCTTCACGATGTCATAGAGGAGCTTGGTGTCGTTTCGGATGCCGAAGCTCATGCTGTTAAAGGTGAGCAACTCGCCATCGGGTGAGTCGGGCAGCATGAAGTCGGGGTGGATCGACTGGTAAAAGGGCACGACGGGGTAGTCGCGGTGGGTATAGATCATGTTGCGGTGGCCGAACGGGTTGCCGAGGTTGCGCTCATAGCCGTAGAGGGTCGAGAAGCGCTCGGGGAAGTGGTACATGTCGGCGAGCTTTTGGGTGACGTTGTTCCAGTAGTCGGTACCGCCGGCCTGATGGTCGGTTGACGCGCCGAAATCCATCGCGGCGGCGTCGATCATGTAGCGGTAGAACTCAGGCAGCGAACCATCGTCCATACCGCCCTGGTCCTGCGATAGTTCCGTATGCCGATGGAGATCGCCTCGGACGATCTGCTGGGGCTTGCCTGCGAGGGAGATGCGATGGCTACGAATGGCGCGCACGTCGGCTTCTTCGCCGGGCGGGACGGGACGAACGACAGTGGGAAGTGGCTTGTAAGCGGAGAGCTTCGGCGCTTTACCGGGTCCGGGCAACTCGATCGAGCCCGCGACGACACGATTCGAATGGGGCCGGCTGGAGAATTCCCAGTCGCGGTTCTCATGCGGCCAGAAGGCCCATAGACGACCTTGAGCAGCTGCCATGCTCATGCGCGTGCTTTTGCGCGACCAGCTTTGGGGCAGGACCACGGGGTCCGTCCAGCGGTCGCCGTCGAGACGCGTGAGATAGTACTCCCAAAAAATACTCGGGCGGAATGTGCGCCGGCTAAAGCGGCGCTTGAACGAGAGCCAGAGATTGTTGTCGGAATCAAAATACAGCGTGGGACGGCTGGTGCTGGTGGCGCCTTTGCTCAGTGGGTCGCTGAAACCGAGCCCGGCGGGAGCCTTCCAGACGCCACCGTCTAGACAAACGATTTCGACATCGCGTGCGTCGCCGAGTGGTGAGCCGGGCGCATCGGTACCGAGAAACGCGCCGAGGTCTTTGCCCCAGTTGACGCCGCCGGTTTCCCAGGCGATCCAGGGGCGGCTGTTGTTGTCGACGGCAACGGAGACGTGGGCTTCGTAGCGCTCGGTAGAAGCGACTTTGTGTTCGGGTGAGAGGCCGTCGTCCGGTGAGAAGGCTCGGGCGTAGACGTCGTAGTTGCCGTCGTAGCGATCCCAGGCGATCCATGCGCGGTTGTCAGGGCCGGCGGCTACGGCGGGTTCCCAGTTGTTCGCTTTGGTATTGGTGACCGAGACGGTCTCCGACCACTTGCCGTCGCGGAGATACTTGAGGCGAATCTGCGAGTAGCGCCCGCTGAGCGATTGCCACACGACGTAGACGGTTCCGTTGGGCGAGCGTGCGATGTGGGGCTCGATGTCAGGAAGCGGATTGTCGGTGAGGCGATGCTTGGGGCCCCACTCGTTGTCCTCCCAGGCCATCGCATAGATGTCCCAGTTGCCCGGGCCATCGTCGGAGGGGCGTTGGGACCAGATGAGCCACGGCTTTCCCGCGGCGTCCGTCGTGATGTGCGGTCGCCACAAATCCTCGGCGGCACGGCCGACCGGGATGAGGCGCGTCCATTGGCCGTCTTTGTAACGGCGGAAGTTTAGCTCCTCGCGGCGGTCGTGGTAGCTGGACCAGGTTGTCCACAGCGCGCCGTCTGCGTCGGCGGCGATCGACGGGAAGTCATGCTGTCGCTGCTCGGTTCCCGAAAGATCGGTGACGGGCGGGATACGCTGGATGGCGGCGCGGCCTTGGAGTTCCGAGCGCCAGTCGCCGAATGCGAGTTGCATGGGCGAGACGGTGAAGCGGCCGTGGGCGGTCTCGATTGTAAGACGGGTGCCCGATGTTCCCTGTCCGCGGACGAGAATGCCTTTGGGTAGGACCTGTTGGTCGGTGACCGATGGGCCATGACCGGAAAGACCTGCTCGCGGATAGATGCGCTCGACGCGGGTGTGGACACGCCAGCGGTCGAGCCCGAGGGCGCGGTCGGGTGGTTCGAATCGGTAGCCCTGCAGATGTTGAACCTCGCCGGAGGTGACTTCGAGGGCTCCATCCCACGCGGTGGGGGTCGTCTCGCCAACGCCGAAGAGGATGATGATTTGCCAGAGTTCGGCTTCGGGCGTTCCTCCGGGGTGCCAGGTGTAATGGTCGAGCGGGTCGTAGGTTTGCTGGGCGGGTAGCGCAGCTACGAGGCACGTAAGGGTGGCGAGAGCGAGGACAGTTAACAGCGTGTGATTGCGTCGAATACAGGTCATTGGATTGGCTCGATTGAGGGGGGATTAGTGTCTCTCGCAAAGACTGCGAAGTTCGCCTTGACGCTTACGGATGGTCTCCTCTTAGTCCATGAGCCACTCGATGAGGTGATCGGCCGTTATAAGCTGATCGGGCCGGCAGGCGGTATTTGGGACGCTGCATGCACTGTCTTCAAACCGCCGTCGGAGGGCTTCGGTGTCGTCGGCGTGGCGGTCTTGGCCGTCGATGAATAACAGTTTGCGATCGGAAAGGAGTTGGGCGATGTGGGGGATGTCGCCATACTCCAGCGCGGACGGGATGATAGAGGCCAAGTCCAGGCTGTAGTTCTCGCCTTCAATCTTTCCTCGGCGCATCAGGGCCTGATTCCAATGGCGCAAGATCTGTTCGCGGGTGGGCAGGTGGGGCGGGATCATCTGCGACACGAAGCTACTCACGTACTCCTCCGCGATCACCCGCTTCACACGAGGATCCGCAACGGCGGCGAGTAGCGCTGGTAGGGCGTCACCATTGCGTCCCATGACGGTGACGTCTTCGAGCGGCAGGTCGTCGCGGCGGGCGACGAAATCGACGGCCCGTGTTAAGTCGAAGGCACGGCGTCCGGCGAGCGGACGTCCGGCCATCAGTGAGATGGACACGAGGTGATAGTTGTTGGTGCGCTTGCCCATGTGACCGAGCGTTTCGCCGCGTCCACGAGTATCGACGGCGAGGATGGCGTTGCCCTCAAGACGCAGCGGCTCCAACCAATCGGATTCAGCAACGGAACCCTTCCCTTCCCCATCAGCGACGATCACGACTCCCTTCGTGACGGCTCCGGCCGGCGGCTTCCACAGCAGGCTCGGGATGTACTGCCCGATCTCACTGACGAAGTAGACCTTTTCGGGCGCGCCTAGTCCCGCACCGTCTTCGACGTGCCGCGCCATGAGATTGTGCGGCTCAGGATCGGGCGACGCGGCCAGATCCTTCACCCAATCGCGCAGCGCGTCGTTCGCTGAGGCCGACAGCTTGGCGGGCATCTTCGCGACAGACTCCGCCCCTCGTTTCCGTGCCAGCGTAACGACCGAAGGCGCCACCGACATCAGCTTTTCCTGGGGGTCACAGAGCAGGCGGGGGTCGTCCTCGGGGAGTGTCTCGATGGGACCTTCAGCGACCGGTCCGTGATGCGTCTTCCCGAGCATGTGCCTGGCCATCCAACCATACATCTGCTCGCGATAGGGGCGCGAGTAGCCGTGCCTTTGTTTGGGGACGGGATAGAAGCGGGCTAGGTCGCCGTGCCCCAGGACGGAGTAGATCGTAGCGGTGTTGTTGGCCGCTTTGCGTGCGCCGCTGAGCGGAAAGATGCCATCGTCTTCGCCATTGAGCATGAGTAGCGGGCGGGGCGCGATGAGGCCCGCGATCTCGAACCATTCCATCTCGTGGAACAAGTCGGGAATGTAGGAGCATGTGCCGTGTGCGCCGCCATACTTGATCCAACTATTGAACTCGAGCGTGTAGCCGGTAATGACCGCGACAGCCACTCGCGGATCGACGGCGGCTGTGTAGAGCGTATTGGGTCCGCCGCACGAGTTGCCGGTGACACCGATGCGCGCGGGATCGACGTCGGGCCGGCTCAGCAAGTAGTCGATGCCCCGCATGCTGTCCCAGACCATCCAGCCGGTGACGTGTTCGCCAAAAGGCATGAGAGCGAAACCGGCCTCGTGATGGTTGTTGCCGGAGACCATGCGCTCGCCATGCCCGATGGCGTCGTAGCTGAGAACGATGAATCCCATCTTGGCGAGTTTGATAGAGCGCGCCTGGACTTCGGTGTCCCGTTTGCCATCGTGCAGCAGGTGGCCGATGGGCGAGAGGATGGCGGGGCGAGGTCCGGCGTTGGCTTTGGGCCGGTAGAGATTGGCGGTGACGGGAAAGCCCGGACGGCTGTCGAAGATGATGTTGTCGACGATGTAGTCACCACGGTCGTCGCTCGAAACGGTGCGAACGTTAAGCGATGTACGTTCGGGAAGAGTCGTTAGTCCCAGCGCTTTCTTGAGAGCGCGCTCGACCTGTGGCCGGCGGACACGCCAGTCCTCAGCGTTGCCGGGCGCCTTCCAACGCAGTACGTATTCGGCGGCGTCGCCCATGGCTTTGGCGAGCGCTGGTGAGTTGGGCTGGACGTTCCAGTCGGCGAGGTCATTGATATTGGGGACGACGGCCCAGCGGGAATCATCTTGCGCCGGCAAGGCGGATGCAACCAAGAGCGTAAGAAGGAGGTACGTACGGTAGCGGCGCGTATGGATCATAGGATGGATTCGGAGCTAGACATGAGAAGCAGGTGCGCGTATCCCCGCTATTGTCACCGATCTAACGGTCCGTTCGCGTCCCTTTGTGAGAGATCGAGGTTCGGCCCCTCCCGGATCTCACGCTCAGCGTGGCGCAGTCTGTGCGCCACGGAGGCGACTAATTGCTAGGCTTGTCAAAGAAGGTTTTCTCGGAGGCGGAATGAAGCGTAGGACTTTTCTGGCGGGGGCGGGTTCGGTGCTGGCAGCGTCGCTACAGGCGAAGGCGGCGGAGCGCAAGTCTTGGGAATGGCAAGAGTATGCGGGCAACGCGCACGCCAGCCGATATGCGCCGCTCGATCAGATCACGAAGGAGAATGTCGCGCATCTCGAGCCGGCATGGGAGTTGGAGACGCTGCCGCCGCGGGTGCGGGCGCAGGGTACGATCCAATGCACGCCGATTGTGGTGGACGGCATCATGTACGTCTCGGCTCATGGATTGCATTCCCATGCGATCGAGGCGCAAACGGGCAAGCTCATCTGGTCGAATCCCGGCTTTGACGACGGCAAGCGGCGGCGACAGGCAGCAGGCACGTCGCGCGGCGTGACCTATTGGAAGGACGGCTCGGAGGAGCTGATCTTCGCACCGGTCCGCGAACACATCTTCGCGATGAACGCCAAGACAGGCAAGCTGATCGACAGCTTCGGAACGGGTGGCGCAATTGAATTGGACAAGGACCTCGACCGTGACGTTGACGATGGCGAATCCATCGTTTCACGCACCCCTCCGGCGGTCTACGGGGACTTGCTGATCGTCATGTCGGTACCTGGCGAAGGACCGGAGAAGTCGCCGCCGGGACACATCCGCGCGTATGACTGCAAGACCGGGAAGCGGCGCTGGATCTTCCACACGATTCCGCATCCAGGCGAGTTCGGGTATGAGACTTGGTCGAAGGATTCTTGGAAGACCTGCGGCGGAGCCAACTGTTGGGGCGGCGTCAGCATCGATCACGAGCGCGGACTCATCTTCGTCGCTACGGGTTCACCGGCGTTCGACTTCTGGGGCGGCGATCGAATCGGCGAGAACCTGTTCGGCAACTGCGTGCTGTGCCTGAACGCGGAAACCGGCGAGCGCGTATGGCACTACCAGACCGTTCATCACGACCTGTTTGACTACGACCTTCCCTGCGCGCCGAATCTCGTGACGGTGCAGCACGAAGGCAAAGCCGTGGATGCGGTGGCGCAAGTCTCGAAGATGGGTTGGGTATTCCTACTGAACCGCGAGACGGGTAAACCGCTCTATCCGATCGAGGAGCGTCCCGTGGCGAAGTCTACCGTTCCGGGGGAGCAGGCTTGGCCGACGCAACCTGTGGTGACGAAGCCTCCGCCTTTCAGTAGGCTCTCGTTTACGAAAGACGACATCGCGCATCTATCGAAGGAGTCACACGAATATCTCGTCAACGAGCGCATGAAGGACGTGATGTTGGCGCCAATGTTCACGCCACCGATGTTGGACAAGGAAGTCGTCGTATTCCCCGGATATCACGGCGGCGGATTGTGGGGCGGTGGAAGCTGGGTGGCGGAGAAGGGTGTTCTGTTCGTAAACCACAACGAGATTCCCTGGAGTCTTCGGCTTATGAAAGCGGCCAAGGGGTCGTATCGCCCGTACGAGCACACGGGCTACTTGCGGCCTCAGGATGAAGAGGGCTATCCGGCGATCAAGCCACCGTGGGGGCAGTTGACGGCGATTGATCTGAACGCGTCGAAGATCCTGTGGCAAGTGCCGCTCGGTGAGTATGACGAGCTGACGAAGCGCGGCATTCCACCGACCGGCACGTATAACCGTAGCGGCAACATCGCGACAAAGAGCGGGCTGCTGTTTTCGGCAGCGGCGGAAGATGGTCGGCTGCGGGCGTTCGATCAAGATGACGGCAAGACGCTATGGACACATCAGATGGGCGGCATCGGATTGGCGACGCCGTCGACGTTTGAGGTGGACGGGCGGCAGTTCGTGATCGCGGCCGCAAGTCCCAATTCGAAGGTGAAGGGCCAAGGACCCAAAGCAGGCTTCACGGCCTTCGCGTTGCCGGCGTAATGCACCAGATAATCTCGTTCGTTGTTGGGGCTCTGTTGATTGCGGGCGGGCTGGTGTGGGGGCAGGTGGAGAGCAAACCGCCGAAGCCGCCGCCGGAGTTCAAGGCAGGCGAGCCGGTTCAGCAGCCGTTGCCGTTCAGCCATAAGAAGCACGTCGGGCTGGGCCTGGAGTGCCTCGATTGCCACACGATCGAAGACCCGGGTGATTTCGCGGGCTTTCCGGCGGAAGCGAAATGCATGGCCTGCCATGCCGCGGTGAAAGCGGATAGCCCGCACATCCAAAAGCTAGCGGAAGCAGAGAAGACGAGCACACCCATCGAGTGGAATCGTGTCTACCGGATGAAGGAGTTCGTATATTTTTCACACGAAATTCATCACCGCGAGGCTGGGGTTGACTGCGCGGCTTGCCATGGCGATGTGGCGTCGCGTGACGTGCTGTTTCAAGAGCGCTCGGTGGGCATGTATGCCTGTATGAAGTGCCACGAGCAGTACAAGGCGCCGAACGACTGCGAGGTTTGCCACGATACGCACTAAGCGCGGCGCGGCGTCTCACGAAAGGGTGCGCGCACTCACGTTTGTTGCGGTAGCGAACCCCGGTGTGCATAATCAAGCACTAGTTCGGCACAAAGGCTCACACCTTTTTCGTGGGCCGCTTCGAGTCCCTCAGCCATTTGGATGGCGATGGCGAGAGCCTCGGGCAGCTTTAGAGGTCCGTCGGCAATTCTCTTGCTCAGCGTGCGGCCTTCGAGGTAGGCCATGGCGATGAAGCTCTGATCCTCAACCTGGCCGATTTCGTAGACGGTGCAAATGTTAGGGTGGTCGAGAGCGGCGGCGGCCTGCGCTTCGCGCCGGAACCTTTTGCGACCTTCCTCATCGAGGAGCAATTGCGGCGCGAGAAACTTGAGGGCAACTGACCGGTTGAGTTCGGTGTCGGTGGCTTTGTAAACGACACCCATGCCGCCTTCACCGAGCTTGTCCGTAATGCGGTAGTAAGATATGGTCTGACCGATCAAGACACGCCGATTCTAGCGCGATTCAGATACCTGTCGCGAACAACCGATCCATCCAACGATCCGTCGGCTGAACGCTGAACACCCGTTGGGAGCCGCGCGGACCTGGCTCCAAGGTCCCCAGACGGCGCTCGGAGCGGGTTCAGACTGCGGATTGGTGGTGCGAACGCGATATGAACGAAGCCTGACGGCAGACGCTTCGCGTGGGCGCTATGTGAGATGAGGAGGTCGGATCGGGAGTAAGTTGGGACACCACTCAAGGAGGTGTCCCATGACACGATTACGCCGACAGATGCTCGAGGGACTCGAGCGTCGCAACTACTCAGTCAGTACGATTCGCTGCTACCTCGACGCGGTCGA
>Ga0310124_10003214_pt1 | contig 11050 bp, 6 predicted proteins | sample CB11b_AW_Bot5_MG_FD_203507 | JGI IMG/M metagenome (GOLD analysis project Ga0310124, IMG submission 203507) | Marine microbial communities from Western Arctic Ocean, Canada - CB11b_AW_Bot5 | ecosystem: Environmental > Aquatic > Marine > Oceanic | place: Canada: Western Arctic Ocean | collected...
AACAGCAGCACGTATTCGGCGTGAGACCGATTGCCGCGGAACAGCGGGTCGTGCTTGCCGATGAAGCGGTAGTACCGGGCGATCTCGCGGCGGGCCGCCGGGTCGGTGAAGCGGGTGTAGAACCCCATCGGCGCACCGCCGTTGGCCGCCAATTCGGAAATCGCCACGCGGATCCGTGTGCTCTCGTACTTGCCCAGAGTAAACGGCTTGTCGTCAAAGGCACCGCGGATGTAGCGGGCCTGCAGAGTGCCCTCGCCCAGGAATCTCTTTTTCAGATCGGTGAAGAACGCCGCCGAACCGGTGCTGTACCACAGGTACGTCTCGTCACGACCCCACATCTCGCCGGGCAACAGGCAGCGTTCGTCGCCCGAGATCTGATTGAAATTGCCCAGGTGGTTCCACTGAGCCGTGATCAGGTCCGGCTTCAGGCTCCGCCCGTACTTGTGAAACACCTCGTCGAAGACCCGCTTGTTGGAAATCTGTGACCAACGCAGCATCTCGCGTCGCAACGGAGTGCTCGCTGCCGGATCGTGCCAACTGACGATCTCGCTGAAACGGTGAGTGGCCACGTCGGCGATTCCCAGCTCACCAAGCTGCTCGCCCGAAAATCGCTCGGCCAGGTACTTGCGGAACCCCGACTGGCAGTGCTGGCACAGGCAGTTGTGACGGTAGAAGTAGTTGGCGATGAACCCATCGAGACCCTGGCGGATGCCGTGACGCACCCAGGCCTTCAGCACCTTCTGCCAACCGGGGTTCCGCAGACAGGCCCAGTACTCACGCATCCCGCCGATGCCGTAGCCCTTCTGAGAAATCGGCTTGCCGTCGAGGCCCCGTTCCAGGAAATCCAGCGGATCCTTGACCGGTCGCGGGCCCAGTGTCTTCTCGTCCCACAGCTCCTCGTAGAACCTGAAGAACCCGGTCGGAGCCTTGCCGGTCTTCTTGTCACGCGGGTCACCGACCAGGAACTCGACATTGAAATGACCGATCACCCGGGCGTCGATCTCGTGAATCAGCCGGTTCCGCTCGGCAAACCAGCGACCACACGCCTCAAGACCCTGGACCGGAAAGTGAGCCGGGTATTCGGCATAGGCCTTGGTGTGAGCCAGGCTCCAGAAATGGCCTCCGTAAAAACCCAACTGCACCACGTCCGGCCGAGCCTCGCGGAGAAACGGCAGGTACTGCGGATCGTTGTACTGATGCCAGTGAGCCACCATGCGAGTGAACTCGAACCGCGGTGCCGGCTCGGCCGCGATGACACCAACCGATAGAGCCAACGTGGCCACGAAAGCCAGCCCGAACTCACCAGCTCTACCGCCCCGCCTCACGCCTCGTCGCCAGTTCACAATAATGCCCATCGGTCGTGCGTTGATGTAGACTACGCCTCTCAGACTATCCGGCCGACTCCACAGATCCCAGTACGACCAACCGCTTCGATGAAGAACACCACATCCACCGCAGCCACCACCGCAGCCACCACCGCAGCCACCACCGCAGCCACCACCGCAGCAACCGAGATCCGCGACCGAGGTTTCTGTGTACTGCCCGGTGTGATCTCCGAGTCGCGATGCGAGCAGATTGCAGCCAGCGTCAGTCAGACCGTCGAGCGACTCAGCCAACAGTACCCCAGCCCCGAACAGATCGGATTCGTGCCGGGCCTGATCAACCACGACCAGTCGTTTGCCGAGTACCTGGCCGCACCGCGGGTGCTGGATCTCTGCGAGGAACTGCTTGGCCACAGCATCCGTATCACCTTCACTTCGGCCATCATCAACCACCCGGGCAACCACCGTGGCAACTGGCACTCGGATTGGCCTTTCAACCAGACCAATGCCGGCCATGTCGCGGCCCCCTACCCCGACCGGATCATGCACCTGACCACGCTGTGGATGATCACCGATTTCACTCTCGACAACGGAGCGACACTGATCGTGCCCGGCTCGCACCGGGAATCCAGTAACCCGACCGCCGCGGACTGGGACGGTCCGACCGACGAGCCCTTCAGCGCCGAATACCCTGCCCTGGGCTCGGCCGGCTCTGTGCTGGTGATGGACAGCCGCATGTGGCACGCCACCTCACCCAACACGACCGATGCCGACCGCGTGGCCCTGGCCGTCCGCTACGGACCCTGGTGGCTCGACACCGAGATCCTGCGTCCGGGTTCTGCTACCCGGCAGCAGATGGTCGACGAACCGGGCCTCTCGGACAACCAGGTTCCCTCGCTGCCACGCGATGTCTACGATCGACTCCCCCAAAACGTGCAGCCTTTATACAGGCACTGGATCGAACCATGACGCTCACCCGCCACCTGCCGGCCGCCAGCCTGCTGTTCTTCGCGGTTTTCGGCCCGTCGCAGCTGCTCGCGGCACCCAACACGAACAAGACCGCTCGGCCCAATGTCATCCTGATCATGACCGACGACCAGGGCTACGGAGACCTGGCCTGTCACGGCAATAGGATCCTCAAGACACCGGCTCTTGATCGCCTGCACGCCAGCAGCGTGCGGCTGACCAATTACCACGTCGACCCCACCTGCTCGCCCACCCGCTCGGCGCTGCTCACCGGCCGCTATTCGACTCGCACCGGTGTCTGGCACACGATCATGGGCCGCTCGATGATGCACACCGATGAGGTGACAATGGCCGAGGTGTTTGGGGCGGGAGGCTACCGGACCGGCTGCTTCGGCAAGTGGCACCTGGGCGACAACTACCCGCTGCGGCCTTCTGACCAGGGCTTCCACGAGGTGCTGGTGCACGGTGGTGGCGGCGTGGGTCAGACACCCGACTTCTTCGGCAACGACTACTTCGACGACACCTACTGGCACAACGGCCAGGTGGTCAAGCAGAAGGGTTACTGCACCGATGTCTTCTTCGACGCGGCGCTAAAGTTCATCGCCGACACGGCCCGTCCCACCACGGGTAAAAGCCAGCCCTTCTTCTGCTACATCCCGACCAACGCCGCTCACGGCCCCTTCCTGGTGGCCGACAAGTACAAGCAGCCGTACCTGGACGCCGGAGTGCAGGGCAGGCGAGCGGCCTTCTACGGCATGATCACCAACATCGACGAAAACGTCGCCCGGCTCCGCAAACAACTCGCCGCGTCCGGACTGGCCGACAACACGCTGCTGATCTTCACCACCGACAACGGCACCGCGGCCGGAGCCGGTCGTGGTGGTGGATTCAATGCGGGGCTGCGAGGGACCAAGGGGTCCGAATTTGATGGCGGACACCGAGTGCCCTGCTTCTGGCACTGGCCGGCCGGAAAGCTGACCGGCGGACGCGATGTCACCAGGGTCACCGCCCACGTCGACATGCTGCCAACACTCGCGGACATCTGCCGACTCAAACCGCCCACCGACCGTACGATCGACGGCACCAGCCTGCTGCCACTGCTCAGTGGTCAGGCCAGGACGTGGCCCGCACGAACGCTGTTTGTCCACTCGCAGCGGATCGAGTTTCCTCAGAAGCTCCGCAAGTGCGCCGTGATGACCGACCGCTGGCGACTGGTCAACGGCAAGCAACTCTTCGACCTCAACGCCGACTACGGCCAGAAAACCAACGTCGCCGCCAGCCATCCCGACATCGTCAAGCGGCTCTCCGAGTCCTACGACGGGTGGTGGACCAGCATCGGCACCCGCTTCAAGGACTACGTCCGCATCGGCCTGGGTCATCCAAGCGACAACCCTGCCCTGCTGACCTGCCACGACTGGCACACCAACAACGGGCCAGTCCCCTGGAACCAGGGACACATTCGCAGTGGGCTGAAGGCCAACGGATTCTGGGCCGTCACCATCACGCGGGCGGCCACCTACCGATTCACCCTGCTGACCCGACCTCCCGGGGTGGATCACCCACTTGAGGCCACGTCAGCCAGGATCGTCATCGGAGGTCTCACCCGTGAGAAACCGGTACCCGCCGATGCCACTTCGGTCAGTTTTACGCTCGAACTCAAGCCCGGCAATTCGCGGCTGAAAACCACTCTGCAGAGCAAGGCAGGCAAACCCCGCGGAGCGTACTTCGTCACGGTTGAAGCTCTGTAGGGGACTGGCTCCAGAGCCGCTTCTGGCGGCGGCGGTGCCTGTCCCGGTGTTGAAGGTCCAGGACAAAGGGACAGGCACCTGCGCCGCCAAAAGCGGGTCCGCAGCCAGTCCCCGGGAATCGTGAAATGAACAAAGCGGCAACCCAGACCAACCCACCCATGCCGGCAGCCCGTTTTCGCTGGTGGCCGGCGGTGGTCATCCTGGTGCTGAGCGTTCTGGCGATGCTGATCGCCTGGAACGCGATGGGACTCGATCGCACCTTCCAGGTATTCTCGGTCTGGGTTGTAGCCGCGATGACCTTCCTGGCTCTGTCACTGTGGTGGGTATTCGCCAGCGGCCTGAGCTGGAAAGCGAAAGGCCTGGGCGTGCTGCTGGGATTGATCGGCCTGGGCAGTGTGAAGGTGGCTGAGTACGAGGGTGACCTGGTGCCGGTGTTCAGCTTTCGCTGGCAGCCGACTCGGGAACAGCAAACTCGAGACTACTTCGCATCGGTCCCCGAGCCGTCTGCCGGAATCGAGTCCGAGGCGGTGCAAGCCTCATCAGGCGACTGGCCCGAGTTCCGCGGCAGAGGCCGTGACGGCGTGGTGCGAGGCGTGGAGCTGTCGCGGGACTGGAAGAGTCATCCTCCCCGAGAGATCTGGCGTCACCCGGTGGGCCAGGCCTGGAGTTCGTTTGCGGTTGTCGGCAACCGGGTGTACACGCAGGAACAACGAGACCAGATCGAAGTGGTCAGCTGCTGGGACCTCTCAACCGGCGAACCGCTGTGGGCTTATCGGGACGACGATCGGTTCAACGAGGCGATGGGAGGCCCCGGTCCCCGGGCCACTCCCACATTCGACTCATCCAGGATCTTCTCGCTGGGTGCCAACGGTCGGTTGAACTGCCTGGACGCGGCGACCGGTCGTTCGTTGTGGGAGGATCCGCCCAACGTGCTCGAAGCCACATCCGGCCTGAATCTCGAATGGGCCATGTCCGGTTCACCCCTGGTGGTTGACGGCCGCGTGATCGTGATACCCGGAGGCCCCAAGGGGGGCGTGGCGGCGTTTGATGCCGAGACGGGTGAGTTGAGCTGGTCCAGCGGCAGTCGTCCGGCAAGTTACGCGGCACCCCGGCTGGTCGAGATCAACGGCCGGCAGATGCTGCTGTGTTTTGGCGGCGACGGGCTGACGGCCTACAGAATCGAGGATGGCGAAGAGCTGTGGCATGTGCCCTGGACCAACGGTCCGCAGGTGAACGCGGCCCTGCCGGCCGTGGCGTCAGACGGCCGACTGTTCATTTCCAGCGGCTATTCCGCCGGGTGTGCCTTGCTGAAGCTCGGCGTCGAAGAGTCTGAGCCTTCGATCTCCTGGCGGAGCCGGAAGATGAACTGCAAGTTCAACGACCCGGTGGTACACGGCGGCTACGTCTATGGTCTCGACGAGGGGATCCTGGTCTGCCTGGATCTGGAGACCGGGCTTCGCAAGTGGAAGCGTGGCCGATATGGGTACGGTCAGCTGTTGCTGGTTGGAGACCTGATCGTGGTACAGGCCGAGCGGGGCCATGTGGCGTTGGTCGAGGCGACTCCCGAGCGGTTCCGCGAGCTGGGAAAGTTCACCGCGTTGCGGTCCAAGACCTGGAACCACCCGGTGCTGGTCGGCAACCGACTGCTGGTCCGCAACGCCGCGGAAATGGCGTGTTATGAACTGAGCGTCCGGTAGCAGCAGGACCCCAGGGACTGGATGACACACCACGAATCGAGCGTATCTCGCAAAAACAACATGTGGGGATCATGCCGATTGTATGCGGCAGCCGGAATGACAATCCACATCATCGGCAGGTCCGGAATCCCTTGGACGGACACGGGTCGAGGTGTTAGCCTGAGGCTGCAGGCGGGCCGCCTGGAACGACGATTCACTCCGATGGACACGGCGGAGAAGCGGTGTGAAGCCTCGGCTGCTCGAGATGCTCGAAATGCTCGCGAAAACACGCGGCCCGTTGACCCGAGCCTGGTGGCAACGCCGCTGGGATGAGCTGCGTGACAGCTGGTCCTACTCGTTCGGACTCTCCACTCTCTTCCACATCGCGGTCATCGTCGCCGTCGGCAGCCTGTGGATCTTCTCGGAACAGAAGTCGGGCGTCGCAGCCCTGGACACCCGCTGGACCGACGCCAACGACTCGCCGGTGCTCGAAGAGCCCGTCGAGATGGCCTGGGCCAAGCCGGTTCCCGACGAGACCGCCGGAGGAAGCCAGACCCAGGCCGCGTCCGTCCTCTCGCCGCCCCCCTCGCCGCGTGAGTTCACACCCAGCGATTCGCTCAGCGGCAAACTCCCACCCAGCTGGTTCGCCGATGGTATCTCTAACGACGAGCTAGGTAATGAGCTGTCCGATCTGGCCGGCTGGCAGGCACGGCTCTCGAGGATCGGCACCGGAAGGGGTTTTTCCAACGGATCCGGCAATGGTGCCGGTGGTGCGTTCTTCGGCATGAAGGCGGCTGGCCAGAGTGTGGTGTACGTGGTCGATTGCTCCTCGAGTATGAACGTGCCGCATTCGAGGTCTGCGACGAGATTTCATCGGCTGAAGATCGAGTTGCTCAACTCGGTCGCCTCGATGAAACCCAACCAGTCGTTCTACATCATCTTCTTCAACGACCAGCCGATCCCGATGCCCGCGCGCAAGATGCAGCCGGCGAGGCCGGCGTTGCAGAGGCAGTACCTCGAGTGGATGGCTCGGATCAGAGCCAATGGGATGACTGATCCGTTGAACTCATTGAAGATGGCTCTGAGACTGAGGCCTGACGTGATCTATTTCCTCACCGACGGCAACTTCCACTTCAAGACCGCGGTGTCGCTGTCGCGGATCCGCCAGTCCCGCAGCGTGATCCACACGATCACCTTCGGCGAACGCGAAGCCGAGCCCCTGATGAAGTCGATCGCCGTAGCCAACCGCGGCACATATCGCTTTATTCCATAACACCCCCAGCGACTGGCCCCACCCCCCAGGGACTGGCTGCGCAGCCAGTCCCCTTCCTAGTGATATTCCACCACTCACCACGCCACGATAGGATCCACCCGCAAGACACCAGGCGGAACACGGCAGATGACAGCGGGCCAGGCAGAATCCAGCGGACAAGGCACAGCAGGCCTGAAGTCCCGATCCTTCATCGCGCTATTGGTCACCCAGGGCTTCGGCTCACTCAACGACAACATCTTCCGCTGGTTCTGCGTCCTGCAGGGCATGAAGATCGAGTCGATGAAGGCCTCGACCATGTCGCTGGGCCTGATCTGCTTCACCATCCCCTACCTGCTGCTCGCATCACACTCGGCCTACGTCTCCGACCGCTTCAGCAAACGCAAGACCATCGTCGCCTGCAAGATCGCCGAGATCGTGATCATGGCGATCGCCGTGGGAGCCATGGCACTGGGCGGCATCAACGAGATGCTCGGCATCTACCTGGTCTTCGCCGCCGTGTTCCTGATGGGCAGCCAGAGTGCCATGTTCGGACCGGCCAAGTTCGGATCGATCCCCGAGATCGTTCGCTCCGAGAACATCTCCTCAGCCAACGGGCTGATGCAGATGGTCACCACCGCCGCGTCGGCACTGGGCATGTTCGCCGGCTTCGTCGTCTCCGACATGGCCGACCTCTCGACCAGCAACCCGACCATCAGCGGGCTGATGTGGCCCGCCGCAGTCCTGATCACAATCGCCACCCTCGGCATGCTCGCCAGCCTGTTCATCGAACCACTGACCCCCGCCGACCCCGCTCTGCGACCACCCAACCCGCTCAGGGAAACCGGCGCCAACCTCAAACTGCTGATCGACAACCGACCCCTGTTCCGAGCCGCACTGGGGGAGGCGTTCTTCTGGTTCCTGGCCAGCCTGGCCACCTCGGCCATCACGCTGATGGGCAACGAGATTCTGGGCCTCTCGCAAATCAAGACCGGCATGCTGGCCATCGCCCTGGTGCTGGGCGTGGGCACCGGCAGCGTGCTGGCGGGGATGATGTCCGGTGGCAAGGTCGAACTGGGTCTGGTCCCACTGGGCGGCGCGGTCGTGGCCCTGGGCGCTCTGGCCCTGTACTGGTTCACCGCGGATGTCGATCCCACCAACCCCGCCACACAGGTGGCCGCAATCTGGCCCGCCGCCTTCAGCCTGGTCGTGCTGGGGCTGGGAGCCGGGTTCTTCATCGTCCCACTGGTCGCGTTCCTGCAAGACCGTAGCGAGCGGAAAACGCGAGGCCGCATCCTGGCCGCCGCCAACTTCATCTCCTTCAGCATGCTGATCGTCTCGGCCGTCGCCTTCTACGTGGTTACCGAAGGCGGACTCGGCTGGGGCGCACCCACCATCTTCCTGGCCACCGGCATCGGGACCATCCCGATCCTGGTCTACGTGCTCTGGCTGCTGCCCCAGGCCAGCATCCGCATGGTCATCTGGATGCTCAGCCGAATCGTCTACCGGGTCAGAGTCTTCGGCCGCGAGAACATCCCCGAACAGGGTGGAGCGTTGATCGTCGCCAACCATGTCTCCTACATGGACGGATTCCTGCTGCTTTCCAGCTCCTCAAGACCCATCCGCTTTGTGGCTCACGCCGACCACGTCAACCGCTTCGGAATCGCACGACTGACACGAGTGATGGGAGTGATCCCGATCCGCAGCACCGACGGACCCAAGGCGATCGTCAACAGCCTCAGAGAGGCCCGCGCGGCGGTTGAGGATGGTGAACTGGTCTGCATCTTCCCCGAAGGTCAACTGACTCACAGCGGACACGTCGAACAATTCCACCGCGGGATGATGAGGATCGTGGATGGGCTCGACGCGCCGATCGTCCCCATCTACCTCGATGAACTCTGGGGCAGCATCTTCAGTCACGAGCGAGGTCGGGTTCTGTGGAAGATGCCTCGCCGATGGCCCTACCCGGTTTCGATCCATATTGGCGAGCCGCAAGAGTGTCCCGAGAGGGTCGAGGAGGTCCGCGAGTGGGTACTGGAACTCGGTCGAAAGGCCGTAGAATCCAGAACCGCAGACAACGAGAAAGCCGATATGCCCTAAGGCCGGGAGGCAACCGCAACACCCCGGGGGTCTGACGCCGTCGAAGGCGGGCGCCAGCCCGCCATCGACGGGGCCTGACCCCTTCCCCCCAGCCCACACTCAACCACCCCCCAAACCCAAGCCCCCCCCCCCGAGGACAACCCGTGACAAGCGAAATCAACGGCATGGTCCCCGCCAGGCAGTTCATTCGCCGCTGCAAGTCGGCCGGCAGCCGCCAGAAGATCGCCGATTCCTCGGGCAAGGCACTCAACGGCACAAGACTCCTGGCCGGCACCGTGGCGCTAAGACGAGCCCTCAACCGAGGCGTACTCGACGCCGACGACAAAATGGTCGGAGTACTGATCCCGCCCTCGGTCGGTGGCACCCTCGCCAACACCGCACTCACGCTCGATCACCGTGTCGCCGTCAACCTCAACTACACGCTGTCACCCGAAGTGATGAACTTCTGCATCAAGGACTGCGGCATCCGCAAGGTGCTCACCAGCCGAGCCTTCATGGAGAAGCGGCCGTTTGAGCCGGATGAGGCGGAACTGGTGTTTCTCGAGGACCTCGCCGAGCAGGTCACGGGATTCGACAAGCTCATCGGCGGCCTGCAGGCCAAGCTGTTGCCGGCCGGGCTGGTCGACAAGCTGCATGGTCTCGAGAGGATCGGGTGGGACGATCTGCTGACGATCATCTTCACGTCCGGTTCAACCGGTGACCCCAAGGGAGTCATGCTCTCAAACCGCAACGTGGGGACAAACATCCAGGCGGTCAACGAGTGGTTTCAGATCACTGCTGATGATGTGCTGCTGGGCGTGCTGCCGTTCTTCCATTCGTTCGGGTACATGGGCACGCTTTGGCTCACGATGACGCTGGAAAACAGCTGCGTCTACCACTTCAATCCGCTCGATTCGCGGACCGTGGGGACGCTGTCCGATGAGCATGGGGTGTCGATCATCCTGGCGACTCCGACGTTTTTGCGGAGTTACATGCGGAGATGTACGCCCGAGCAGATGCATCGGCTCGATCTGGTGATTGTCGGAGCCGAGAAGCTGCCGAAGGATCTGGCCGAGCAGTTCCAGGAGAAGTTCGGGGTTGAGCCGACCGAGGGATACGGGACGACGGAGTTGTCTCCGGTGGCGTCGATGAACGTGCCGGACCATCGATCCCCCGAGGGGTCGCCCCCGGGTGCCCGGCTCGGCACGGTCGGCAAGGTGGCACCTGGCAGTGAGATCAAGGTGATTGATGCCGACAGCCGCGAGGACCTGGGCATCGACACCGAGGGTCTGCTGGTCTACCGGGGTCCCAACGTGATGATGGGGTATTTGAACAACGAGGAGGCAACGTCCGAGAAGATTGTGGATGGCTGGTACGACACGGGCGACATGGGTGTGATTGATGGCGAGGGCTTCATCACGATCACGGGTCGAATGAGTCGTTTCTCGAAGATTGGTGGCGAGATGGTTCCTCACATCAAGATCGAGCAGGAGCTGGAGCGGATGATCGAGGGTGACGACGAGGACCCGGTGATCCAGGTCGCGGTGGCAGCCGTGCCCGATCCCCGTAAGGGCGAGCGTCTGATCGTGCTACACCGCCCCTTGCCCGCGGCGGTAACAATCGACGGCTTGCTGCAGGGCCTCTCCGACCAGGGCCTGCCCAACATCTGGATCCCGAATTCGGACAGTTTTCTGGAGGTCCAGGAGATCCCCTTGCTGGGCACAGGCAAGATGGACCTGAAGGCGGTCAACCAGGTCGCGACCGACCACTTCGCCCCCCCCGAGTGACCCGGCCATCGCCCGCTCACCTCACCCGCAAATTCCTCTTCTTGACACCATCACGACCCACTTGCTACCTTCGCTCCGTCATCATGGGCCGTACTTTCGCGGCCTCCGATCGACCCCATTGGGGGGATTAGCTCAGTTGGGAGAGCGTCTGGCTGGCAGCCAGAAGGTCAGGGGTTCGAGTCCCCTATCCTCCACTCGACCGGATTGCACCACCTCGCACCCG